>Ga0265296_1004863_pt1 | contig 11420 bp, 7 predicted proteins | sample MunlanPumphouse1_FD_189073 | JGI IMG/M metagenome (GOLD analysis project Ga0265296, IMG submission 189073) | Groundwater microbial communities from a municipal landfill in Southern Ontario, Canada - Pumphouse #1 | ecosystem: Environmental > Aquatic > Deep subsurface > Groundwater | place: Canada...
AAAAGATGTCCAAGTCGAAGGGAAACATCGTTAATCCCTGGGACGCGTTTGGCGCGCAGGGGGTGGACGCGGTAAGATTGCAGTTCATGGTTTCGGCGCCGGGCGCGGAAAAAAGATTCGGAATAGACTCGGTGAACGAAGTGGTGAAGCCGTTCCTCGTGATATTGTGGAATTCATACTCGTTCGCAAAGCCGCTCATCGAAAGCGCGCCGCAAAAAGAGCCGGAATTGAAAACCGAGGACAAATGGCTGATTTCAAGAATCAATTCAACGATTGCGGCAGTGGAGGCGGGAATGGAAAAATACGATTTCCACAAGTGCACCGCGCAGTTGGTTGAATTCGTTAACGAGGACTTGAGCAGGACGTACATAAAACTGGTGAGGAACAGGGCAAAGGAAAACGATTCCGTGGTCGCGTGGACATTCAATTACGTTTTCAAAAGGATTGCGAAATGCCTCGCCCCTCTCACACCCTACATCGCGGAAGAAATCCATTCGGGAATGGGGGGCGGAAAGGAAAGCGTGCACCTCGAGGAATGGCCGAGGGCGGAAAGGATTGAATCGGGGCTTGAAGAAGGAATGAATGTCGCGAGGAAGGCCGTGCAGGCGATAAACTCGGTTAGGGAAAAACAGGGAATCGGAATAAGGCAGCCGCTGCGCAGCGCGTTCGTGCTCTCAAAGGAAACCGCAACCAGGACCGCGCTGAAGGAATTCGCGGAAACAATAAGGATTCTGACGAACGTAAAGGAAATTTCCGCCTGCGATGGAGAAAGGGGGCTGCCGTCTGCGGAAAGCGAAATCGGGAAGGCGTTCCTTTCGGTTGAAATGGACCCCGAGCTTGAGGCCGAGGGAATTGCGAGGGAAATCACGAGAAAAATACAGGCCCTGCGAAAAAAGGCCGGATTGAATGCCGAGGACAGGATAATTTCCGGAGTGAGCGCTGGAAAGGAAATAATCGAAATCCTCAAAAAGTCAGAAGGGGAAGTGATGCGCAAAACCGGCTCCGAAAGAATGGAATACAATCCGGAAAAAAGCCTTGGCTTCAAAGCGGAGGAAAGCATTAAAGGCGAAAGGGTAATCGTGATGATTGAAAAAATCCGGGGCGGAAACTGATGGGGGAGCTCAACGAATACAATCCGAAAGAAATCGAAAAGAAGTGGTCGGATTACTGGGAAAGGGAAGGGATTTTCGCCTTCGACGAGAAATCCGCGAAGCCGAAATACATAATCGATTCCCCACCGCCCACTATTTCGGGCTTCATTCACACAGGCCACGCTTTCTCGTACAGCCAGGCGGAATTCATCGCAAGGTACAAGCGAATGAAAGGTTTCAGCGTGTATTACCCATTCGGTTTTGACGACAACGGGCTTCCGACGGAAAGGTATGTGGAAAAGAAGCGGGGAATAAAGGCAAACCGGGTGCCAAGAAAAGAATTCGCAAGAATGTGCATGGAAGAAACAGTCGAGGCGGAAAGGCAGTACCGCGAAGTCTGGACGAGGCTCGGGGTTTCGTGCGACTGGGGCAGGCTTTACCGAACGGTAAGCCCGGAAGTGCAGAGGATTTCCCAGCATTCTTTTTTGGAATTGTGGAAAATGGGCAGGGAGTACAGGGCGGAAAGCCCAAGCATTTACTGCCCTGAATGCCAGACAGCCATAGCGCAGGTGGAATTGGAGGACAAAGAAGTAGAAAGCGCCTTCAATGACATAGAATTCGGATTGGAAAACGGGAAAAGCATAATAATCGCGACAACAAGGCCAGAACTCCTTTCAAGCTGCGTCGCGGTATTCATTAACCCGGAAGACAAAAGGGCAAAGGAATTGGCGGGAAAAAAAGCGGAAGTGCCGTTGTTCGGATACTGGGTTCCGATTATTGCGGACCAGAAGGCGAACATGGAAAAGGGAACCGGAATCGTGATGTGCTGCACTTTCGGGGACCAGACGGACATCGAATGGTGGAAAACCCACAAACTGCCCTTGAGGGTTTCATTCAACAGGAACGGGACAATGGCGGAAATCGCGGGAAAATTCGCGGGAATGAAGATAAAGGAAGCGAGAAAGGCAATAATCGAGGAATTAAAGGTTCAGGGAAAACTGAAGGGCCAAAAGAAAATAATGCATGCTTTGAACGTGCACGAAAGGTGCGGAACGGAAATCGAGTTCTTGCTCACAAAGCAATGGTTCATAAAATACTTGGACCTGAAGGAAAAATTCCTTGAAGCCGGAAGGAAAATAAACTGGCACCCCGATTACATGAGGCACAGGTACGAAAACTGGGTCAGGGGGCTCCAGTGGGACTGGTGCATTTCAAGGCAGAGATATTTCGGGGTGCCATTTCCGGTATGGTATTGCAAGAAGTGCGACGAACCGGTTTTTGCGGAGGAAAGGCAATTGCCGGTTGACCCGACGCAGGACAAGCCGCCCGTAAAGGAATGCGCGAAATGCCATTGCACTGAATTCGAAGCGGAAACAGACGTGCTTGATACCTGGGCGACAAGCTCCCTCACGCCACTGATAATTGCGGGCTGGCCGGAAAAGGGTTACGAGAAACTGTTTCCTTCAAGCCTGAGGCCGAATGCGCATGACATAATCACGTTCTGGGACTTCAACACAATAGTGAAATCATTGCTGCATGAAGGCGCAATTCCTTGGCAGGATGTAATGATTTCAGGGCACGGATTGGACGAAAGCGGGAAGCCCATGCACAAGAGCAAGGGAAACACTATTGACCCGATTGAAATAATGGAAAAGTACTCCGCCGACGCCCTTAGGTACTGGGCTTCGGGGGTAAACCTAGGGAATGACGCGCCCTTGAAGGAAAAGGAACTCGTGGCGGGAAAAAAACTCGCCACGAAATTGTGGAACGCCTCAAAATTCGTTTTGCTGCATCTGAAGGATTACGATGGCGAAAAACCGGAAAGGCTTGAAGCAATGGACGCGTTCATGCTCAACGAGTTAAACAAGCTGGTTACGGAAGCCACGAACGATTTCGACGATTACGATTACGCAAAGGCAAAAAGCGCAACCGAATTGTTTTTCTGGCACAGCTTCTGCGACTACTACCTTGAAATGGCAAAGGACAGGTTGTACAATCCAGGGCAAAGGGGAAGGGAAGCGAGGGTTTCATGCCAATACGCCTTGCGCGAATTACTGCTTGCAATGCTCAAACTGCTTGCGCCGATAATGCCGTTCGTAACCGAAGAAATTTATTGCGCGGGATTCGGGGAAAAGGGGGGCAAAAAAAGCCTGCACCTCGAGGAGTGGCCGAAAGCGGCAAAGGAATGGGAATTCCCAGAACTTGAGGAAGGCGGAGAAATGGCAATTGAAATAATCGCGGAAGCTAGGCAATTCAAATCCGCAAACCATAAGTCAATGAAGGAGGCTGTGGAAATACGCCTTGAAGCCGAACTTGAAGGCAAATTGAAAGGATTCATTGAAGACATTGCGGCAACAACCGGCGCAAAAAGAATTATTTTCGGGGAAAAGCGCGAAATAGGGTTTCCTGCCGGCGAAGCAATTGCTTGAAAAAACAATTCGCGGCAGCTTATTGCATGGCAAACGCAAAGGCAAGCGAACTCATTGAAACAAGCCTCGGAAAGGCCGGCGCAATCGAAAAAGGCGCCCAAAAAAGCGAAATCGAATTGCTTGAGAAAAGCGTGGGCCAGATAATGGAAATGCGGCCCGACGCAAGCACAGTACGCGGAATGGCCTTTTTTTGCCTCAAATCTATTTCCAACGAGCTGGCAAAGGCCCTTGAAAAGGACGGCGAAGCAAAGGAAATAGCGCTCGAGCTTGAAAGGATTGAAACTATTCTGGGGCAGGAATTAAGCGACGAGGAAAAAAGGAAGATCGCGGTTGCGGCGTGCCGCGATTTCAGGGCAATAATCGCAATGCTCGGAATACAAATTGCAAGAACCGCAAACATGGGCGAATCGGATCAAAGGCAAAGGAAAAAGCAGGCCGAACTCGCAATGCGGGTTTTTGCGCCGATAGCGCACAAGCTCGGAATTTATTATGCAAAGGCAATTCTCGAGGACCTGGCGTTCCGCGAGCTTCAGCCGGAGGAATGCCGCCTGCTTGAGGAAAGAATCGCGGAGCGAAGGAAAGGCATTGAGGACGAAATCGGAAAAGTGATGGAAGCAATAAGGGAAAGGCTCGGAAGCAGGGCGGAAAGCGGAAAGATCCGGATTCAGGCGAGGGCAAAGCACATTTACAGCGCGTGGAATAAAATGCAGAAGAAAAAAATAGGGTTGGAGCAGGTTTACGACATAGCGGCAGTGCGCATAATAACAAAAACGGTTGCGGAGTGCTATGAATTGCTTGGAACTGTGCACTCGCTATGGGAGCCTTTGCCGGGGCAATTCGACGATTACATCGCAAAGCCAAAGCCAAACGGTTACCGGTCTCTGCATACCGCAATAATAGGGCCGGGAAAAAAGCCAATTGAAATACAAATACGAACCGAGGAAATGCACGAGAACGCGGAATTGGGGATTGCCGCGCACTGGCGCTACAAAGGGCAGGCGGAGGGAAAGCAGGACAAGAAACTGAACTGGCTCAAGCAGGCAATCGAGTGGAGAAATGGGCGCGAGGGCGAGGAATCAAAGCTGGATTTCTTTGAAAACCAGATTTACGTTTTCACGCCAAAGGGCCAGGTAATCGAACTGCCGGAAGGAAGCACGCCAATAGACTTCGCCTACACTGTTCACACGGACATCGGAAGCAAATGCGCGAAGGCAAAGGTGAACGGAAAGCTTGCGCCGCTTTCAGCCAAGCTTGAAAACGCGGACACCGTGCAGATAATCACTTCGCAAAAGCAGGCCCCGAAGCGCTCGTGGCTTTCAATGGCCATAACGCAAAAGGCGCTCCAAAAAATAAGGGCGAGCCTTGAAATTGCAGTCATAAAAAAGAAGCGCGGGGAAGCGGTGAAAGGAAAAGGAAGAGTTTTTATTGAAGAAAACGAAAAGCGCGTGAAACTCGCAAAATGCTGCTCGCCATTGCCAGGCGACGAAGTCATTGCGCTAAGGACCACAAAGAGGAAGGTTTCGGTTCACAGGGCGGACTGCAGGAACGCGGTTTCAGCGGAAAAAGAAAAATTGGTTGGCGCAATCTGGGGAAACCCTGAAAAGGGGGGCTACGAAACCCAAATAATAGTCAACGCAAAGGATTCGGCGGGAATACTTTCCCAAATGCTTTCCTCGCTGAGCGCGGAAAGGGCAAAAGTCGTTTCAAGCACCGCAAGGAGCGTGAACGGAAACAACAGATGCGTTTTCACCGTAAAAGTTGCTGGTTTGGGGCAATTGGAAAACGCAATTCGCGCACTGGAAAAAATCAAGGGGGTAATTTCCGCGGGAAGGGCATAGAAAAGAATCGGTTTTCCTGGCAGAAAGCTATAATAATCGGAAAATGATTCCTTTCAAAGAGGGAAAAAACAATGGCCTTCGTGTTGAACAGGGTGCAAACCGGAATACCCGGAATGGACGGATTGATTGAAGGCGGATTGCCTGAAGGGAGGTCATTCCTCGTAACCGGAGCAACGGGAACCGGAAAAACCATTTTCTGCGTGCAATTCGCGTACAACGGCGCCACAAAATTCAATGAGCCGGCAGTTTACGTGACATTGGACGAAAGGCCCGAACTCATAAGGCAGGACTGCCTGAGATTCGGGTGGGATTTGAGGAAAATGGAGCAGGAAAACAGGTTCCTTCTGATTGACGGCTCCGTGGGAAAAATAGGAATGCCCTCGGAAGAGGAATACTCGATGCCCGCAACCGGATTCGATTTGGACAAACTGCTCCTGGAAGTCATGCGCGGTGTAAAAAAAATAGGGGCAAAGCGCGTGGTAATAGATTCCGTTCCGGCACTGGGATTCAATTTTGAAAACGAAAACGAAGTGCGCAAGGCGGTCCTGAAAATAAGCTACATGCTTTCAAGAATCGGGGTCACTTCGCTGCTGGTTTCCGAAGTCGAGGAAGGCTCAAAGTCTTTCGGAAAATACGGCGTGGAAGAATACGTGGCAGACGGAATAATAGTAATGCATTACATGGGAATAGGAACGCAAAGCAACCGCACATTGCACGTGAGAAAAATGCGCGCGACAAAGCACTCCGAAGACCTTCATCCCCTAGAAATAAGCGAGCGCGGAATAACCGTGCATAACATAGAAGAAATGGAATAATTTTTGGGTTCAGGCGGAGCCCAAAAGGCGGCAAATCACTTTTTCTTTTCCCAAAGCCAAAGCCAAAGAACCGATTCTGGGGCCCTCGTTCTTTCCGATGAGCAGCTGGTAGCACAACTGGAAGAATTCACGGGCATTGCCGGATTCCTTTGCAGCGGAACCGAAAGCGGTTTGGGCTTCGTCGGCGCCTGAAGCGCTTTCAAGCAATTTTGCGGCGGAAGCAAGCGCGCCTCTGAATTTTTCGGCTTTCGCAAGGGTTTCTGCCGAAACGATTTCAAGGAAACCTGTTTTCACATTTTCGGGGGCGCGCTTTGCAACCCAGTTCCGCGCAAGGTTCAGGCGCTCGCCAAGCAATTCGAGGCATTCATTGGATTCATTGCCCTTCAGGTGCCCCATTTCGGAGAGGCGGGAAATTATTTCATTGTTGCCGGGAAAGAGCTGGACGAGTGCGGCCGCAAAAGAGTAATCCACTGGAATAGGGGAAAGCCTTCTTCTGCGCACCCCCGCAAAATCGAATTGCTCCAATGCCTGGTTAAGTTTCTTTTCATCGGTTTCCTTTGACAAGCCGAATTTTGCTTCAACAACGCGGTCCAATTCAAGCTCGAGGTTCGGGATTTCTTCCCAAAGGAAAGCCCGCGTCTTCATTATGCGCTTCACGTACAGGTATTTGAGGGCCTCGGGCCTGCTTACTTCAAGCCAGTCAACGGGATAAACCACGTTTCCCACTGACGCGGACATTTTTTGGCCGCCAATGTTTAAATGCTCGTAAAAAATTGGCTCGGGCATCGGGAATTTGAGGACGCGCTCGGCGATTTCCGCGTTAACGTACCATGCCGAATTGCCCTGAATGTATTCCTTTCCCGCGCCTTCAGAGCAGACGTTCCAGCGGCACCACTGCGAGGCCCACTCGCCTTTCCACGCCATTTTTCCGTTCGCCTTCGAAAGGTCGCTTTCCCCCTCGTAACCGCAGCCCTTGGCGGTGAATTTCTCGAAGGCATAGTCAACGCACTTGTACTTTACTCTTTTTCCGTCAAAGCCGATTGCAACGGTTGTCTGGAGGTTGCCGCAATTGTCGCAAATGGGCTTCCAGAGCGACTGCTTTTCCGCGGAAGGGTTGTCCTTGTGCCGGTTTATTATTTCCATTACCGCTTCGGAATTCGAAAGAATCTTTTCAATGAAACCGTTGAAGTTTCCTTTTTTGTATTCCTCGCGCATCGAATAAATTTTTGGCTCCAAGTAAAGGAATTCGCCGACAACCTCGAAGAATTTCATCAAATGGTGCTCGGCATAACTCTTGTGGCAGCCATCTGCGTCAGGAATGTCGGAAACCGCGAAGCCTATGTATTTTTCGTATTCTACAGGCAATCCTGCCGGAAGTTTGCGCAACGGGTCCATGTCCTCGGTAACATAAATGAATTCTGCCGGAAAGCCGCTTTCCTCCAGCGCCCTTGCGACTGCCTCGCTGCGGATGATGTCGCTCAAACGCCCGATGTGAAGGACTCCGGAAAGCGAGGAACTGCTTTTCACGGCCCACTTTTGAAGGCGCGGAATTTCACTTTCGGTGAAATGAAATTTTGTGCGCGAAGAGATCGTTTTCGCGATTTTTCTCGCCCAGAACTGCGGTTCATCTTCGTTCATTCAAGAATTACCGCAGTGAAACGTTAAAATTGTTTTGCGGAAACGATTTTGGGGAAAACCCTTAAATACAAGTTAAAACAGAATGATTATTATAAATATTTTGGAGGATGACCGAAATGGCAGCAAAGAAAAAGAATAAGAAGAAGAAATAATTGTTCCAACAATAGTTTCTTTTTTTAAAAAATCTGTTTCACTTTTGTTTTTTTCTAATTCTGTTGTTTTTTCTGTTTCCTGCCTTAGCCGGCGCCGGCCAAAAAAACGGGAGTGGGACGAGGGGGATTTGAACCCCCGACAACACGGTCTTCAGCCGTGCGCTCTCCCAGGCTGAGCTACCGTCCCAAAGCCTTTTAGCCATCGCTTCGTGTCATACCAAACGGGTATGACACATTTAACGCTTCTGGCGTTAAATCGCTCAGGCAAAAGGTTCGCGAAATAAAGTTCCTGCCGCAAAACTTTACTCCGCTGCCTGAGCGAGCCCAGGGGGATTCGAACCCCCGACACCGTGGTTAAGAGCCACGTGCTCTGCCAGACTGAGCTATGGGCCCACACTTTTTCTTCGAAAGAAAAAGCGTCCAAAAAGAATAACTTTTCCTCCGGAAAAGTTCGCCTCCGAAAAGCATAACTTTGCTCCGCAAGGCTTAACTCCTTTCGTCGCTGAGCGAGCCGGCGGGGATTCGAACCCCGGACACCTTGGTTAAAAGCCAAGTGCTCTGCCAGACTGAGCTACCGGCCCAGAGCCTTTCTTTACAAAAGAAAGGTTCGCGAAAGAAATTCCGCAAAAGAAATTTACTTTGTAAGTTCCCTGCAAAAGGAAAACAAACAAAGAAAGCAATAAAATGAGTTCCATTGGTGCCTAAAGCACGCTCATTTTTTGGGCTTGATGCTAGGCGCTATTTCCTTCAAACCGTTCATGTAGGGCTGAAGCGCCTTCGGAATCGAAACGCTGCCGTCTTCGTTCTGGCAATATTCGAGGATTGCGCGCAGGGCGCGGCTTGTCGCAAGGCCGGTGCAATTCAGGGTGTGAACCAAGAATTTTTCGTTTCCCTTCCTGTATTTTATTCCCAGCGCCGCGCTCTGGTATGAAGTGCAGTTCGAGCACGAACCGACTTCCCCGTATTTTTGCTCGCGCGGATACCATGCCTCAATGTCGTACTGCTTTGCGTTCTTCGGGCTGAGGTCTCCGGAGCATATTTCAACTCTGCGGGTCGGAAAGCCGAGCTTGGAATAAATTTCCTCGATGTTTTCCTCCATTTCCTCAAAATGTTTCCATGATTCCTCAGGGACGGAAAAAACGACCTGCTCTATCTTGTTAAACTGGTGCATCCTGAAGAAGCCGCGCGTGTCCACGCCGTGAGCGCCAATCTCTTTCCGAAAGCAAGGGCTTATCCCGACGTATTTCTTGGGAAGCTCGGATTCGGAAAAAATCATTCCCTTGTGCATTGCCACCAAAGGGTGCTCGGAAGTCGCAATCATGAACAGGTCCTCGCCTTCAACCTTGTACATCACGCTTTCAAAATCATCCAAAGGGGTTACGCCGGAATAGGCTTCGCGGCCGAGAAGGAAAGGCGGCTCGACAAGAACGAAGCCTTTTTTCATTAGAAGGTCTATCGCGAAGCGCTGCAATGCTATGTCAAGAAGCGCCAGGGGGCCTTTTAGGTAAATGAAGCCGCGGCCTGAAACCCTTGCGCCGGCTTCAAAGTCCGCGAGACCCAATGATTCCGCGAGCTCGCCGTGAGCCTTGAGCTCGAAATCAAATTTCTTCGGCTTCCCGAAAACCTTTACCACTGGGTTCTCGGATTCGTCCTTTCCCGCGGGAACGGATTCATGGAGTACGTTGGGGAGCAAGGAAGCAATCTGCTGTAACTTTTCTTCAAGGGAATCCGCTTCCGAGTCCAACGCGCGGATTTTCTCGGGAATGGATTTTGCTTCAAGGAGCTTTTTCGAGGCGTCCTTTCCCGCAGACTTGAGCTCGGTTATTTCCCTTGAAACCACGTTGCGGGAATGCTTCAGTTCATCAGCCCCCTGCTTCAGCGAGCGCCATTGCCTGTCCAAGGCAAGGAATTCCTCCAAGGCGGCGAGCTTTCCGGGTTTGAAGCGCTTTTCAATGGACTTTGCCACCAATTCCGGGTTTTCGCGCACGAATCTTGCTTCCAGCATATGTTCATTAAAAGCGATTTAAACTAATTTAAAGGTATGGTAAAAGAAATCACAATCATCAGATACGGGCACAGAGAAGAGAGGGACAAGCGGGTTACGAGCCACTGCTGCCTCGTGGCAAGGGCGTTCGGCGCGAAAAGGATAATCGTTTGCGGACCAAAGGACAAGGGGTTGGAAAAAAGCTTTGACAAAGTCAACCTGAATTGGGGCAAGGGTACTTCATTGGGGGCTTCAGGAAACTGGAAAGCCGAAATAAGGAAGCAGAAAGCGCGGGGCGCAAAAATAGTGCACTTGACGATGTACGGGATTCCGCTTGGAAGGCAAATTGAAAAAATAAGGAAAGAAAAAAAGGTTGCTGTATTGATTGGCTCGCAGAAGGTGCCAAGAGAAGCATACGGCCTGGCGGACTACAATGTTTCCGTGACAATGCAACCGCATTCGGAAGTCGCGGCCTTGGCGGTTTTTCTGCATGAATTAATGCAGGGAAAGGAACTTGAAGCGAAATTCAGGGGGGCAAAAATAGAGGTTGTTCCGCAGGAAAGGGGCAAGAAAACAAAGAAACGGTTTTAAAATGGATGCTGGGAGATGAAATAGTATGCCTTCCGGGGACCTTACAAAATACGTTTTGGTGAGGGATTTCCTGAACTCTGTGGGGGGCGAGCACGCGGCAGACCTGGTAAAGTCGTGCTGCAGCAAGAAGTGGGTTTCTGACGAGTACCTTGCAAAAAAACTGAAATTGAGGGTAACCGAAATAAGGGCAATCCTGAACCGGTTGCATTACAGGGGGATAGTGGAATACAACAAGGACAAGAACATGAAAACCGGATGGTATTCATACACTTGGGAAGTGAAGCCAAAAAGGATAATAGAGCTGATAACTGAGAAGGAGGAAGAGGAACTCGAGAAACTGAACCAGAAGGTGGAATTCGAGAGGAACTATGATTTCTTCTCCTGCGCCAAGGGCTGCGAAAATCTGGCCTTCGAGGTTGCAGCGGAATATCAGTTCAAGTGCCCCGAATGCGGCCAAGCAATGGCGAGGACTGACAACAAGAAAAGGCTGAAAGTTATGCAGGGAAAGATTGATCTGGTGAAAAAGGAACTTTTGGCAATGCAAAAGATCAGGTAAATTACACAATTTGTTGGACAAAATGGGTAATTTCGAGAAAGGGAAGAAATAAAGCAAAAGGGGGTTGAAATCGAAAAAGGAAGCCAAATAAAAGTTATTTAATTAAAAGGGGATTAAATAAAAACACAATAAGCAAAAAAACCAACAATCCGGTTTTGATAGCGGGGTGGGGCAGCCTGGAGTGCCCGTCGGGCTCATAACCCGAAGGTCGAAGGTTCAAATCCTTCCCCCGCTACTCTAATTTTATCCTGCATTTCAAAAGAAGATATTCACTCAAAAACAAACGCGGTCGCAGGATGAGTAAAACAATTCAAAAACAAATTCAA
>Ga0265296_1004864_pt1 | contig 11420 bp, 11 predicted proteins | sample MunlanPumphouse1_FD_189073 | JGI IMG/M metagenome (GOLD analysis project Ga0265296, IMG submission 189073) | Groundwater microbial communities from a municipal landfill in Southern Ontario, Canada - Pumphouse #1 | ecosystem: Environmental > Aquatic > Deep subsurface > Groundwater | place...
TGCCGGGCAGGCCGGCGGGGTGCCGGCCGGCCGACGGGTGCCCGGTTCAGGCGGGCGGGTGCCCGGTTCAGGCGGGCGGTGGTGCCGGTCAGGCCGGCGGCGTACCGTCTCCCCCGCCCTCGACGTCGGCGATCTCGTTGATCCGGCGCTCGTGGCGCCCGCCTTCGAAGTCGGTGTCGAGGAACGCGCTGACGATCTCGTCCGCGGCCGGGCCGTCGACCCGCGCCTCGGACAGGCCCAGCACGTTGATCCCGTTGTGCTGGCGCGCCATCGCGGCTTCGGCGGCGTCGTGAGCGTTGACCGCGCGGATCCCGTCGATCTTGTTGGCGGTGATCGTCACGCCGTTGCCCGACCCGCAGACCACGACGCCACGCTCGGCGTCGCCCGCGGCGACCATCCGCGCGGCCTGGGCGGCGAACTGCGGGTAGTCGGTCGACTCGGCGGACGTCGTGCCGACGTCGACCACCTCGTGCCCCTGCCCCTCCAGCGACGCCTTGACGTGCTGCTTGAGCGTGAAGCCCGCGTGGTCCGACCCGACGACGATCCGCATGGGCCGATCGTAGCGCGACGTCCCAGCGGGTCGGGCGCTGCACGGTGGTCGGGCGGGGTGGGCCGTGCAGCGTAATGCGCGGCATGCGAGTCCGAGACTGCACGGTTCGCGCCGGGGCGGGGCCGTGCAGCGTGCGGCCCGGTATGCGGGTCGGGGACTGCACGGTTCGCGTCAGGGCGGGGCCGTGCAGCGCGAAGCGCGGCATGCGGGTCGGGCGCTGCACGGTGGCCCGGCGAGGCGGGCCGTGCAGCGTAATGCGCGGTATGCGGGTCGGGGACTGCACGGTTCGCGCCGGGGCGGAACCGTGCAGCGCGAAGCGCGGCATGCGGGTCGGGCGCTGCACGGTGGCGGGGCGGCGCAGGCCATGCAGCGTGCGGCCCGGCGGTACGCCGACGGGGATGCGCACTCGGCCCTGGTCCCGAGGCGCGTGCGCAGATATCTACCGTGGAGCCACCTCGTTGCGCACACGCTCATGCGACCCGACCGAGTGCCCAACGCGGGCGGCGTGGCGGGCCACCGAACCGAGGGTCGACGGCGCGGCCCGGGCGGCGCGGCCCGGATGGTCAGGGACCGCTCAACGCGACGGCGATCGCGGCCGCGGTGATCGGGCCTTCGCGGACGATCCGCCAGCCGCCGGGGGCCACGTCGGTGATCCCGCGCAGGTCGACGATCGTCGAGGGGACGCCGGGGCGCTCGCCGGCGTCGAGGAGCAGGTCCGCGCCCGCCCGGACCGCCGCGGGGACCGCGGCGAGCGTCGTCGGGTCCGGGCCGTCCGCGAGGTTCGCACTGGTCTGGACGATCGGGGGCCATGGGAGCCGGGGTCCCGCTCGTCGGGCCTGCGGGCCACCGGCGGCCGGCGGACCGGCGATCCGTGGACCGGCGGCCAGTGGACCGGCGGTCGGGGCCGCGGCGATCGATGCACCGGCGGCGGGGGCACCACCGATTGGCGCGGCGATCACCCTTTCGCCGAGCAACGGCACGCGGATCCCGAGCGTCGTCGGATCCTCCCCGCAGGCGGGCGCGAACCGGCGTTGCGGGTTGGGGACGATCAGGCCGATCGGGCCGGGCAGGAGGCGCGAGACCGCGCGCAGTACCGGGGCCGGGGCGCCCTCCAGCGTCGCCAACGCATCGTCGACCGACCAGAACAGGACCGACGAGGGCTTCGCCGGATCGCGGCGCTTCAGCTCCGCCATCCGCCGGACCGCATCGGCGTCGTCGGGGTCGGTGGCGATCCCGTAGACCGTCTCCGCCGGGAAGACGACCAGACCGCCCCGGGCCGTGACCGTGGTGAGGGCCCGGATCTGGTCCGGGTCGAGCGGCAAGCAGTCGACATCGTCGGCCGGCACGCCGCCCACGGACGCCGGCGGTTCGCCCCTCGGCCGTGCGTCCGGCTCAGACACCGCCGCGCTCCTGAGCCGCGTCTCCACCTTCACCCACGCTGCCCGCTCCGGAATCACCGGTCACGTGCTCGCCGCTTCCGTCCCGGTCGTGCGCGTCCCGGTCGTCCGTTTCTCCACCGTCGTCGGCACGATCCCGCCACCCGACCACCACCCGGCCGATGCCCGCCAGGTCATCACGGACCTCGGTGTGGGCGAAGCCGGCGTCGGCGAGCAGGTCGACCACGGCCGGCGGCTGGCCCTGGCCGACCTCGATCGCCAGCACGTCGGCGCCCGCGTTCCAGGCCGCCGGGATCAGGCGACGGATCACGTCGAGCCCGTCGTCGCCGCCGAACAGCGCCAGGTGCGGGTCGTGACGTCGGACCTCGGGCGGTAGCTCGTCGTGCTCCCCGAGCGGGATGTAGGGCGGGTTGGAGAGGATCGCCAGGTACGACGCGTCCGGGTTCTCCCCCACCCCCGCCAGCAGGTCGCCCTCGTGGAACGTCACCGACGAGCCCAACCGAAGCGCGTTCTCCCGCGCCAGCGCCAGCGCGTCGGGTGAGACGTCGGTTGCGTGGACCGTCAGGTCGGGGCGCTCGTCCGCCACCGCCAGCGCGATCGCCCCGCTGCCGGTGCCGACGTCGATCACGGTCGCTCCCGCAGGCAGCTCCAGCGCGAGCTCGACCAGCAGCTCGGTCTCGGGCCGCGGAATCAGGGCCCGCCGGTCGACGGCCAGGTCCAGGTAGCGGAAGCCGCGCACACCGAGCAGATGGGCGATCGACTCGCGGTCCTCCGTCCGCCGGCGGACGACGTCGGCCAGCGCGTGCTCCTGCGCCGCGGACAGCGAACGGTCCGGCGAGAGGAACAGCCGGCTGCGGTCGCTGCCCAGCACGTGGGCGACCAGCAGCTCGGCGTCGAGCCGCGCGGTCTCGACGCCTTGGTCGGCGAGCAGGGTGGTCAGCCGACGGACCGCCGCACCGACCCGTTCGGCGGTCACGCGTCCCCGTTGGCCTGCGCTTCGAGCAGCCGGCGCTTCTCGTCCGCCTGCAGCCCGCCGGTGAACTCGTCGAGCTCGCCCTCGAGGATCGCCTCCAGCGCGTACTTCGTGAGCTTGATCCGGTGGTCGGTGACCCGACCCTCGCCGAAGTTGTAGGTCCGGATCTTCTCGGCACGATCGCCGGTTCCGACCTGGGCGCTGCGCGCGGCGGACTGCTCGGCCCGCTGCTCGGCGACGGCGTGCTCGTAGAGGCGGGCGCGCAGCACACGCAGCGCCTTCTCGCGGTTCTGCAGCTGCGACTTCTCGTCCTGCATCGAGACCACGACGCCCGACGGCTTGTGGGTGATCCGGACCGCCGAGTCGGTCGTGTTGACCGACTGGCCGCCGGGACCGGACGAGCGGTAGACGTCGATCTGCAGATCGCTCTGCTCGATGTGGATGTCGACGTCCTCGGCCTCGGGCAGCACCGCCACGGTGCAGGTCGAGGTGTGGATCCGGCCCTGGGTCTCGGTCGCGGGCACGCGCTGCACCCGGTGGGTGCCCGCCTCCCACTTGAAGACGGAGAACGCGCCGTCGCCCTTGACCGCGAAGGTGTACTTGCCGTCGGAGACCTGCATCGGCTCGGTCTTGAACCCGCGACGCTCGGCGTACTTGGTGAGCATCCGGTAGATGTCCCCGGCGAACAGGTCGCCCTCCTCGCCGCCGGCCCCGCCCTGGACCTCGACGATCACGTCCTTGTCGTCGTTCGGGTCCGGATCGACCATCGAGACGCGGATCTCCTCTTCGAGCTCCGCGATCCGCACGCGGGATGTCTCGAGCAACTCACGGATCTCGGGATCCTCGCCCTCGGCGAGCATCTCCTTGGCCCCGTCGGCGTCGTCGACCGCGTGACGCCACTCGGCCGCGAGCCCGGACGCGTGCTGCATCCGGCGGTACTCGCGTCCGACGTCGGCGTAGCGTTGACGGTCGTTGATCACGACCGGATCCACGATCTGGCTCTCCAACTCGGCGAACCGGCCCTCGATCTGCTCCACCAACGCTTCGATCACAGCGACCGAGGCTACTAGGCCCCCGCCCGCCCCCGCCCGCCCGCACACCCCGCCACGGGCCGATCACGGGCTCGACCGCGCCACGGCGGCAACCGAGATCGCCGCGGCCTCAGGCCGCGACTTCGGCGCCGACCCGGTCCCGGCGGTCGGCCCGGCGCGGGTCCTCGCGGGCCAGGATCGCCTGCAGCCCGGCGATCGCGACCGCCAGCTGGTCGTGGTCCGGCGGCCGGGTCGTCAGCCGCTGCAACTGCAGCCCGGGCCAGGTCAGGGCCCGGACGGGCCGGAACCGTTGATGGCGCCCGGCGAACCGCAGCAGCTCGAAGGCGATCCCGGCGATCAGCGGAATGCCGATGATCCGGCTGGCGATCAGCTCGGGCCACGGCGGCGTGCCGAGCGGCGCGAAGACGAAGATCGAGACGACCATCACCAGCAGCAGGAAGCTCGTCCCGCAGCGCGGGTGCAGGCGGCTGCAGCGCGCGGCGTTCTCGGGCGTCAGCGGCAGGCCCGCCTCGTAGCAGGCGATCGTCTGGTGCTCGGCCCCGTGGTACTCGAAGACCCGCCGCAGGTCGGACATCCGCGTGACCAGCAGCAGGTAGCCGAGGAAGATCGCCGTGCGGACGATCCCCTCGACCAACCAGAACAGCCAGTCCGCGCCGAGCGGACCGCGCAGCAGGCCGGTCAGGCCGACCGGCGCCAGGAAGAACAGGCCGACGACGAGCACCAGCGCGCCGAGCCCGGCGGCGATCCAGGTGCCGGGTCCCAGCTCGACCGGATCCTCGTACTGCGAAGCGGCCGAGGTCCGCAGCGCGCGGAAGCCGAGCCGCAGCGACGCGCCGATCGCGACGACGCCCCGCAGGATCGGCAACCGCAGCACGGGCGAGCGCGACAACGCCGAGCGGTAGCGGTGGGTCTCGACGACGATCTCGCCGGTCGCCGGCACCCCGGCCGGCAGCACCCCGTCGACGAACTGCTCCGGATCGGGATGGCGGACCGCGGTCGCCCAGGTCCGAGCGCCGCGGATCATCACGCCTTCGATCAGGGCCTGGCCGCCGAGCGGCGAGGCTTCCCGGTTCTGGACGTGCGAACGCCCCGCGGGGTCCGGATCGAACGACCGTCGATCGGCACGCGCGGGGCGCAGGGGCTCCGGTCGGCTCGCGGACCCGTCCTGATCGAACGGTCGGCGAGCCCCGGCGCGCGAGGTCACGGGACCCCTAGACGAGCGATGCCGAGGCATCGCCCACCGGAATCAGTCTTCGGACGGGGCGGGCGTCGCGTCCGCCTCGGCCCGCTTGGCGGCACGGCGGCGGAACCGCTCGACGCGACCAGCGGTGTCCATGATCTTCTGCTTGCCCGTGTAGAACGGGTGCGAAGCCGAAGACACTTCCACGTCGATCACCGGGTAGGTGACCCCGTCGAGCTCGATCGTCTTGTCGGTCTTGATCGTCGAACGGGTGATGAACGTCTCGCCCGCCGAGATGTCACGGAACACGACCGGCGCGTACTCGGGGTGGATCTCAGTCTTCATTATCGGAACAAGGTATCAACCGACCGCGCGCCGCCGTCGAGCCGTCAGCGCCGCGCGCCCGGCTGCGAATCGCACGGCACGGTCAGCTCGTTGTCGGCGAGGCTGCGCTCCTCGACCGTCGGCGACGCCTCGATCCGGATCGTCACGTCCGACCCCGCGGTGCAACGGGCACCCGGAACCAGCGCCGTGGTCCCGTGAACCAGCTGGTCGACCGTGGCGCTGCCGAGCAGCGTGCCGCCCTGCAGGACCGACAGCGTGACCGTCCGTCCCGTCAGCGCGGTGGCGCGGGCGATCCGCAGCCGTGCGCGGTAGACGACCTGGTTGCCGCTCGTTCCGGGGATCCAGCCGAGCGACTGCGCGACCGCGAGGTTGGGGCGCAGCTCCTTGATCACGCAGGCGGTGCTGCGGCGGGAGACCGCCTGCCGGCCCGTCGCCGTCGTCCAGCGGAAGCCGACCTTCAGGCGGTAGGCGCTGCCCATCCGCAGGCCGCGGACGTTGATCTTGCGGACCATCGCCCCCGCCCCGCCGGCCGCCGGCTGAAAGCTGCCGAGCCCGGCCGGGGACGCCGACCCGGAGAGCGTCGTCCAGCTGCCGCCCGGTGCCTTCTCCTGGAGCGTGGCGGTGAAGCCGTAGTCGGGGCCGGCGTCGCCCCGCTCCATCCGCACCGTGAAGGTCGCAGCCCGGCCCTGGGGGTCGGCCAACGACGTCGTGCAGACCCCGCGCGAGACCGAGGCCGGCGGCGTCGTCGCACTGCTCGCCGCGGTCGCCGCGACGGCGCCCGGGGCACCGAGGACCAACGTGCCGACGGCGACGCCACAGGCCACGAGGGCGGAGCGGAGGGAGGAAGGGACCACGGACACGGAGCTCACTACGACGAGGGACGGAACCAGGGGTGGTTCACACCACTGCACTGTGCCATAGAACCGCCGAGGGGCGCGCAAGTTGCGCGCCCCTCGGTCGGACCTTCGTGCGCGGGCCGATCCTCCCGACCGACCCGTGCCTGCTCTCTCCCTGCACCCGCCGGCCCCGCCCTCGCGAGCCGGTCCGGCGGTCCTTGCGTCGTTCAGGCGATCAGGTGACCTGGTAGGCCGGACCGTCGCCGCCCTCGGGCGGGGTCAGTCGGCCACCGCGCGCGGTGATCGCGCCGCACTGGACGCAGTTGGTGTAGTTCACCGTGACGTCGACGAAGCCTTCCGCCGGCTGGTCGTCCTCGATCTCGTAGACGCCCGCGGGGCACATCCACTTCCACGTCTCGGCGACGTCCCGCGGGACGCGCTTCTCGATCCGGATGTGGCTCGGCGCGTCGTCGCGGGTCGCGTTACCCGTGATGAAGACCGACGACAGCTTGTCGAAGAAGTACTTGCCGTCCGGCTGCGGGTAGCGGTCGCTGAGCGGCTTGTCCGGCACTGACACCTCGACGTCCGCGTCGCGGTGCAGGCTCGGCTTGCCCGGGGGCAGCTTGCCCTTGGTGACGAAGTCGAGCCCGGACAGCGCCGCGCCGACGGGCATCGAGTGCGCGTCGAGCAACGGGCGGTTGTTCTGGACCTCGCGCAGCGTCTTGCCGACGAGCGACTCCTCGATCGCGTCCTCGTACGACGTGAAGTCGTTCGAGCCGGCCTTCAGCTGCTCGTAGATCTTCTCGGCCGCCAGGCGACCGGCCTCGAGCGCCATGTGCACGCCCTTCAGCCGGGCCATGTCGACCATCGAGCCACCCTCGCCCGCGATCACCGCGCCGGGCACCGAGAGCTTCGGCATCGACGCGTAGCCGCCGGCCTGGATCGCCTTCGCGCCCCACGCCGTGCGCTCGCCACCCTCGAGCACCTCACGCACGTACGGGTGGGCCTTGAACGCCTGCAGCAGATCGTGGACCGACGCGGTCGCGTCGGGCGTGTGCAGCGGGATCACGTAGCCGATCGAGACCTGGTCCTCACCCATCGGGTAGATCCAGCCTCCGCCGGCCTCGGCGTGCTTCTTCTGCGGACGGGCGGGCCAGCCGAAGGTGTGGACGACCTTCTTCCACGGCTTCTTGACCTTCCAGACCTCCTTGGCGCCGATCTCCCAGATCGCGGGCTGCTTGCCCGCGGCCAGGTCGAAGCGCTTGACGGCGGCGCCGGTCAGGTGGCCCCAGTTGCCCTCGGCCAGGACCGTCGCCTTGGCGGTCATGTCCATGCCGGGCTCGAAGTTACGAAGCTCCTCGCCCTCCTTGCCGCGGCCCTTGTCGCCGGTGCGGACGCCGACGACCGCGTCGCCGTCGACCAGCAGCTTGGCGGCGGCGGTCTCGGTCAGGATGTAGGCACCCTGTTCCTCGGCCTGATCCGCCATCCAGCGACAGAGCTGGGCGATCGAGATCACCCAGTTGCCCTTGTTGACGAACGGCGGCGGGGTCACCGGGAACGAGAACGCCTTCTTCTCGTTGCGGAAGAAGACCGCGCCGTCGTCCTCGGCCTCCGTGTACGTGAACGGCAGCTCGGCCAGGTTCGCGTCGGGGAAGAGGGTCTTGAACGGACCGGGCTTCATCACCGCGCCGGACATGGAGTGCGCACCGCACACCTTGCCCTTCTCGATGACGGCGACCGGAACCTCGCCCAGGGATTCGAGCAGCTCGGGGTCGTCCCCGAGCAGCTGCAGCAGCCGGTTGGCGGCTGCGAGGCCGGCCGGGCCGCCACCCACGATGGCGACCCCGACCTCGATCCGCTCGTCCTCGGGGTCGGTCGGCGCGCCGACGAACTCCTCGACGACGTCAACCGGGGGCGGGAACTGCGACGGAGCGACGCCGCCGTTGTGGGAAGCAGCCATGCCGGGTCTCCTCAGCCCTTCTTGGCCTTGATCGCCTCGGACAGCGCCGGGACGATCGCGTGCAGGTCACCGATGACGCCGAGATCCGCGAACTCGAAGATCGGCGCGTTGCTGTCCTTGTTGATCGCGATGATGTTCTCCGCACTCTGCATGCCGACCTTGTGCTGGATCGCGCCGGAGACGCCGAGGCCGATGTAGACCTTCGGCGCGACGGTCTTGCCCGTCTGACCGATCTGACCGGCGTACGGGAACCAGCCCGCATCGACGGCGGCGCGGGTGGCGGCGACGGCGGCGTTGCCCCCGAACGCGGCGGCGAGGCCGTCGGCGACGGAGAAGTTCTCCGGCGAGCCGAGACCGCGGCCACCGGTGATCAGCACCTGGGCGTCCTCGATGTTGACGTCCGCACCGCGCTGCTCACCGCGCGTGACGACGGTGACCTTGCCCGAGGCGGCCGACAGCTCCACCGCGACGTCCTCGACCGCGACGGCCGAGCCCGACGGGGCCAGCTCGAACGCGTTCAGGCGACCGACGACGACGCCGAAGCCCTTGAACTTGATCTCGGAGATCTCGGAGTCGCCGAGGATCGGACGCTCGGCGATGATCGCGCCGCCGTCGACCCGGAGACCCGTGATCTCGACGGCGATGCCGCCGCCCAGACGCGCGGCGACGCCGGCGCCGGCCTCGAAGCCGAGCAGGCCGCCACCGAAGATCGCGTAGCCGTAGTCGCCGTCCTGGGCGATCTTGGCCACGGCGTCGACGACCGGCTGGGCCACGCCCGCCGGAGCCACGACGCGGAGCGCCTTGGCGGCGCCGTAGGTGCCGACCGAGCCCGCGACGTCGTCGCTGATGTCCTCACCGACGAGGACGACGTGGACCTCGCCACCGAGCTCACCCGCGAGCTTGGAGGCCTCGGAGATCGCTCCGAGCGAGTTCTTGTTGATCGCGCCGTCGTGGTGCAGCGCGTAGACCAGGATGTTGCTCATGGTCAGACCAGCTTCCTCTCGTCGAGCCACGCGACGATCTTCTCGACCGTCTGGGCGGTGTCCTCGTCCTCGATGATCGTGCCGGCGGACTTGGCCGGCGGCTGCTTCGAGGACTGCCAGACGGCCTGCGAGCCGTCGGCGCCGACCTTCGACGCGTCGATGCCGGCGTCGCCGACGGAGAGCGTCTCGAGCGGCTTCTTCTTCGCGCCCATGATCGCCTTCAGCGACGGGTAACGCGGCTCGTTGATGGCGTCACCAACGGAGATCACGGCCGGCAGCTCCACCTTGACGGTGTCGTAGCCGTACTCGGCCTGACGCTCGCAGGTCAGGGTCTGACCGTCGACGTCGAGCTTGATCACCTGGGTCAGCGCGGGCCACCCGAGGTGCTCGGCGACGACCGCGCCGACGGCGTAGGACTGGCCGTCGTCGGACTGCTGGCCCGCCAGGACCAGGTCCGGGTTCTCGCGCTTGACCAGCTCGGCCAGCGCGTAGCCCGTGGCCACGACGTCGGAGCCGGCAAGGGCGTCATCGGTCAGGTGGATCGAGCGATCCGCCCCGAGCGAGACGGCCTTGTGCAGGGCCTTCTGAGCACTCGAGGGCCCGACCGTGATGGCCACGACCTCTTCCACGTCGAGCGCGCCGCTCTCGCGGAGCTGCAGCGCGGCCTCGATGGCGTGGGTATCGAACGGGTTCAGCGTCTTCTCGCCACTACGGTCCAGACGACCGACGGACGAATCGATGTGCTTCTGAACGGCCGCGTCCGGGACCTCTTTCACCAGGACGACGATCTTTGTCACTTGCGAGCCTCTTTCGGGGGCAGACGAACGGACGAAAGTCTAGCGCGGTTGACTGACCGATCAATCGGACGTCACCCTCGCCGGGCCAAACTTCCGACCAGCGGTAGCTTTCGCGAGCCACGCAGGCTACTCGCAGCTCGCACCGCCTGCATCCTAGTCGGGCCCGAAACGAGATGTCGGCCGCCCTCCGACGACCGACAATGAGCCTAGCTCAGTTTCTGGCCCCCGGTGTCGGAACACCGGGGACGGCATGCGCGGCGGGGTCGGCGGCGCGGTGCTCCGGCCGCCCTGACCCCGCCCAGGAAGGCCCTAGCGCTCGAAGCGGCGCACCAGGTGCCAGGCGGACGGCAGCACCGCCGCGCCGACGGCGGCCTTGACCAGGCCACCGAGGATGAAGACGGTGAAGCCGTAGTGGATCGTGTCGGCGACCGAGCCGCCCATGACGGCCTGCAGCACGATCAGGCCGGGCACGAAGACCAGCAGCTGCGCGATCACGAAGGCCAGGAACGCCTGGACGACCTTGCGGTCCGCCCCACGCTCGGCCATCCAGCCGATCGCGGCGGTCGCCAGCGCGAAGCCGACGATGTAGCCGCCGCTGGCGCCCCACAGGCTCGTGATGCCCGATCCGCCCTCGGCGTAGACCGGCAGGAAGAAGCCGAGCACGATGTACAGCAGCATCGCGGCCAGGCCGCGGCGCATGCCCAGCGTCGCGCCGACCAGGCCGACGGCGAGCGTCTGACCGGTCATCGGCACCGGCGTCATCGGGACGACGAGCTGCGCCATCAGCGCGGTGAAGCCGGCGCCGCCGACCACGAGGGCGGCGTCACGGACGCGCGCGCCCGGGAGGACGTCGGCAAGAACAAGACGGGGGGCCTGGACCCCTGGGGCAGCAACGGTGCTCATAAGCGGCAACTCCTTGACGTGTTGGCGGGGACTATTGCGCACTCGTCGGGCGAATGAACGTCCGGAGGCCTCGCTCCCCGCTGGCCGGGGGGCGACGGGTGGGTGGGGAGCCCGGCGTTCGGGGGGATCGGTCGGCGATCGGTGCAACGCCGCGGCGAACGACCGTACGCGCCGAGGACCCGGTCGGCGCCCGAGGCCGGCGGACGCGGGCCGTCAGCCGCTGAAGTCGCCCTCGGCCCGGCGCACGGCCTCGAGCAGCAGGCTCAGCTGTTCCTGCTCGTCGGCGCTGAGCGCCTCGAAGGCGAAGCCCGAGGCGTTCATGTCCAGGGTCGCCGCCTCGGCGACCTCGCGTCCCCGGTCGGTGATCTCGGCGAGCGTCGCGCGGCGGTCGGACTCGTGCGGGACCCGGCGCACCAGGCCGTCGGCCTCGAGCCGGTCGACGAT
>Ga0265296_1004865_pt1 | contig 11415 bp, 9 predicted proteins | sample MunlanPumphouse1_FD_189073 | JGI IMG/M metagenome (GOLD analysis project Ga0265296, IMG submission 189073) | Groundwater microbial communities from a municipal landfill in Southern Ontario, Canada - Pumphouse #1 | ecosystem: Environmental > Aquatic > Deep subsurface > Groundwater | place: Canada...
ACCAAGAGAAACAGCGACGCAGCGGCCACCACGAGCATGTTGCGGTGGGGCAGGCGTCCCCGCCGGGCACCGGCCATCAGACGGCGCTCCGTGTCGTGTTGACCAGTAGTTGCGTCGTCCAGACCATCAGACCACGATTGTGGTGCGTACCGCGGGCGATTCCCATCGGCTCACCGGGTGGTCCGACGGGGGATCGCGACATCCCCCAGGGTCGATCCGATCGGGGGAGGCGGACATCCCCCCATCGGGGGACCACGTGCCGAGTTCAGTCGAGCAGCTTGCGCCGCATCGCGACGGCCACCGCCGCCGCGCGCTCCGAAACGCCCAGCTTGTCGTAGACGTTCTGGGTGTGGGTCTTGACGGTCGCCGTCCCGATCTGCAGCTCGGCCGCGATCGCCGGGCCCGAGAGCCCGTCCGCGATCAGCCGCAGGACCTGGCGCTCGCGCGGCGAGAGCACGGGCGTGTCGTCGTTGACGCGGCCGCGGACCTCGGACGCCAGCACGGCCTGCGCCTCGGGAGCGAGCACCGTGCCCCCGCGGGCCACGGTCACGATCGCGTCACCGATCGACCGGCGGTCGGCTTCCTTCGTCAGGTAGCCGTGGACGCCGGCCTGCACCGCCTCGTAGACCGCCGTGCTCGCGTCCTCCCCGGACAGCATCAGCACCCGGGTCCCCAGCTCGTCCCGGCGCACCGCGTGCAGCACCTCCAGACCCGTCTGCACCGGCAGTCGCAGATCGAGCAGCGCCACCCGCGGACGCAGCTCGCGAATCAGCCGCAGCGCTTCGCCACCGTCCTGCGCCTGTCCCACGATCTCGAGGTCGGAGCGACGGGACAGCGCTCCCACCAACCCATCCAGGAAAATCGGATGGTCATCCGCGACGAGGACGGTTATGGGGTTCCCCGAGGACATGCTGGCGAGCGTAGCGCGTCGTCGGCGGCGTTTCGTGCGCAGCACGGGTTCCTTCACCCCGTATACGCGCGGTATCCTGCACTGGTGAGCGCCGGACCCATCGCCCCCGCGGAGCGTACGCCGCGCGTGGGAGGGTCGCCGGGACCGCATCCGACGCGCACGGAGGTCGTGGAGCACTGGCCCGCCGAGCAGCCGCTGACCGACCGCGCGACGTGGCGGACGATGGTCGTTCGCGGTACGGGCGGGGTGCTCGCGGCCACCCTGGCCGCGATCGGCAGCGAGATCACGGTGCCGTTGGCCGTCCTGCTGGCCGTCGCGGCGGCCTGGGTCTCGGCGAGCACCCTCTACGCCCGTGATCGTCCGTGGTCGATGGGCCGGTCGCGCGTCTTCGCGCTGGTCGACCTGATCCTGCTGCTCGCGGTCGCCGCGGTCTCCGGCGGGGTGGACTCCGAGGTCCGATTCGTGCTCTGCCTGGCTCCGTACGCCTGGGCGGCCACGATCGACCGTCGCGGCTTCGCGGCGCTGGTCGGGCTCGGACCGATCGCCTTCCTCGGGCTGTGGCTGGTCGACGGCACCGAGCAGGACGCGTTCAGCCTGCTCTCGACCTTCGCCGCGATCTACATCGCCGCGGTCACGCTCGGCCTGGTCATGCTGCAGGTCCGGATCGAGGCGGCCGACCGCGCGGCCGCGCTGCAGAGCGCCCGCGCCGCCCTGCTGCTCGAGCTGAGCGTGGTCGAGCGCACGCACCACGAGCAAATGTCCAACCAGCTGCACGACGGGGCGCTGCAGGCGTTCATCAGCGCCCAACAGGATCTCGCCGAATATCGCGAGGGCGACATCGAGGCGCTGCCGATGGCCGTCGCCACGCTCGACGACGGGATCACCGAGCTCCGGCGCACGATCCACGAGCTGTTCCGCACCGACCAATCGGACGTCGGGACGAAGATCGGCGAGCTCTGCCGGACGATCGAGCAGCGGCGCGAGATCGCGATCGACGTGCGGATCGACCCCGAGCTCGCCGTCCTCCACAACGACGTGCTGGTCGGGATCATCGGCGAGCTGGTCACCAACGCGGTCAAGCACGCGAAGGCCGGTTCGCTGCTCGTCGCGCTGACCCAGACCGACGAGGACATCCGGATCGTGGTCCGCGACGACGGCGTCGGGATGACCCTCCACGACCGCGACCAGGCGGTCCAGTCCGGGCACATCGGCCTCTCCTCGATCGACCGCCGGATGCAGGCGCTCGGCGGACGCTGGCGGATCCGCAGCGCCCCCGGGCGGGGCACCAGCGTCACCGTCGAGCTGCCGCGCTGATCCCGCGCCGGCGCCCTAGCGACGCTCGGCCGCGGCCCGGCGCGCCCAGCCGCGCCGCGTGGTCGCCTCGTAGTACGCCGACGTCGTCGCCTGCGTCCCGGTGACGACCCAGCCGAGCGGCCGCACGTCGGTCCGCTCCAGCAGGCCCGCCATCGTGTCGAGCGCCCGCCGGTCGGTGGTTCGCGGCCGGCCGACCAGCAGCACGTCGTCGACCGCGTCGATGATCGCGAGCGCGTCGCTGACCTCGCCGAGCGGCGAGGAGTCGATCAGCACGTAGTCCGCGACCGCGCGGGCTTCCTCCAGCAGCGCGTGCATCCGCACCGCCAGCTGGGGCAGCAGCATCACGTCGTCGGGACCGTTGGCGATCTGGACCACACGCAGCGGCGCCAGCCGCGGAGCCGAGCGCATCACGTTGCCGAGCGTGACCGGCACGCCGACCAGCGCCGAGAGCGGCTCGATCGCGGTCAGCCCCACGGCGCCGGCGACGCTCGGGCGGCGCAGGTCGAAGTCGATCACGACGACCCGCTGTCCGGCGCTGACCAGCGCAAAGGCCAGGTTGAGCACGGCGGTCGTCTTGCCGTCGCCGCTCGACGCGCTCGTCACCAGCACCCGCCGGCACTGCGCCGGCTCGCGCTGCATCTCGAGCTGGAGCTGCAGCGTGCGGAACGCCTCGCGGACCGCGGGCGGCATGTCGATCCCGTCCCGTCCGCGGACCTCCGGGACCCCGACCAGCATCGGCACGGGAATCGTCTGCAGCAGCTCCTCGCGGGAGCGCACCCGGCGGTCTCCCCGCTCCAGCAGGAGCGCTCCGATGCCGCCGAGCACCAGGCCGAGGACGATCGCCGCGACGAGCACCATCACGTCCGCCGGACCGTTCGGGTTGACGTCCGCGGCCGCCGGTTGGGCGAGCGAGAGCGTCGGATCGCCCTGGTCGCGCAGGGTCCGCAGCTGCTCGCGCGGAACCTCCAGGCTGGCCTCGTTGCGACCCGCGATCGCGGTCAGCGCCAGCCGCGCCTGCTGCTGGACGTCCCGGTCGCGGACCGCCAGCGCGGCCTCGGCGTACGCGTTGGCGAGCGCCGCGGCGCGCGCTCCCGAGCCCGCGGTGGCCGCGACGGCGACCAGATCGCTGCCGCCGGCGGCCTCGACGACGACCGCGTCGGCCAGCTCGTCCGCGGTGGTGCCCTCCCCCAATCGTCGGGCGGCGACGGACGCGTTCTGCGACGAGTCGAGCAGGGCCGTGGCCGTCAGGAGATTGCGCGCACCATCGCCGGAATCGCGCACGATCCGGATCCCCGCGAGGGTCGAATCGGCCTGCTGCGGGAACGGCGTCACGAGGATCTGCGCCGTCGAGGTGTACGACGGGGCGCGCAACGACAAACCGACCAGCGCCGCGCCGATCGTGGCCAGCAACAGCGTGGCGACCAGCCACCAACGCCGACGCATGGCGCTCAGCAGGGCCGAGATCGGACCGTCGTCGCTGCCGGGGGTGGCGGGATCAGGGTTCATGGCTACGACCGCCCGGGATGGGAAGACGACCGCGTGGTTGCGACTCGTCGGTACACCCGATGCAGGCGGCGAATATAGCGCGTGTGAACCGTCCGCCCACGGGGTTTGCCGGCCGCCGTCGGCGGCGCCTACCACGTCCGGCCCGACCGGTGGAGGCGGCATGGACGATCGTTGGACCCCGAGGCTCGGGCGATTGGACCGCACCCGATCATCCGACGGGGGGACGGACCTCCCCCGCCCGCCACAGCACCGTCCGGGGGGACGCGATCTGGTCCCCTCAATCCGCCGCTCGCCCGATGGTGGGGGGACCCGGTACCGCCGATCATCCTGGTCGTGCCTCCGTCGCCCGAACCCCCCAGCTCCGCGGTCGCACGCCGCAGCGGCTCGCTCCGCCGGAGCGTTCGGTCGGCCCTGCCCCTGGTGCTGATCGCGGTTGCGGGGGCCACGCCCACGGCGATCGAGCATCCGCGCCACGCCGTGGTGCTCGCGCTCGCGTTCCTGGTCACCGCGTTCCTCAGCCGGCACAACCCCGAGGTCGTGTCGACGTTGCCGCTGGCCCGGATCGCGCTGCCGGTCGCCCAGGTCGCTTCGGCCTCCGTGGTCAGCGTCGTGGTCGGCCTGATCACGGTCGGGTCGATCCCGCCCGCCGCGCCGTTGCTGGCCGGCACGCTGATCGTGCTGCTGCTGACGGCCTGGTTCGAGGCCCGCAGCCGGCGCCGCCGGTTCGTCCGTGTCCTGGTGCTCGGGACGACCGACGAGTCGCGGGAGCTGCAGGCGACGGTGACCGACGTCGGTGCCCACCACTACCGCGTGGTCGCCACCACCGACGAGCTCGACCACCTGGACGAGACGCTCGTGGCGTCCCGCAGCGACCTGGTCGTCTTCACCGACCACATCGACCGCAGCGCGGTGCTGCACCACGTCGCCCAGGCGATGCGCACCCGGCGGGTCCACGCGGTGCCGCTGTCGACGTTCTGCGAGACCGCCCTCGGGGTGGTGCCGTTGGCCTCCGTCGACGCGGTCTGGCTGACCGCCCTCGCGTCGCCCGACGCCGCCTGCCACGAGAGCCCGTCCGGACGGGCCTTCGACGTCGTCGTCAGCCTGCTGCTGAGCATCCCGACCATGTTCCTGGTCGCGCTGCTCGCGCCGTTCATCCGCGCCGACGGCGGCCCGGTCTTCTTCCGCCAGTGGCGGGTCGGACGCGACGGCCGTCCGTTCGAGATCCTCAAGCTGCGCACGATGACCGGCGAGGGCGCCGACTGGTCGTCGGCCGACGACCCGCGGATCACGCGGCTCGGCGCCGTGCTGCGTCGCACGCACATCGACGAGCTGCCGCAGGTGCTCAACGTGCTGAAGGGCGACATGAGCATCGTCGGTCCGCGCCCCGAGCAGGTGCTGATCAGCCACGACCTCGAGAACGAGATCCCGCTCTTCCCCTACCGCCACATGGTGCGCCCGGGGATCACCGGCTGGGCCCGCGTCCGCTGCGGATACGCCAGCTCCACGGAGCAGAGCGCGCTCAAGCTCGGCAACGACCTCTTCTACATCAAGCACCGTTCGCTGGTGCTCGACGTGGCGATCGTGCTGGAGACCCTGCGGCTGACGCTGTTCGAGCGTCAGCACGAGGTTCGCCCGCCGGCCGCCGACTACGTGCTCGGCCCCAGCCGCACCGCCTTCGGCGCTCCGGCGCCTCCCGGACTGACCAAAGGTTCCGCATGATCACCGCAGACTCCGAAGCGTTCGCCCGTTCCTACGACCGAACCGCGCTCCGCGTCCACCACCGACTCCAGGACGACCCCGGACTGACGATCGACGCGCTGGTCGCGTTCGCCGCGTCGCACCCGGAGGACCTGGTCGAGCACAACCTGGGCCGCGTCGACGTCGCGCTGCCCAGCGGCGACGCCCCGCGACTGGGGGGCAGCGGCGCCGACGTGCTGGCCGACATCGCCGAGAACGGCTCCTGGATGGTGCTGAAGAACGTCGAGCGGCACCCGACCTACGGCGCGCTGCTCGACCGCCTGCTCGACGGGGTCGAGCCGCTGGTGCCGACGGGCGAGGGCACGAAGCTGCGCCGCGAGGCGTTCATCTTCGTCTCGGCTCCCGGCTCGGTCACGCCGGCGCACACCGACCCGGAGCACAACTTCCTGCTCCAGATCCGGGGCGGCAAGACGATGCACGTCGGGCCGTTCGACGACGAGCGGACCCGGTCCGAGGCGCTCGAGCGCTACTACGCCGGGAACCACCGCAACATCCCGCAGGTGCCCACCGGACTCGAGGCGTTCGAGCTGCTGCCCGGCCAGGGCGTCTACGTGCCGCCGGACGAGCCGCACTGGGTGCAGAACGGCGACGACGTCTCGATCTCGCTGTCGGTCACCTGGCGCACGCCGACGACCGAGCGCCGCAGCCGCCTGTGGGCCGCCAACCACCAGCGGCGCGAGCGCGGCAAGCGGGCGCGGACCCCGGGCGAGTCCCGCGTCCACGACAGCGTGACGCTGGCCCGCTCGCGCGCTTCGGCGCTGCGCGACCGGCTGCCGATCCTCTCCTGAGGGGGATCGCCCCCGCGCGCCGTTCGGAAAACGCCGGTTTGCCCGCCTAGGGCGGGCGAACCGCGGGGTCTCGGTCTCAGCCGTCGCCGGCGCGCACGAACCAGTCGACCAGCTCGCGGGCGTTGCGGTCGCCGTCGTGATGGCTCTCGACGCGCTGCCGCGCCGCCCGGCGGATCCGCTCGACGGTGGCGGAGTCGGCGTCGATCGCCCGGCGCAGCGCGTCCGCCAGTCCGGCGACGTCGCCCGGCTCCGCCAGCATCCCGGTGACCCCGTCACGGACCAGGTCGGGCACCCCGGCGACCCGGGTCGCGACCAGCGTCACGCCGCACGCCGCGGCCTCGACCAGGGTCGTCGGCAGCCCCTCGGTGTCGCCGTTGCGGGCGATCACCGACGGCTGGACCAGCACGTCGGCGTGCCGCAGCCGCTCGCGGACCGCCGTCTCGGGCAGTGGCCCGGCGAACCGCACCCGACCGTCGAGCCCCGCCCCCGTGACCTGGGCGCGGACCTCCGGCTCCAGCTCGCCCGTGCCGATCAGCTCGACGGTCACGTCGCGCAGAGCCGGGTCCCCCGCGATCGCCTCGATCAGGAAGCGGTGCCCCTTGTACTCGCGGAAGCTCGAGACCAGCACCACGTGCGGAGGCTCGCCTTCCGGGCGGACCCGCGGGCGGTAGGGATAGGCCCGGGGGTCGATCCCCATCCGGACCGTCGGCGTGCGATCGGGGTCCGACCCGGCTTCCGTCAGCAGCGTCCGGTGGAAGTCGGAGATCGCGACCACGAACGCCGCGTCGCCGAGGCGGGTGCGCAGCCCGAGCCGGTGGATGAAGACGTCGTGCGCGTGCGCGGTCACGCTGTAGCCGACCCCGGTCAGCCGCGCGACCGTCCAGGCGGCCTGGGCCGGCATCGTCGCGAAGTGCGCGTGCAGGTGGTCGATCCGCTCGCGCGCGACGTGGCGGGCGAGCGCCGTCGCGACGACCGTCGTCGCCAGCGCCTTGGCGAGCACCCGCGGCCGGCGGCCGTGGTCGCGGACGGTGCGGACGAGGATCGCCCCGCTGCGCAGCGGCCGGCGGACCGCCCACCAGCCGGCGGCGGCGACCACCTGGCGGGCGGACGGACGGTGACGGCGCGCGATCCACGGCTCCGCGGCCGGGTGGACGGTGGCGTCGAGCGGGCGGAACAGGCTGACGAGGGCGACCTCGACCCGCGGGTCCGCGTCGACCGCCTGCAGCTCACGCAGGACGAAGGTCTCCGTCAGCGACGGGAACCGCGAGACCACGTAGGCGACCCGCAGCGGGCGCTCGCGGTCGGTCTCGGCGGCGGCGGACATCGTTCGCGCAGCCTACGCAACGGCGCCTCCCCCCACCGATCGTCGGCCGGTCGGGGGAGCCGCCGGTCGCCGATCGGGGGAGCACGGGTCCCCTCGTCGCCTCACCGTCGACGGACCCCCGAATCAGGCGGCGAATCGTCTCTCCGACCGATGGGAACGGCGCTCCGAACCCGCCAGCATCACGCGCATGGGTTCCGTCGCTCCCCAAACACCCCAGGTGGGGGTCAGCGTGCTGGTGCCCGTGCTCGACGAGCAGGACGCGATCGAGGCCAGCGTCGCGGCGATGCTCGCGCAGGACACGGAGCACACCGTCGAGCTGCTGATGGTCGACGGCCGGTCGAGCGACGAGACGGTCGCGATCCTCCGTCGGCTGCAGGCGACCGACCCGCGGATCCGGATCCTCGACAACCCGGAGCGGACCACCGCCCACGCGCTCAACATCGGCCTGCGAGCCGCCCGGGGACGGTTCGTCGCGCGGATGGACGCGCACGCCACCTATCCGCCCGGCTACCTGCGCCACGGGATCGAACGGCTCGCCGCCGGGGACGTCGTCTGGGTCACCGGCCCGCAGATCCCGACCGGTGCCGGCTACTGGTCGCGGATCGTCGCGACGGCGCTCGGCGCGCGGCTCGGTCGCGGTGCCTCGGACAAGTGGGCGGCGGACGCGAGCGACGCCCCGGCCGACGAGTGGGACCTGAAGACCAGCGTGTTCACCGGCGTCTGGCGCCGCGAGACGCTCGACGAGCTCGGCGGCTGGGACGGCGCGTGGCCGGTCAACCAGGACTCCGAGATGGCCGCCCGGGTGCTGGCCGCGGGCGGGCGGATCGTCTGCCGGCGCGAGATGGGCGCCGCCTACGTGCCGCGCAACGACCTGCGTCGCCTGGCGCGCCAGTACTGGCGCTACGGCGCCTACCGCGCCCGGACCTTCCTCCGTCACCCGAGCAGCTGCGGTCCCGCCCGGATCGGCGCGTCGGGCCTGCCCGTCGTGCTCGCCGCGGCGCTGCTGCCCGGCCGGATCGGGCGTCTGTCCCGGGGCCTGACGGCGGGCTACCTGGCGGCCATCGTCGTCCAGGTGCGGCGCGCGCGCCCCGCGCCCGCCGACGCGCTGCCGCTGGGCGTCGTGCTCGTGACCATGCACGTCAGCTGGGGCGCGGGGTTCCTGCAGTCGCTGGTCCGCGCGGCGCCGCGCCGTCGCCGGCTGCGGTCCACCCTCCCGAGCCCGCTCCGCCGGCCCGTCGCGTGAGCAGCGCCCTGCAGCCGCGGCACGCGGTCTCCGGTCCGTCGCCGCTGAGCGCGTTCGACGAGATCGCCCGCTACACCCCGCGGCTGACGATCTCGCTGCTGGTCGCCGCCGCGCTGGCCGCCGGACTGCTGATCAGCGTCGACGCGCGGCTCGGGCTGGCCGCCGCCGGCGCCGCGGTCTTCGTCGCGTTCCTGCTCGCCGACCTGCCGATCGCGATCGGGATCTGGGTCGTCGCGCTCTGCCTCGCCGGCGTTCCGGGCACCCAGGGGGCACCGACCGGCACCTCGGTCCTGCTGCTCGCCGGGTGGGCCGGCACGCTCGCCAACCAGGGACCGCGGCTGCGATCCGCCTCGTGGAGCGCCCGCGGGGCGTTCGCGGCGACGGCGGCGCTGATGCTCTGGACGACCGCGTCCTACCTCTGGGCGGGCGATCCCGGGGCCGTGGTCGCCGCCGTCAAGAACTGGGGGATCGCCGTCGCCGCGCTGCCGGTGATCGTGACCGCCTGCCGGAACGAGCGAGACGTGCTCGTCGTCGCGGGCGCCTACGTGGCGGGCATCACCCTGAGCGTGCTGGTCGGCCTGACGTCCGGCTCCGCCAGCGCGCCGGTCGGCGCGATCGAGGCCGCCGAGTTCTCGGCCGGCCGCCTGCAGGTCGGGATCACCGACCCCAACTACCTGGCCGCCAACATCGTCGCGTCGATGGTCGTGATCGCCGGACTGCTGCGCGTGCGGCTGTTCCAGCCCGTGCGGCCGCTGCTGCTGCTCGCGGTGCCGGTCCTGCTCTACGGCCTGATCGCCACCCAGTCGCGAGGCGGCCTGCTGGCCGCCCTGGTCGCCGCGGTGCTGACGGTGATCCTGCTGCCGGAGTTCCGCACCCGCGTGCTGGCCGGCGTCGGCGCGGCGCTCGGCGGGATCGCGGTGCTGCTGATGCTCCAGCCGCGGGCCCTCGAGCGGCTGACCCAGAGCGACTCCAGCGGCACCGGCCGGACCGACCTCTGGTCCGCCGCCTGGGCCGTCTGGCAGGACGCGCCGGTGCTCGGCGTCGGCAGCGGCAACTTCCCGATCGCCAAGTCCGCCTACGCGGACCGGATCGGCTACCTGGAACGTCCCGAGATGGTGCTCGACCTGCCGATGGTCGCCCACAACGTCTGGCTGCAGGCGCTGGCCGAGATCGGGCTGGTCGGCCTGCTGCTGCAGGTCGCGGCGATCGGTGCCTGCGTCGCGTCGAGCTTCGTCGCCGCCCGCCGCTTCGCCCGCACCGACCGGGTCGACCTATCGTTCTTCGCCCGGGCGCTCGGCATCGGGCAACTCGCCTCGCTCGCCGCATCGAGCTTCATCTCCAACGCGGGCGACCGGGTCTTCTGGGTGCTGCTCGCGCTCGGCCCGGCGCTGCTGGCGGTCGCCGCCCTGCGGCCCGGAGCCACCCCGGAGGGGACCCGATGATCGAACTGCTGGACCCGACCACCCTGACCCCGCTCCAGCTGGGCGCCTGGCGGGACCTGGCCGCCTGCGCGGCCGAGCCCAACCCGTTCTTCGACCCGACGGTGGTGCTCGCGGCGATCCGTCACCTGCCGGACGGGCCGGACGTCCGGCTACTGGTCGCCCGGCGCGGTGAGCGCTGGATCGCGGCGCTGCCCGTGCTGACCGCCCGCCGCTGGCGGCGCTACCCGATGGCCTGCACCGTGGCCTGGTCGCATCCGTTCTGCTTCCTCGGCACGCCGCTGCTCGCCGCCGACGACCTCGACCGCGCGGCGCTGGCGTTGTTCGAGGCCCCGCAGCAGGTGACGCCGCATCCGTTGCTGGTGCTCGAGAACGTCGGCCAGGACGGCCCGGTCGCTCAGGCGATCCACGACGTCACCGACGGCGCGACGCTGTTCTCGCTGCACCACGAGTCACGGGCGGCGTTGCTCCGTCGTCCCGAGAACGACTACGTCGACAGCCACCGCTCGGGCAAGCGCCGCCGCGAGGCCAAGCGTCTGCGGACCCGGCTCGAAGCCGAGCTCGGCGGACCGACGGGGCTCGTCGACCACGGCTGCTCGCCGGACGCGATCCGGCGGTTCCTCGCGCTCGAGGCCTCCGGCTGGAAGGGCCGCGCCGCCTCCGCGCTCGACAGCGATCCGGCCCACGCCGCGTTCTTCCGCGACGTCTGCACCGCTCCGGGAGCGACCGTCCAGAGCCGCATCCTCGAGCTCGGGGTCACCGACCGCCCGGCCGCGATGCTGTTCACCCTGCAGGCGGGCAGCGCGGCGTTCGCCGTCAAGCTCGCCCACGACGAGCGCCTGGCGACGGGGGCACCCGGCGTCCAGCTGATGACCGAGAGCGCCGACTGGTTCCACGGGCTGCCGACCGTCCAGCGGTTCGACTCCTGCGCCCGCCCCGACAACCCGATGATCAACGCGCTCTGGCCCGATCGGCGAACGACCGCGTCGATCGCGATCACCGCCCCGGGCATCGCCGGCGCCCTCTCGCGCACGACGTTGCGGGCCTACGCCACGGCCCAGCGCCGCCGTCCCGGCCCCGCCGCTCCGGTCCCCGCGGCCCAGGTCGCCCGGTGAGCGTCGTCGCAACGGCGG
>Ga0265296_1004866_pt1 | contig 11415 bp, 10 predicted proteins | sample MunlanPumphouse1_FD_189073 | JGI IMG/M metagenome (GOLD analysis project Ga0265296, IMG submission 189073) | Groundwater microbial communities from a municipal landfill in Southern Ontario, Canada - Pumphouse #1 | ecosystem: Environmental > Aquatic > Deep subsurface > Groundwater | place...
CTCAATGACGCCAGCCAGGTCCGGGCATTCGTCAGCGCGGGCTATGCCACCTTCGATCGCATCGCTGCCCTGCCCTACCCCACGCTTGCCTTGATCAGCGGACCCTGCCTGGGCGGCGGGCTCGAGTTCGCGCTGGCGTGCACGCGCCGCATCGTCGTGGACACCCCCCAGACCCGGCTGGGTCTGCCGGAAGTCATGCTGGGCATCGTGCCGGGATGGGGGGGCATGCGACGCTTGCCCGAGACCATCGGGGCGCCGGTCGCCCTGGACCTCATGCTCACAGGCCGCAGCCTGGATGCGTCCCGGGCCGTGCGCAGCGGCCTGGCTGACTTCAAGGTGGCGCCCCGCCTGGCAGAGCAATCGGCCCAGGCGCACGTGCTCACCCGTTCTGCGCCTCGGCGTGCAGGGGGACTGGGTAAGGTCCTGAATCTGCCCTTCATGCGCAGGATCACCGCGTGGCGGGCAACCAAGACGGTGAATGCACGGGACCCCTATCACCACTACCCCGCGCCTCGCGCCATTATCGATATCTGGTCCCGGCACAACGGCGATCCCATGCAGGCGACAGCGACCGTCGATGCCCTGTTCGCTTCGGCACCTGCCCGCAATCTAGTGCGTGTCTTTCATCTGCAGGAGCGCCTGAAATCGTTTGCGCGCCCCAAGGGCGACAGCCGTCCGGCCGAACCCGCACCGGCACATGTGCACGTCATCGGCGCAGGCACCATGGGCGGAGACATCGCGGCCTGGTGTGCCTACAAAGGCATGACGGTCACGCTCACCGACACCGATCCCACGCGCATTGCCTTGGCACAGACACGTGCCCGCAAGCTTTTTGCGCGCCGACTGCGCGACAGCTTGCGCGCGCGTGGCGCTTTTGACAGGCTCATTCCCGATCCAAACGGCGATGGGGTGCGTCGCGCCGATATCGTTCTGGAGGCGATTGCCGAGAACGCCGATGCCAAGCGCGCGTTATATCGCGAGATCGAGCCGCGCATGAAAATCGACGCGGTGCTTGCAACAAATACATCTAGTCTGCTGCTCTCGGAACTCTACCCCGCGCTCAAATTGCCCCAGCGATTGGTCGGTGTGCACTTCTTCAACCCGGTAGCCAAGCTGCCGCTGGTGGAAATCGTCAGCTCGAATGTTTCAGGTGCGAGTTACGGCGCGCGCGCCACGCGCTGGGTGGGTATGCTGGGCAAACTACCACTCCCGGTGCGCGATGTGCCAGGTTTTCTGGTCAACGCGGTGCTTGCGCCTTACCTGAACGAGGCCATTCGCTGCGTCGAGGAAGGCGTGCCACCCGAAGCAGTCGATGAAGCCATGCTCGCCTTCGGCATGCCGATGGGTCCCATCGAACTTGCCGACAAAGTGGGGCTGGATGTTGTGCGCGCTGCGGGTGCCGAACTCGTGTCGGGCGCCGAGGTACCGGCAGTATTGCAACGTTTGATCGACCAGGGGCAACTCGGGGAGAAATCAGGAAAAGGGTTCTATCCGTGGCGCAACGGCCGGGCCATCAAAAATGGCAAGGGTCGCCCGGATGATGCGCTGGCAGAACGGCTGCTCGCACCGCTGCGCCGACAAGCGCAGGCACAGCTTGATGCCGGTGTGGTCGAGGATGCCGATCTGGTCGATGCAGGAATGATATTCGGGGCGGGCTTCGCCCCTTTCACAGGAGGTCCACTACACAGCCAGACATAGATGAAAGTCCAGGATGAAGAATCCGGTCAAAGGTTCACAAGAACCGGTAGAAAACGACACCAAAAGCAGTTATGCCACGAGGAGGCACACCATGCGTATGAACGCATTGACGCGCAATGTTTTATCCACCATCACCCTGGGATTGGGTGTGACGTCAGTTCACGCTGCAGGATTTCAGCTGCTGGAACAGAATGCCAGCGGACTGGGCAACGCTTACGCAGGCTCGGCAGCCGTCGCCGAGAACGCCAGCACCATTTTCTTCAACCCTGCCGGCATGAGCTATTTGCCCGGCGTGAATCTGTCCACAGGCGTGGCGGCGGTCAAGCCGTCGTTCAAGTTCAGTGACAACGGTAATTCGCGTAACCCGCTGGCCATGGGCGGCGGTCGCCCCAGAGGTGGCAACGGTGGCGATGCCGGCGGATGGGAGTTCGTGCCCAACGCCTACGGATCGCTGCAACTCAACGACCGTTTGCACGTCGGTATAGGCATCGGTGCACCGTTCGGTTTGTCCACGCACTACGACGACGATTGGGCGGGTCAATACCATTCACGCAAGTTCAAGATCCAGACCATCAACATCAACCCTTCGGTGTCCTACAAGGTCAACGACATGTTGGCGCTGGGTGCGGGCGTAAACTGGCAGCGTATCGATGCTGAATACACCAAGCAACAGGTTGTCGGCGTGGGCATGGCGCGGGCGGCCAAGGTGGAGATGGACGGCGATGCCTGGGGATGGAATCTGGGTGCCATGCTGCAACCCACCCCAGACACGCGTGTCGGTCTTTCGTATCGATCCAAGATGAAGCACAGTGCGTCGGGCACCACCAAGGTTCAGAACCTTGCCAAGTTCGATGCCCGCGCCGACGTGGATCTGCCCGACTCGGCCATCCTGAGCGTGATGCACAGTCTGACCCCGCGCTGGGATCTGCTGGCCGATGTGTCCTGGACCGGCTGGAGCAGCATTCCCGAGCTGAAAATCCGCAACAGCGGACCGGGTGCACAGAGCGACACGCTTAACCTGAAGTTCCGCGACACCTGGCGTTTTGCCGTGGGTGCGAACTACAAGGTGTCGGAACAGTGGAAGCTGAAATTCGGCGTGGCCTATGACCAGTCGCCGGTTCATAACGACAAGAATCGTCCCACGTCTCTGCCTGACAACAATCGGGTGTGGCTGTCCACCGGTGTGCAGTACCAGGCCACCAAAAACACCACCCTGGATGTGGGCTATACCTACCTGCACGTGCGCAAGACCAAGATCGACAACGACGGCGAAAGCCTGGCGACCAAAGGGCGCATTGCGGGCGATTACTCCAGCAAGGGCAACATTATCGGTGTTCAGCTGACCTCGCGGTTCTGACCTGCCTGTCGGGCCTCCCGTAAAAATCAGTTGCGCGCATAAAAAATACTCGTAGACTCTCTGGGATTGGCGGAATCGACAACTGTCGAAACCCCAGTCCCTTTTTCTATTGAACGAGTCAAACTATGAAATCCGATGATATGGGCAAGCTGATTCTCAGGCTTGCGCTGGGTATTCTCATCCTGCTTCATGGCATTGCCAAACTGAACAACGGTGTTGGCGGTATCGCCGGCATGTTGACCAGCCACGGTTTGCCAGGAAGCATCGCCTATCTTGCACTTGTAGGCGAAATCGTGGGCCCTGCATTGATCATTCTGGGCCTGTTCACCCGGTTCGGTGCTGTCATCATCGCGATCAACATGCTGTTTGCGATCGGCCTGGCACACATGGGACAGTTGGGCAGCATGACGCAGACCGGCGGCTGGGCGCTTGAACTTCAGGGCATGTTCCTGTTTACGGCCATCGCACTGGCGTTCATGGGCGCTGGCCGTTTCAGCATCGGTGGCGTGAGCGGCCGCTTGAACTGAACGCACATTCATGCGGCCAGACCGGCCGCATGAATGCATCATTGCTTGTGCAATATCTCCAGCACGACCGACGCGGGTCGGCACAGTCTCGTTCCTCCCGGCGCGACGACAAAAGGACGGTTGATCAGAACCGGGTTCTCGATCATCGCGTCAATCAGTTGCTCGTCAGTCACTGACGGATCATCCAACTCAAGCTCGGCAAAAAGCGATTCTTTTTCACGAATGGCCTCGCGTGGGGTCAGGCCTGCCTGCGCGATCAAGCCCGCCAGCACGGGCCGCGAGGGTGGATGCGTCAGGTACAGCACGATGGTGGGGTTGATGCCGGCGTCGGTGATCAACTTCAGGGCATCGCGGCTCGTTCCGCAACGCGGATTGTGATAAATGGTGGTGGTGTGTGTCATGGTGACCTCGATGTTGCGTTGACCCTGCATGCATTGTTTCATTTTCTCGCCAGCCCTGCCCTGCTCCTCCGTTAGGATGTCATACCGATACCGACAACGTCTACTGTTATGAATGCACTCTGGTGGCTGCGTGCCGATATGCGCACGCGTGATAACCCTGCCTTGCGGGCTGCGCTGGCCCATGGCCCCGTCGTGGCGATGTTTTACCTGGCACCCGATCAATGGCGCGCCCACGACGACTCCCCCGGCAAAGTGGACTTCTGGTTGCGCAACCTGGCTGATCTGAGCAACACGCTGGCCGCCATGAACGTCCCGTTGAAGATTATCCACGGCAACGACTGGTCCAGCAGTGCCCGGGACATTGCCTCGTTCTGTCGGGATCACAACATTACCTGCGTTCACGTTAACGCTGAATGGGGGGTCAACGAGCGCGAGCGCGACGAGCAGGTTGCCAACCGTCTCCAGAGCGAAGACATTTCCTTTGACGTTCATCAGGGCGCCACGTTGTTGCCCCCGGGCAGCCTGCTCAACGGTCAGGGTCAGCCCTATAAGGTGTTCACCCCTTACGCTCGCGCCTGCCGCGAGCGCTTGCGTAGCGCCATGCCCACACCGTCCAGGCGCCCCGCTGCGCAGGCCGAACACCCTCATGATGCGCAGGGGCACGTAGTCAACGCCGACAAAATACCCACGACAGTTGCTGGATACGAGGCACCCGACAATCAAACGCGCGCGTTCTGGCCGGCCGGCGAAGAGGCTGCCAGCGAGCGCTTGACCGCATTCGCCAACGACGCCATGAGCGATTACGACACGGCACGCGATCTGCCGGCACAGCCCGGAACCAGTCGTGTGTCTGCCTATCTGGCCGCTGGTGTGCTCTCCCCGGCGCAGTGTTTGTATGTGGCGCTTTCCATCAACCAGGGCGAACTCGATAGCGGGAAGTCCGGCGTACAGACCTGGGTGACGGAAATCATCTGGCGCGAGTTCTACATTCATTTGCTCGCGCTCAATCCTCACCTCTCCAAGCACAAGCCCATGCAGCCCCACACCGAACAGGTGCGCTGGCGCGACAGCCCCGAAGACCTGGCGGCCTGGCAGTCCGGGCACACGGGCATCCCCATCGTGGATGCGGCCATGAAGCAACTGGCTGCGCTGGGCTGGATGCACAACCGCCTGCGCATGGTGGCTGCCATGTTCCTGTCCAAGAATTTGCTGCTTGACTGGCGACTGGGTGAAAAGTGGTTCATGCAACACCTGGTTGATGGCGACCTCGCCTCCAATAACGGGGGATGGCAATGGAGCGCCTCCACTGGCGCAGACGCCGCACCGTATTTCCGGGTGTTCAATCCCGTGTCACAGTCCCAGCGCTTCGATCCCGAGGGCGTATTCCTCAGGCAATGGTTGCCCGAGCTTGCCTCGCTGAGCAACAAAGAGATTCACCAGCCTTCTGCTGCCAGTTGCCAACGCCTGGGCTATCCCGAGCCTATCGTGGACTTGTCTTCATCGCGCAAACGAGCAATCGAGGCGTTCGCCGGGCTGAGCCGGAAAAAGTGACGGGCGGCGCTACACTATGGCCCTTGATATCCGGAGGCGCCATGCAAGGACCTGATCGCACGCCCGCACGTCACGGCGAGTACAAAGTGCCTGGCGGCAAACTGGTCGTGATCGACCTGAACCTGCAAGGCAACCTTCTGTCTGACGTGCGCATCAGCGGAGACTTCTTTCTAGAGCCGCCGGAAGGTCTGGATGATCTGAATCGCGCGCTAGAAGGCGTGGCGATCGACACACCCGATGCCCAGATCATCGCACGGCTGAACGCGGCCTTGCGGCCCGAGAGCGAGATGTTCGGTTTCTCTGCCGAGGCAGTCGTTGTTGTTCTCAGGCGCGCCCTGGCTTGATCCATTCAAATACCATGACCCCATCCGATTCGACCCTCAGCGATAAACCCACCCCTTTGCCGCCCACCCAGTGGCGCGATTATCAGTGGGAACTGCTGCGTACACCCGCGCTTGATCCGTTGATGCACATGGCACTTGATGCGGTACTGGCAGACGAGGTGGCCGCCGGCCGGCGAGCGCCCAGCATCCGGTTATGGGAGTGGACCCGGGCGGCCGTGGTCATCGGCAGGTTCCAGAGCCTCAAAAACGAAGTGGATCCTGTGGGCGCACAGCGTCATGGCGTAGAGGTCGTGCGACGTGTCAGCGGTGGCGGTGCCATGTTCGTGGAACCGGGCAATACCATCACCTATTCTGTCTACGCCCCGGGTGATCTGGTGCGTGGCATGAGTTTTCAGGACTCGTATGCGTTTCTCGACCGGTGGGTGATCGATGCGTTGGGCACGCTCGGCATCAAGGCCTGGTATCAGCCCTTGAACGACATTGCGACCGACACCGGCAAAATCGGCGGTGCCGCGCAGGCGCGACGCGGCGGTGCCGTGCTGCACCACGTCACCATGGCGTATGACATCGATGCGGACAAGATGGTCGAGGTTCTGCGCATCGGCAAGGAAAAACTGTCGGACAAGGGCACGACCAGTGCCAAGAAACGCGTTGACCCGCTACGCAGTCAAACCGGGCTGGCGCGCGACGTCATCATCGAACACATGATGCAGACATTTCGTACCCAGAACGGTCTGGTCGACGCGAACGTGCAGGCGCACGAGTGGGCGTTGGCACGCCAGCAGATCGAACAGAAATACGGCACCGCCCAATGGCTCGCTCTGGTGCCCTGACCGACACACCCGTCCAACCAAGGAATTCCCCCATGCCATTTCGACTTCTCGCCAGGGTTGCGGCGCCCATCAGCCTCGCGCTTCTGGCGGCGTGCGCATCCCCCTCTGACCGGAACATCACCCTGGCAGGACCCGATGCCAGCGCACGGGCCAGCGGCTCGTCAGCCGCATCCGTGGATGAAAGCGGCGTTGCGGTTCGTCCCATCAAATACGCGCGCCAGAAGCCGGGTTGCAGCGGCACCTGCCCCAGGATCGAAGTCGACAGCATCGCGATCGAAAGTGCGCCCAAACTGACGCAGCTGATCGATAACGCCCTGGCCTACATGACCGGTGTGGACCCCGATCGTTCGGGTAATTACCGCAGTCTGCAGGAGTACGAACAACACTTTTGGGCGACTGCCCAGGCACGCGATGTCACGCAACTGCGCGCGCGCGTGCGCGACGCCTACAAAGGATTGATTACGGTGGAACTGACCACTGGCCAATACCTCACGGGTGCGGCCCACGGCATCCCGGCAACGCAGTTCTTGAACTGGGAGCGCGATCGCAATCGTGTGCTTGCCTTGAATGAAGCGCTGGTGCCTGGCAGACAGGACCAGTTCAACGCCGCGCTGCAGCGCGCGCATGGCCGGTGGAAAACCCAGTTGGAGGACTATCAGCGTGATCCGGGCGCCTTTGATCGCATGTGGCCTTTTCAGCCCACGGACAATTTCGCACTGACCCGCACGGGTGTAGTCATGAAGTACGACGCCTATGCCATCGCGCCCTATGCGTCGGGGCAGCCAGAAGTCGTCATTCCCTACAGCGAACTCACAGGCGTGTTGGATCCCAAATGGTTGCCGGGCTGATGATCCCGCGGAAATGAAACCGGGCGCGTGCGATGATCGCGCGCGCCCGGTCAGGCATCACAGGGCTGCAACACACATGGTGCAGCCTTGTCCTCCTCTGATCAGGGATACAGGCCGCGAACCTGGCGAGCCTGCAGAATGCGGGTACACGCCACGATGAAGGCGGCCGTGCGCAGGCTGACGTTTTCGTCATGCGCGGTTTTGGACACTGCGGCGTAAGCATCGCGCATGATGCGTTCCAGGCGATGGTTGATCTCGTCCTCGCTCCAGAAGAAGCTCGAAAAATCCTGCACCCATTCGAAGTAGCTGACCGTCACGCCACCGGCGTTGGCCAGCACATCGGGCACGACCATGATGCCGTTGTCCTTGAGGATATCGTCGGCTTCTGGCGTCGTGGGGCCGTTGGCGCCTTCGACCACGACCTTGGCGCGAATGGTGCCTGCGTTACCCGCGTGGATTTGCGACTCGAGCGCGGCCGGAATCAGGAACTCGGTTTCCAGGGCCCAGAAGGTATCGTTGTCGATGACCTGAGCGCCTTCAAAACCACCCACACCGCCGGTATTGGCCACATGAGCCAGCAGATCAGGCACATCCAGACCGAATTCGTTGTGAATGATGCCGGTGTGGTCTTGCACGGCAATGATCTTCGCCCCGGTGTCGTAAAACAGACGGGCCGCTGTGCCACCCACGTTACCGAAGCCCTGCACCACCACACGAGCCCCCACCACATCGAAACCGATATCGCGCGCCGCCTCGCAGCCCACGACATACACGCCACGGCCCGTGGCTTCGACCCGGCCCAGACTACCACCCAGCGAGATCGGCTTGCCGGTCACCACGCCAGTGGCGGACATGCCCTCGTTCATCGAGTACGTGTCCATCATCCAGGCCATCGTCTGGGCGCTGGTATTGACGTCGGGAGCTGGAATATCCTTATTCGGGCCGATGATCACGCCGATTTCCGTGGTGTATCGGCGTGTGATGCGTTCGAGTTCGGCTTGCGAATAATTGCGGGGATCGATACGAATACCGCCCTTCGCACCACCGTAGGGCAGGTTTACCGCTGCGTTCTTCACCGACATCCAGGCTGAAAGCGCCATCACCTCAGACAGGGTGACATCCTGGTGGAACCGCACGCCGCCTTTCCCGGGACCCCGCGAGAGGTTGTGCTGAACACGATAGCCCTCGAAGTGCGCGATCTTGCCATTGTCGAGTTCGACAGGCACATCCACGATCAGGATGCGTTTGGGGCGCTTCAGTGTTTCGACCCACCGTGCAAGACTGCCCAAATGAGGCGTCACGCGGTCCACCTGCTGCAAATAATTGCCCCACGGACCGAGGTCGTTGGCATCAAGATAGGAAGGCAGTGCGTGTTTGGCGATATCGCTCATCTAAGGGCTCCGTCAGTGGAATGCCGTTATTCTACTCAGAGAAACAATACGTCCCCAATAAAACGTGTTGTTTTTTAAATGGGGACGTATTAGTTCCGTTGTTGTCAGACTAAAAGGCCTGACCAAGCGAAAATGGTGTCGGTCTTAGCGATCGTGAATGCGCCACCTTATTCACCGCCCAAACGTACGCCGCTCACGCCACGAAGCACGCCCGGCTGATTGCCGTCGCTTGCGCTTGGACGCTCGGTGGAATCGCCACGCTCTTGCCCCGAAGGCGGCATGGGCGAAGGCGCGACCGAATCGGCTCGCGCAGGCGCCTGCCCCGCCGTGTTCACAGCGGGGACAGCATCAGCCGCAGGGCGGCTCGCTGCGGCTCGCCCGCGTTGCTGCTCTTGGCGCGATGCCAGCTCATCCAGGCGAGTCGCCAAACGCGTTGCATTGGCGGATCGCGCCCAGTCGGCCGCATTCAGGTTGGACAGGTTGCGCGTCGTGGGATCGGCGCCAGCATTGATCAACAGCGTCACCATCGCGTCGTTCTTCGACAGGGCAGCCATCATCAACGGCGTGGTGCCATCGGGCGCCGGCGCATTGATCATTGCCTTGCGTGAGATAAGCAGTTTGGCCACATCCAGCCGACCGCGCGATGCAGCGTAGTGCAGCGGCGTCCAGCCCAGGCGGTTGACTTGCGCGCCCCGGTCCAGCAGCTTGCGTGCTCTATCGGTTTCGCCAAGTACGCTGAGCAACATCAACGCGGTTTCACCCTCTTTGTTGGCCGCCTCGACATTCACCTTGGGGTTGCTGGCCAAGGCATCATAGGTCTTCCAGGCCTGGGTGCGCACGGCCTCCACGATGGTCGGCTGGCCATCGGGGCTGACGCGGTTGGGGTCGGCACCCTGTTGAATCAGCGGCTCTATCTGGTGCCAGAAGTCATTCTTGACGTAGAACCACCAATCGTTGAGGTCGGCGGCATTTGCGCTCAGCGAGACCGACAACAGGCAGGCGCCAGCCAGTCGAGCCCAGAAGGTGCGCGGCGAAGAGGTTGGCGAGGACGTGCGGCCAGCGTGGCCTGCGGTGAGCGAAGAGTGAACCATGCGGATTCCACAACAGATGGATGATCCCCTACTGTACTCGTTCGCCCTCGCTGACACATGCCAAACGGCAACAATTCATTGCGCCGCGCGGGAGAACAGACGGAAGAAATTCTCGGTGGTCGCACGCCCGACATCGGCCACCGGTATGCCGCGCAATTGCGCGATGTGCTCGGCGACGTGCATCACCAGCGAGGGATCATTGCGCTTGCCGCGAAACGGCACCGGTGCGAGATAGGGGGAATCCGTTTCGATCAGCAGACGATCCAGCGGCACCCGTGCTGCCACCTCGTGAATCTGGCGGGCGTTCTTGAAGGTCACGATGCCAGACATTGAAATGTAGAACCCCAGATCGAGCGCCGCCTGCGCCACCTCCCACGACTCGGTGAAGCAGTGCATGACGCCGCCCACCTGCTCGGCCTTTTCTTCCTGCAACATTCGAATCGTGTCTTCCGGGGCCGCACGGGTGTGAATGATCAGCGGCAATCCCGACTCACGCCCCGCCTGGATGTGACGACGAAACCGTTCGCGCTGCCAGTCCAGGGGTTCAGCCAGGCGGTAATAGTCCAGGCCGGTTTCGCCTATCGCAATCACGCGCGGATGGGCAGCCCGTGCCACCAGATCGGCCACTTCAGGCTCGGCCACATCCTCGTAATCCGGATGCACGCCCACCGACGCCCACAGCTCGGGATGCGCCTCGGCGAGCGCGATGATCGAGGGCCAGTCATCGAGATTGACGCTGACCACCAGCGCCTGCCCGACCTGATTGCGACGCATGTTGTCCAGGATGGCGGGCAGATCCTTGGCGAGATCGGGGAAATTCAGATGGCAGTGGGAATCGACGTACATGGTCATGTGGCACGACACGCCGCGACCGTGCGAAGCAGGCTGGCGTGTGCAAAAAGTTTGGCATTCAGGGGGTGACTGGCCAGGGCGCGCTGCTGGGTCAGCCAGCGTGACACCTCGGCCAGCCGCGCAGCGTCGGCTCGTACAGCAATCGCGCCCGACGCCTTGGCCAGCGCCGGATAATAGCGCACGGCCTGACCCGCAGCGCTGAAAGTGATGTCAACGCAAGCGCGCTGCAGCGTATCGATCCATTGCGCAGCCGGGGTCTTATCCAGCAAATCGGCCAGCGCACCAATATCGGGGCTCTCACCTTTGGCAAGCGGTTCGATCAACTGCGCAAGCCAGGGCGGGCATGGGGTGTCGCGTTGCGCCGCCAGTCGCTGGGCAGCCAACGGCGCCCCGCCGGCTGCGGCCAGCCATTCCGCAGGCGCAGATACCCCCTGCTCCTGCAACCACTGCAACGATTGCTCGGCACCCGGCGCGGCCAATGGCAAGCGCCGGCACCGCGACACCAGGGTGGGCAGCAGCCGA
>Ga0265296_1004868_pt1 | contig 11413 bp, 9 predicted proteins | sample MunlanPumphouse1_FD_189073 | JGI IMG/M metagenome (GOLD analysis project Ga0265296, IMG submission 189073) | Groundwater microbial communities from a municipal landfill in Southern Ontario, Canada - Pumphouse #1 | ecosystem: Environmental > Aquatic > Deep subsurface > Groundwater | place: Canada...
ATGCCTCCTCCCATACCCTGTGCTCTTGGCACAGGGTGATTGATTTCTTTAAAATTATATCCCCTTTGCCCCGTCTGACGTGGCTGAGGAATATTGAATAATGAACAACCCCATCTTACCCCCCCCCGCAGGGTACTGACAAACAGCCTATCCACACTAAGAACAGATTCGGAACAGGGTCAGGCCATTACATGTCGCATCCTCCAAAACCAAAACACGCGACCGAGAAGGCGCGTGTTTCGTGACATCAGGAGATGGATCCTTTCGAATCACACCTAGTATAAGCACTATGCCACGAAAAAAGTGAATTATCAATGGAAATAGGGATGTTCCTAGTAGGATAATTGGTGTCAGGTCGCCTGCCCGGCTCTCTGCCGGGGACTTTGGACTTTTTTACTCAAGACCTGACTCTTTCTCTGTTGAACTTATACGATCTCCCATTGAAATTTTGAATTCTTTTTCTGCACTTCCGCCTTGAACCACGATTTCCAGAAAACGCTTTTTACCAAGTCCGGAACTTCCTGTAATGATTGCCGTTGTTTTATTTGGCACATCTTTCAGTCGCGAAAAATAAGGGAGTCTTCCGAATCTTGTTGAAATATGACTTTGATTCTTTATCTCATCCAGCAAAAGAGTCGTTTTGCAATTACCAAAATTATCAATCCACCAAATTGCCGGTGGTGCATCTGGAATATCTTCGATAGATAATTGGGAACCATGCAATTTCTTCCCTTGAACCAAAAAAGCTGCTACACGAGGAAGAAAATCATAGCTCCTGAATTGCGTTATCGTAATAGAATTTTTACATTCTTCCGGCAATACGCCACCGGCGATCAGTTGATCCAAGGTCGTCGAAACATCGAGAACGGTGACAAATTCAATCAGTTTAAATTTCTTAACAAATGAAAGGGTAAAACCCTCAACACTCGCCAGTATAAGAATTTTCTTATACCAAAAATAACAAAATGGCGTTCCGTTCTCCCACTTCTTTGCCTTTCCATTTCTTGGAGCAACATTGACAAGAACGAGTCCCGGATTTTCTTCAAAGGCATCTAAAGCATCAATGAGATTGCCTGCGGCTTGCAGATCATCGATCACACCAATAAAAGAAACCGGGCTGCCTAGAAGTGATGTTGTTCTTGTTATTTGTCTGCCAATCGCATTTGCATCTCTGCAATCGTTGATAATCGTGCTATTCATATTTTTTGATTAAAAAACGACCTTCTTTTTCGAAGGCCGTTTCTCTTGGTTTTATTTTATTGATTTTAGGTATGAGAAAAAGTGCCTTCGTTTTTTAAGGTCATCATGGTCATCATCATTTCTGTTCGCGCTTGAAAACTCATACAGCAGGCATGCTAGCAAAAAAATAAATGATTCGTCAATACTGGAAACAGAGTCGAGTCCGCTTTAAAAACCACAATCTGACCGACTAATCCGTATTATTTTCCCAAGAGTTTATAAATTCTCTGGAGGATATTGTTTTCCCAAACATAATGGGAAACGTGTAATCAAGAAGATAAGTGCAAAGTTCTTGTCTGATCTTTACGTCCGTTGTCTCCATTAAATCCTTCAGGATCACAAAATTGTATCCTCGGCTGAATCCCCCGCAGATCGTCGCTAAAACACAACCATCGGTAAAGACTCCTGCTATCACCAAATATCTAATCCCGTTTTCTTTCAAAATTTTATCAAATTCAGGATTGGAAAAGGTGTCATAATTATTCTTTGTCACGATGATGTCTTCTTTCTTTGGTCTCACGATGTAAAAATCTTTTTCAAATGCAGACCCCTCTCCATAATACGTTGTTGCCGGATCCTCATATAATTCCTGTATATTCTCCGGCAAATATTCTTTTGTCCAAGGTGTGATGTTGGTAAATATCACTTTTCCTCCAATGGTATTTCTAAATTCGCTGATAAAATCATTCAAGGAAGGAACTATTTTTCTTATTTTTGCATATGTGATTCCTCTTTCCGCATCTTCGCAATCCTCATGGCAACAACCATTCACAATATCAATAACGAGCAAGGCTGTATTTTGTGAATTCATTTTTGAATAGGGTTTCATAATTTTGTGGATAGGGATGGGTCTTTTACTCAAGACGGATAATAAAATTCTTTGTTTTTGAAAGGGATCAGCGCAAAGATAACGGCTCCCTCATAATAGGTTGTCCTATCAATCACATTATCCGTCAAAATGCCAACAGACCCATTTTCTTGTTTTGAATTTGTTCTGCCGAAAACAATGTCATCCGCTTCCCCAAGTTCTTTTCCCTGTTTGATAAGTTCCCTCACTTGCGGCGGCAAGAAAAAAGTACCTGTCCTCCCCTTCCCGAAGCCATCGTCCTTTGCCTTGATGACAACCCATGCAAACGCTTCCATGTCGGAATTTTTTTCTTCGATTCCTCCTTCGATACCCACCCAAAAATCCGCGTCCGATTTTTCCTTGCAAGCATGATCGGCTCTATTCCATGCGCCTAAAAATGTTTCCGCATCACTTTTAGGTTGATCACTCACGCCTGAAGGAACAGAAATACCTTCAATGTCAAATTGTTCATTTGGAAACATTTTCTGAAAGCCGCTTAAGGTGGCGTTGATTTTGACCGGATTTTTGGAAGCGATTACAATTTTTTTCATAAGACAGACGAGAGAAAAAACTCTAAAACTCAAGACCTGACCCCAAACCCATAAGTTCCTTTATTTTCCTAAAAATCTCTAAATTATTTTTTTCAAAAATAGCGGGAACAAAACGTTTTTTATCTTTGTCCGAAAGACTAAAAATTTTCTCAAGTGGCCAGGCTTCAAAACCAATGACTTCACCTTTTTCTATTTTTAGATCTTCCACGTTCCCCTCATAACGATACGCGTAAATAGCCCGGATGACATTATTAATTCTGTGCGTAACAATATCAAATGTTTTACTTCGAATCATTAGGATAAAAGTGAGACTATTTTTTTCCGCTCTTATTCCCGTTTCTTCCGTCAATTCTTTCAAAGCCGTATGTTCGTAATCGGAATCTATTTCAACATGACCGCCAACCGTGGCGTCCAATAAATCCGGATAAGTATCTTTATCTTTTCCTCTGTGTTGAAAAATGATCTCGCCTTGCGGGGTATAAAACCAAACATGAATTTCTCGGTGGAGTAATCCTTGATGATGGATGTTTTCACGGATTTCCTCTCCGATCATTTTTCCTTCTTCGTCAACAATATTTAATTTTCTATTGTCTGTCATAAAATTAGTGTCAGGTCGCCTGCCCGGCTTTGCCGGGGACTTTAGACTTTTTTGAGTGCCCCAAGCTCCATCTCGGACACAAACTTTATCAACTCCTCTTTATCTTTCACCCCGGTCATTTCGGAGGATAAGCCGATGATCCGATGAGTGACGCCATTCACAACGACCTCGAGACACTCATAGAAATGATCACGCAGTTCGGGGATCGCGGCCAAGACGGCCATGGGATCATATTGATTATACGTGAGTACAAACGGCCAGATCTCGTCATCAAATCCAATCCCAGGATCTTTGTCATCGCAAAAAACTTTTACAAACCACGCTCGATTGCGATTTGTGGGCAAAGTACCGCGCAAAGGAGAACCTTCGGGTGAAAGGGTCGCTTGCCAAAGATGTTGAATGCTTGTCTTTTGACGATCCCTGAGACTTAAGCCCACAGGATTTCCCGTCGCAGCAAACTCCTCGTATAACCGAATGGGAAACTGCGCGGCATAACAGGCAGGTCGCATGATAATGGTCATGGGAACCTTGAGTTCCTGCAGGGTGTGATACAGATATTCCGCAGACGCAGGATCAAAGGTGTTGTTTGCCGCATCATCCGGAACCAGTTTGCCATCCACCAAAAGCGGCGTATGAGGATCCAACACTTTCACTCCTCCCATGATGGTGACATGGGCCACTTTTTGCACAAACAAATTCGGATCTTTTTGAAGAAGCTGCGCGGCGTCCGTCAATCCTGACTTGAGCATTATTATCATCGAGGAATCATCAGCCTCGCAAAGCGTCTTTTCCAAAAGCTCATATCCGTTCACCACACTCGACGCATCGGCCAGATACGGAACATCCGTCTCATCGGCAAAATTTTGTCCTCCTTTGTAACAATCTGTCCCGATACCGACGGGAATATCGTTCAGACCGAGAATATCAAATGTCCCCTTGGCAAGTCGCGCGCGCAAAAGCGGCGGTTCCAAATTCGTGATTACGGCTTTGATGTCAACGACTCCCGCACGTGTCAGTCCGGCAAGAAACAAAAATTTTTGTTCATCGTCCAAGTCTTTCCCCGGATCGGTAATATCAATGATGGAATAAGGTTTTGCGGGAAGGGAAAATGCGAATGTAGGCGTCATAGTTTTTTGAGATTATCTTCACGAAGTCTTGCTATCCTGAGCAAAGCCCCGTCAGACAGCCTGAACCCCGAAGCTTTAGCGAAGAGTTTGGGCGAAGCGAAGGATCCCGTTGGTAAAAGAAAATCTTCTTGAAATGAAGGGGATCCCTCGTCGTTTTTCACTCCTCGGGATGGCAAAAAAAATTTATAAATGCGAAGTTCATCGGGATGGCAAGCGTTTAGAAGGAAATTTTTCCTCGGAGCTTACGGTGATAGCTTATCGCAAAACGGTGGGCTTCGTCACGCGCGCGTTGGAAAATGTCTTTCCCGCGCTCGGCCACGGCCAAGAGTTGCGGATCGGTGCGATCATACACGAGCCGATCTTGTTTGCGATCAAATCCTTTGGCAATCCCGATGACCGGAATCGTAAATCCTGTTTCAGACAACACGTGCTGTGCTCGATGCACTTGCCCCTCTCCCCCATCAATGATGATGAGAACGGGCAAAGGCCAGGCATGCGGATATAATCGTGCGCGAGACAACCGTCGACGCAAAACTTCTTCAAGCATTCCTACGTCATTGGCTCCCCGCACCGTTTTAATTTTAAATTTTCGGTATTGATCCTTCGCTGGTTTGCCTTTTTCAAACACAACCATGGATCCCACGGCCGACGTGCCGGAGATGTTGCTGATGTCATAAGCCTCCATGCGTCCATGAAGATCAATGCCGCCCGCTTGCGTTTGTGGAATCACTTCCCGATCTTCTCGTTGAATAAGCGCAATGTCTTGGATATGCTCGAGCGCGTTTATCTGATTGCGAACCTTGGCGGCCGTTTCATAATCCTGCGCCTTGGCGGCTTGTTGCATTTGTTTCCGCAAGGCTCGCAAAATATTTCCTTTCTTCCCTTCAAAAAACCACAGGAGTTGTTGAATAATGCGACGATACTCTTTGGGTGTGATCACGCCTGTACAGACACCAGGGCAAAGTCCGATGGAAGCCGCAAAACAAGGACGTACTTTTTCTCCGAGCTTCGGCGGTTCACAATCACTCCAAGGAATCATATGACGAATAATTTCCAAAGCCTGACGAAGGGAGCGTCCGCTGATGTAAGGACCGTACACGGCCAAAAATTTTTTCTTGGCACTTGCGGAAAGTTCTTTGCGAAAAGGATTGATGCCAAGAACTTCGAGTTCATGTCCGCGCATAAGGATCGGTCGCGGATAATTTTCTCGCGTAATGACGAGATATAAAAAGCTCCGATCATCTTGCTCTAAAATATTGTACTTCGGTCGATGGACTTTAATTTGATTGGCTTCGAGGACCAACGCTTCGATCACGGTTGGAGTCACCTGATAATCGATTCGCACAATCTGTCGCACCATTTCTCCAATCCGTTGATCGTGCGCTTTGGTGAAATAGGAAGACACACGACGTTTGAGCGATGTCGCTTTTCCGATATACAAAAGTTTCCCTTGCGCATCATAATAAAAATACACACCGGGTTCATCGGGAAGTTCTTTGTTTTTGATGATGATAGATGGGGGAATCATAGGGGGTCAAAAATTTCTAATGTCTAATGTCTAATTTCCAATGATGGTGTCTGACGACGATATCATGATTATCTGTCACCCTTCCTACATTAGAAATTGTCCGGCGGAGCCGGATCCCGCCAAAGGCGGGAGATATTAGAAATTAAAAATTGGAAATTCCATTCTTATTTTAACACCCTGCGTAAATACGTCCCGGTGTGACTCTCTTTTTTGCGGGCGATATCTTCGGGCGTTCCGACCCCCACGACCTCGCCGCCTTTGTCTCCGCCTTCGGGTCCAAGATCAATCACCCAGTCCGCGCATTTGATCACATCCAAATTATGTTCGATCACCACCACCGTATTCCCCTTGCTCACTAAAGACTGGAGCACACGCAACAGATGTTGAATATCTTCAAAATGCAATCCCGTGGTCGGCTCATCCAAAAGATACAAGGTGCGACCGGTGGAGGGGCGCGACAATTCCGCCGCGAGTTTCACTCGTTGCGCTTCTCCGCCCGAAAGGGTCGGCGCCGGTTGTCCAAGCGTCAAATAACTAAGACCCACTTCGTGCAAGGTCCGCAGTTTATCATTCACGACGGGAATATCTTTGAAAAAAGTCGCAGCTTCTTCGATTGTCATTTGAAGCACCTCATGCACATTTTTTCCTTTGTAGACGATCTCCAAGGTCTCGCGATCAAAACGCCGACCTTTGCACACATCACAGGTTACATACACGGTTGGTAAAAAATGCATTTCAATCGCCAAGGTGCCATGGCCTTCGCAATGTTCGCATCGACCGCCGGGCGTATTAAAACTGAACCGTCCGAGTTTGTATCCGCGCAGTCTCGCTTCTTCGGTCGACGCGAATAATTCGCGGATCGGACCCCAGGCTCCCGTGTAGGTCGCCGGATTGGATCGCGAGGTGCGACCGATCGCGCCTTGATCCATCAAAATAGCTTTGTCCAAATACTCAAGTCCCAGGAGCGCTTTATGTTTCCCCGGAGTTGCCTTGCTTCCATACAATCGCTTGGAGATCGCTTTGTACATGGTCTCGTAGGCAAGCGTGGATTTTCCCGATCCGGAAACACCGGTAATACAGACAAATCGCCGCAGAGGAATATCCACGTCAATATTTTTCAAATTATTTTCACTCGCCCCGCGTATTTTTATTTTTTCAAGTCCTTCGGATCTTCGTACGGACGGAATGTCGATTTTTTTATCTCCGCGCAAATAGGCCGCGGTCAATGATTTTTTATCGTCAAAAATTTTTGGTGTTTCTCCTGCGGCAATAATATGTCCGCCGTGAATCCCCGCTCCGGGTCCGATCTCCACCATATAATCACAGGCGCGAATCGTCTCTTCATCGTGCTCCACAATGATCACCGTATTTCCAAGGTCGCGAAGATTCTGCAGGGTCTTGATCAGTTGATCATTGTCACGTTGATGAAGTCCGATCGTCGGTTCATCCAACACATAGGTGGCGCCCACCAACCGTGAACCGACTTGAGAAGCCAGACGAATGCGTTGCGCTTCCCCGCCCGAGAGCGTGCCGGCTCGACGATCAAGGGTGAGATAATGGAGACCGACATCAAACAAAAATTGCAAACGATTTTGGATTTCGCGCAGGGCAGTGCCTGCGATTTCTTTTTGACGATCCGTAAATGTTGCGGAAGCAAAATAATGATGAGCTTCGGCAACCGACATCGCGGTGACATCCACAATGGATAACCCTTCTGATCCTTGAAGCGGCGGCAAATACACGGACAAAGACTCGGGACGCAAACGCGCGCCCTGACAGACCGGACACAATTCCTCGCTGAATAATTCTTTGGTACCAAGTCCGGTACAAGCCTGGCACGCGCCGTAGGGTGAGTTGAATGAAAAAAGACGCGGCTCAATTTCGGGAAAGGCAAAGCCATCATCCGGACAGCTGAACTTGGAAGAAAGGGTTTGCTCGATTTCATCCGGATAGCCGACAAGCGCCGTATCTCCTCCGCGATCCACGGCCGTTTCCAATGCCTCGGCCAAACGCTGACGCGCCACTTTTTCATCTGCCAAAAATGCGCTGTAGGGAATGGTGTCCACAACAAGTTCAATATCGTGTTGCTGATAACGCGTCAGTTTGAGCGGTTGATCCAATCGATGCGGTTTTCCGTCAATCCGCACGTGCACAAATCCGGCATTATAAAGATCATACAAAAGTTGGTAATACTCCCCTTTGCGACCGTGTACGACAGGAGCCATGATCTTCACTTGTTTTCCTTTTGCCATTTCCAAAGAACCCATGTTCGGCGCCATGCGCTTCCACACGACATCCACCATTTCTTCATTGGTGAGTTTTTGAATCTCGCGTCCGCAGGTCACACAATGCGGCGTGCCGGCACGCGCATACAAGACACGCAGATAATCATAAATCTCCGTGATGGTTGCCACGGTGGAACGAGGATTGGACGAATGCGCTTTTTGATCGATGGAGATGGCGGGAGACAATCCTTCAATTTCATCCACGTCCGGTTTTTCCATTTGTCCCAAAAACTGTCGCGCATACGCGGAAAGAGATTCCACATAGCGACGTTGTCCTTCGGCAAAAATGGTATCAAACGCCAAACTGGATTTCCCTGATCCGGAAACACCTGTGAAACAAATCATTTTATTGCGCGGGAGACTTAAGGAGATATTTTTGAGATTGTGTTCGCGCGCTCCTTTGATGATGATCTGATCGTTCATACCTTTTTGGTTGCCAATTCTTCCTTGAGCACTTTGATCTGGTCGCGCAACAATGCCGCCGTTTCAAAATCCAAGGTGCGCGCCGCTTCGCGCATTTCTTCTTCTTTTTCTTTGATGACTTGAGCGATCTCGTGCGGTTCGGCCGTCATCTCAATCGCCAACACATCATGAATATCCATGGTTTCTCCTCCCAACATGGTACGAATATCTCCAATGTCTTTTTCAATACTGCGTGGAGTGATGTGATGTTTTTTGTTGTACGCCAGCTGAATGGTGCGACGACGCTCGGTTTCATCAATCGCGCGTTTTAACGATCCGGTCATCTGATCAGCATAAAGCAACACTTGTCCGTGAATATGACGAGCGGCGCGACCGATGGTTTGAATCATGGATGTTTCCGAACGCAAGAATCCTTCTTTATCCGCATCTAAAATTGCGACCAAGGTCACCTCGGGCAAATCCAATCCTTCGCGCAATAAGTTCACTCCCACCAAGACGTCATACACGCCGCGACGCAGATCGGACAAAATCGTAATACGCTCCAAAGTCTCCACGTCACTGTGAAGATATTGCACGCGAAAATTTTTCTCGCGAAGATATGAAGACAAATCTTCGGACATTTTTTTGGTAAGGGTCGTGATGAGCACACGCTCGTGTTTTGCCACACGCTTCTCAATCTCTTGGATGACATCTTCCACCTGACCGCCATAGTGTTCATCGGGAGAAATCGGACGGACAATAATTTCCGGATCCACCAGTCCTGTCGGACGAATAATTTGCTCGACCACTTGGGTGCTGTTTGCTTTTTCATACGCGCCCGGCGTGGCGCTCATAAAAATCGTCTGCCCCAATCGCTCCTTAAACTCTTCAAACTTGAGCGGACGATTATCACGGGCGGAAGGCAAACGAAACCCATGATCCACAAGGGTTTGTTTGCGAGAGCGGTCTCCTTCATACATGCCGCCCACTTGAGGAACGGTGACATGGGACTCGTCAATCACCACCAAAAAATCTTTGGGAAAATAATCGAGCAACGTGTAAGCCGGCTCGCCCGGAGCACGGCCGTCAAAATAACGGGAATAATTTTCAATGCCATTGCAATACCCGATCTCTTCCATCATCTCGAGATCATACCGTGTCCGACGACTCAAACGTTCCGCTTCCAACACTTTTCCTTCTTGATCCAACACGGCAAGACGTTCCTCAAGTTCTTTACGAATGGCAACGATCGCCGCGGCTTTGCGATCCGCATCCACGACATAATGTTTTGCCGGAAACAACCACAAATCTTTTTCAAAAAATACTAATTTTTTACTCACGGCCTCAAGACATTGAATCTCTTGCACGATTTCATCTTTAAACAAGAGGCGATAAATTTTCTCTTCACTCACGGGCATCACTTCCACCACCTCACCGTGAGAACGGAAATGACCGCGCAAAACATCGGCCGTGGTGCGCTCGTATTGCATGGCAACCAAACGACGCAACAATGTCTTACGATCCATGCCTTCCTCACCCGCATGAATATGCAACACCGTCTGCTCATATTCTTGCGGCGAACCAATGTTGTAGATGCAAGAAACGGACGCCACGACAATCACATCGCGACGAGACAAAAGTGATTGGGTGCACGCATGACGGAGGCGATCGATCTCCTCGTTAATCTGCGCTTCCTTTTCAATATACGTATCAGTCCGCGGCATGTACGCCTCCGGTTGATAGTAATCGTAATAACTCACAAAATATTCCACCGCATTGTGAGGAAAAAATTGACGAAACTCGTTGCACAATTGAGCGGCCAGAGTTTTGTTGTGCGCGATCACCAAGGTCGGCCGTTGTGTTTTGGCAATCACCTCGGCCATGGTGAATGTTTTACCCGAACCGGTCACACCAAGGAGTGTTTGAAAACGTTGACCTTCCTTCAAGCCTTTGGTGAGAGCGGCGATCGCTTGAGGCTGATCGCCCGCAGGTTCGTAGGTTGATTCCAAAACAAAGGGGGTTGAGTTCATAAAGCAAAATGCCCGAAGGGTTTGTTTCCTTAGGGGGGTTAGAGGTTTCCGGGTCTTCCCATCAACAGAAAAAGGATAGCAGGGGAAAATAAGAATGTCTAATTTCCAATTCCTAATTTCCAATGAAGGAAAAATTTATTTTTAACTACATGGGGTCATGCTCGGGGTCACATGCTCGGGGTCAGGTCTGACTTTCGACTTTTTCGTCAGAAAGTCGAAAGTCAGACCTGACCCCTCCCCCTGAAAGAAAAAATTTCCAATTTCTCGTGATGGCGCCTCACGGCGACATCAAAAATAGATATTTTTCCTTCATTGGACATTGGAAATTGGGAATTAGAAATTTCCCCACTCTTGCTCTCTTTTTTTCTCCTGCGTATGATACAAGCACTATGAAATACCTCTTTTTGATTCTCCCCTTTACTTTCCTCGTTTTTTTAGGAGCAGGGTGTATCTCTCCAAAACCACAAGATCCGGATGCCAATCGTGTCGCACCCGTGGTTCAAGATACGGTTCCCATCTATAACATGGAGCTTGGTGGCTCAAAGAATCAGCCTATTGAACTGCAAGTGGAACCTGTGCAGGAATAAATATGAGATTGGATCCGCCCTGAGAGAAGGGCGGATTTTTGTTCCTCATAGAACACGCGGGATCTTATCTTAGCTAAAATAACCTCTCTTTCCGTGTCATTTGGAAGCGATAATGTCATACCGTGAGGGAAGTTAAAATGTCATACCGTTGGTATAATGCGAGCTAAAAATTAGCTTAAAATATACCTATGGTTGACCTTAAACTTCTCCTTATGTCCA
>Ga0265296_1004870_pt1 | contig 11410 bp, 10 predicted proteins | sample MunlanPumphouse1_FD_189073 | JGI IMG/M metagenome (GOLD analysis project Ga0265296, IMG submission 189073) | Groundwater microbial communities from a municipal landfill in Southern Ontario, Canada - Pumphouse #1 | ecosystem: Environmental > Aquatic > Deep subsurface > Groundwater | place...
CCCCAAAGCGATACCTATATAGAAAAGGAATCGCAAATAAACGAAGAGATTGACAAATTAAGACTCGCCGCAACAACCAATCTGTTAACCCGCAAAGACGTAATCATTGTGGCTTCGGTCTCTTGTATTTATAACCTGGGCTCACCGCTTGAATACGGGAAGTTTGTTTTAGAACTAAAACCGGGCGTTAAAATCAATCAAAAAAGCATTGTCTTAAGATTAACAGACCTTCAGTATGAAAGAAACGATTATGGATTTAATCGTGGCAGTTTTAGAATTAGAGGTGAAGATATTGATTTATTTCCCGCATATTCGGACTACGGCTTAAGAATTATGCAAAAAAATGGGAGAATTGAGCAAATAATTGAATTTGATTCTTTAACAGGCGACACAATCAGCATTTTACCCGGAACAATTATCTACCCTGCAAAACACTATATGACCGATCCTACTACTTATAAAAACGTATTTCCCCAGATAAAAAAAGACTTAGCCCAAAGGGTTAGTGAATTAAAAAGTCAAGGAAAAACCTTGGAAGCATACAGACTAAATCAAAAAACTAATTACGATTTGGAAATGATTCAAGAAGTAGGTTTTGTTAATGGCATTGAGAATTACTCAAGATATTTTGACGGCAGAAAACCGGGTGAACCTCCCTTCTCTCTTTTGAATTATTTTGACGCATGTGAATCAGACTGGCTGACAATTATTGATGAATCTCATATAACAGTTCCGCAAATCCGCGGGATGTATAACGGAGACAGAAGCCGTAAGCAAACCTTAATCGACTACGGCTTCAGGCTTCCATCGGCTCTGGACAACCGGCCTTTAATGTTTGAAGAATTTATGCGGAGAGTTAATAGAACAGTTTATGCGAGCGCTACACCCGATGAATACGAGATTAGCCTTGCAAAGGAAAATAATGCCGTTGTTGAACAATTAATAAGACCGACTGGCCTTGTAGATCCTAAAGTTGTCATTAAACCGACAAAAGGACAAGTGGAAGACTTAATTAATGAGATTGAAAAACGGGTAAAGAAAAAACAAAGAGTATTGGTTACCACTCTTACTAAAAGAATGGCAGAAGATTTATCTTCGTATCTTGAGGAGCAAGATATAAAAGTTTCCTACCTTCATTCGGACATTGAGACTCTAAAAAGACAAGACGTCTTAGACAGACTAAGGCATGGAGAATATGATGTTTTAGTTGGAATTAATCTTTTAAGAGAAGGTTTAGACTTACCCGAAGTTGCTTTGGTTGCAATTTTAGACGCGGACAAAGAAGGATTTTTAAGAAGCCGCACTTCTTTGATTCAAACCATGGGAAGGGCGGCAAGAAATATAGATTCTGAAGTAATTATGTATGCTGATACTGTAACCGGCTCCATGAAAGCGGCAATTGAAGAAGTTGAGAGAAGGCGGGAAGTTCAGCTTGCTTACAACAAAAAACATAAGATAACTCCAAGAGGTATTGAAAAAATTATTAGAACAAAATTGGTTGAACAGGAACAGCGCCAAGAAGAAATAAATTATTTATTAACACTTTCTAAAAAAGAGGTTATTCTACCGGACGAAAAAGAAAAAATAATCAAAAGATTATCTAAAGAAATGCGGGAAGCCGCAAAAGAATTAGACTTTGAATCCGCAACAATTTTAAGAAACCAAATAAGACTTCTCAAACAGTGATATTTTGTACGTGCTCTATATTTTTTGCATTACCATTCTCTAAGTCAATTAAAATGGCGTCTATTCGCATGCTTTCGGGAAGTTTTGGCTTGAGCATTTTGTAAAATTGCGCTGTTTTTATTAAACTTTTGATTTTGTGATATGTAATTGCTTCCAAAGCCCCTCCATAAAGAGAAGTCGTTCTGGTTTTTACTTCAATAAAAACTAAAGTATTGTCTTTAATACAAATTATATCTATTTCTCCATAACCTTTTCTAAAGTTTCTTTCAATTATTTTGTAGCCTTTGTTTTTGAGGTAATTTGTGGCAATTTCTTCTCCAAATTTGGCAGTGGGATTAGAAATTAACATTTTAAAAGCTTAATTATTCTTTTTTTCTCTAAGATAATAAAGTTTTGCCCTTCTTACTTTTTCCTTTAAGTGTCCTTTAACCTCCACTTTATCTATATTTGGCGTATTAACCGGAAATATTCTTTCTACGGCAATACTTCCTACGGTTTTTCTAACGGTAAAAGATTTATTTACGTCTCTGCCCTTAATTTTTATAACAACGCCTTCAAAAACTTGAATTCTTGTTTTTTCCCCTTCTTTAATTTTTTGGTGAACCCGGACGATATCTCCGGGAACAAAATTAATGCTTGTTATCATAAGATGATATTATAGCTTAAGTTTTAAAATTACTCAATACAGCTTTCAATAAATGCTAGAAATATCGGATGCGGTAACAAAGGTCTGCTTTTATATTCGGGGTGACCCTGTGTTCCCATATAAAATGAGTGAGTTTCTTTGGGAAGCTCGATGATTTCCGCCAAATTTTCGTGGACGGATCTTGCACTTATTATCAATCCTTTATTTTCGAAATCTTTTGCAAATTCATCATTAAACTCATATCTATGCCTATGTCTTTCGCTTATCAAAGACTTCTCTTTGTTTTTAAATCCGGCGTATTGATCGTATATTCCATACGTTTGAGTTCCTTTTTTAACAATTGCATCCCATCCTCCAAGTCTCATTGTTCCGCCATACGCTCTTTTTTCTAACAGTTCTTTTTGATTTGGAATAACATGAACAACAGCATGTTTTGTTTTTTTGTTCTCTTCCGTATTTGCATCTTTAAAACCCAGCACGTCTCTGGCATATGAAACAACAGCAAGCTGCATACCATAACAAAGTCCTAAGTATGGAATGTTATTTTCTCTTGCAAATGAGGCCGCAGCGATCATTCCTTCTGCTCCTCTTTCTCCCCAACCAATCGGAACAATAATTCCGCCGGGGTTTCCTATGATTTTTTCCGGGCCTTCTTTCTCGACTTTTTCAGCATCAACCCATCTGGTTTTAACAGCTACACCCGATTTCCATCCTGCGTGATCAATAGCATCAAAAAGTGCCGCATAAGAATCTCTTAGTTGATACTCACCCGTTCCAAAATATTTGCCGACTATTGCAATTTCAATTGTCTTTTTTGTATTCTTTATGCTTTCAACAAATTCCACCCAATCTTTAAGATTAGGTTTTTTAGCCGGTAATCCAAGCTTTTTTAATATTTTTTTATCTAATTCCTGTCTATTTAATACCAAAGGAATTTCATAAACAGAAGGAAGGTCGGGGCTTGAAATAATGTCTTCCTTATGCATGTTGCAAAAAAGCGCAAGCCTGTCTTTTCTTCTTTGGTCCAGATATTTTTCACCGCGGGTTATGATAAAATCGGGCTGGATTCCCATAGAGTTTAAAGTTCTTACGGAAAGCTGTGTCGGTTTTGTTTTTGGTTCTCCCAAATGTCCCGGGGTTGGAACATAGCTTACATGAATATGAATAACATCGTTGGGTTTCTTAAGAGTCATCATACGGCTTGCTTCGTAATAAAAAATATTTTGATACTCCCCCGCAGTTCCTCCTAATTCTATTATTACAATGTCTGCTTTCTTATTTTTTGCCAAATTATTAATTCTTGAAATTATTTCATCGGTTATATAAGGTATTGCTTCGACATCTTCACCGTTATATTCAAATCTTCTTTCTCTGTCTATTACCGCTTGATAAATGCTCCCCATTGTAACGAAGTTATCTTTACCCATATCTTCGTTCATAAATTTTTCATAAGTCCCGATGTCCATATCTGTTTCTGTTCCGTCTTCGCATAAAAACGGGTCACCGTGTTCAATTGGATTAATTGTTCCCGCGTCAAGGTTAAGATAGTTTTCAAATTTTATTGGAGCAACTTTGTATCCCGCAGATTTAAGCAGAAGGGCTATTGAAGCCGCCGTGGTTCCTTTACCGATTCCGGATATCACCCCTCCGGAAACAAATATATATTTTGTGTGTTTAATATTACTAGCGGGCACGACTTATCATAACAAAATAGAAAACAAAGGTCAAGCATAGATTTTGGGTCATTTTTATATTCTTTTATATAAATTGTCATCTTGACAAAATCAATGTTTAGGTGTAGACCTAACACGCGAAAGGAGTTATATGACCCATACGCTTCGTAAATACTGGGCTAAAACCCAGTATTTTTTGTGAGCGGGATACGAGAATCGAACTCGCATCTCTACCTTGGGAAGGTAGCATACTACCACTGTACTAATCCCGCATTTAACTACGGAATATTATACAACAATACACTTAATACTTGATACCAAGTACCAAATACTAAATACTAGTTGCCAGCTTACCGTGGCAATTTTAGAACATTACCCGAATGAATTACATCTGGATTTACTAACTTATTTGCTTTTGCAATTCCTACCCATTTGTATCCATCTCCGTATGCTCTAACTGCAATTTCCCAAAGATAATCGTCTTTTTGAACAGTATATGTTGATCCTGTTATAGAATTTGTTTTTTGAACATTATTTACTGAATCAACAGTATTTTTAATTATTCTTGGCTTTACATCCGGAACTGTAAGTTTTGTTCCAACATATAGCAGTCCTGGATTTACCATTTTATTAGCATTGGCTAAGTCAACCCAGTTATAACCTGAACCATATATTTTTTCAGATATATTCCAAAGATCATCTCCCGGTTTAACTTGATAAGTTTTAGGCAATGGTTTATTTGCCTGCTGTTCCTGACTCGTAGAAGTTGATTGCGTTGAACCTGTCCTGTTAAAATCCCTACCTTTTAAGAAAGAAAAAACAAGAACTGCTGCAACAACAACTACAACTATTCCTAAAAATAAGCTTGTATAAGATTCTCCCCATTTTATCCGTGAGAAAACATTATTACGAGCAACTGATTTTGAGACATCTTGTGTTTTATTAGTTTTTTGTGCTTTTGGCATTTTTTGTCCTCCTTCCCGGACAGAGGTAAGGAATTTGTTAAGTATTGGCGGGGTGAACGGGACTCGAACCCGCGACCTCTTCCGTGACAGGGAAGCGCTCTAACCAAACTGAGCTACCACCCCAAACTTAACGAATCTAGGGGTATCCTAACAAATTGTTGAATTATAGTCAATCCTCTGTTATGATTTTTTTGCTATGAGCAACCAAGATTTAGCAAAACTTTTTAGAAATGTCGCAGCCGCATATTCTATAAAAGATGAAAAAAAATTCCGGTTTCAAATCATTGCATATCAAAAAGCCGCAGACACCGTTTCTAATTTAACTTCGGAGATTATCGATTTTTATAAAGATGATAAGTTAAACACTCTTCCCGGAATTGGAGTAACCATAAAATCCCATCTTGAAGAATTATTCAAAACCGGAAAAGTAAGCCATTTTGAATGGGCCCTAAAGGGAATTCCCGAAGCTGTTTTTCCTTTACTGGATATCCCCTCATTTGGCCCCAAAAAGGCATATAGGCTGGTAAAAGAATTTCATCTTAATAACCCTAAAACCGTAATCAAAGATCTTGAAGAAATCGCAAGCCGCGGCAAGATTGCCAAATTAGATGGTTTCGGAGATAAATCTCAAAGTGATATTTTAAGAGCGATTGCCGAGTTTAGGCTTGGAAAAGGTAAAAAAACAAGAATGACCCTCCCTTATGCAATGGAGATTGCCGATAAAATAACCTCGTATCTAAAGCTGTCAAAAGATGTAATTAGAGCGGAAAGCTTAGGAAGCTTAAGGCGCAGGATGCCAACAGTCGGCGACATAGATATAGCAGTAGCGACAAATAATTCCAAAAGTGTAATTGAATATTTTACCGGTTACCCGTACAAAGAGCGTATTATTGAAAAAGGTGATACAACTTCTTCACTCTTGGTTTCAGGAGGAAAACAAGTTGACCTTATGACGCAGCCTCCGGAAGCTTTTGGAGCACTTCTACAGCACTTTACAGGCAGCAAAAACCATAACATTCACTTAAGAGAACTTTCTCTTAAAAAAGGTCTATCTTTATCTGAACGGGGAATAAAAAACTTATCTAAAAAAGGTTTACCTATTCAAAATTATGATTCTGAAGAAGGATTCTATGAAGCAATTGGCCTGCAATGGATTCCTCCGGAAATAAGAGAAGATACGGGCGAGATTGAATTGGCCTCTCAAAAAAAACTTCCCGAACTTATAAAACTGTCAGATATTAAAGGTGACTTGCATATCCACTCAAACTTTCCCATAGAACCAAGCCATGATTTGGGACAGAATACTATTGACGAAATGATACAAAAAGCAAAATCTTTAAAATATGATTATTTAGGATTTTCAGAGCATAATCCGAGCATCTCTAAACACACTTCGAATCAAATTTATTCTTTGTTAAAAAGGCGAACATTAAAAATTGAGCAAATTATGTCGGATAATAAAGATGTTCGTATATTAAAGTTACTCGAAATAGATATATTACCCAGTGGCAATCTTGCAATAGATGATAAATCTCTTAATCTCTTAGACGGGGCCATTGTTTCTATCCATAGCACATTCAACATGAACAAAGCAGATATGACTGAAAGAGTTTTAAAAGGTTTGTCTCACAAAAAAGCTAAAATTCTTGCTCACCCAACAGGCAGAATGTTAAACGAAAGAAAAGGCTATGAATTAGATTGGAGCAAAATTTTTGAGTATTGCAAAAAATATAATAAAGCTTTGGAAATAAACAGCTGGCCGGGAAGATTAGATTTACCCGATATGATAATTAGAATGGCTGTAAACACAAAAGTAAAAATGGTAATAAACACAGACAGTCATGCGGTTTTAGAAATGGATAATATGAAATATGGCATTGCAATGGCAAGAAGAGGCTGGGCAACAAGAGATGACATACTTAATACTTTATCGTATAATGAATTCTACAAATGGTTAAAAAAATAAAAAAGGAGGTGAAAAATGAATAGTAACATTATCCTTATATTAATCGTAGTAGCGGTTGTAGCGTTTGTTTGGTATTTGTATAACAGCATTATTGTAGCAAAATTAAGGATTTCGGAAAGTCTTTCTCAAATTGACGTTCAGTTAAAAAGAAGAGCTGATTTAATACCCAATTTAATAGAAACTGTAAAAGGGTATGCAAAACACGAGAAAGAACTTTTCGAAAAAGTAACTAAGGAGAGAGCAAGCTTGGTGTCAGCAAAAAGCATCGAAGAAAAAGCCAAGGTTAATAACCAATTAACCGAAACTTTTAAATCAATATTTGCTGTTGCAGAAGCTTATCCGGCGCTTAGAGCAAGTGAAAACTTTATGCAGCTTCAGGAAGAAGTTTCTGATACGGAGAATAAAATCGCTTACGCAAGACAGTTTTATAACAGCAATGTCTTGGATTACAATACCAAGCTAAAAGTTTTTCCTAATGTATTGTTTGCAAAACTTTTGAATTTTAGAGAAGCAGAATTTTTCGGAGCAGCAGAGAAAGATAAAAAAGAAGTAAAAGTCAGCTTTTAAATATGAATATATATTCTGCTATTTCTGCGAATAAAAATAAAACTTGGGTAATAATGTTATTATTCGTTTTGATAATAACAACTGTTGTTTATGTTTTCAGTCAAGCATTAGGCTATGGTCTAGGCCTTGTCGGAATAGCTCTTGTGTTGGCAGGAATAATCAGTATTGGAAGCTTTTACTATTCGGACAAAATTGTTTTAGCAACCTCAGGAGCAAAAGAAATTAGAAAACATGACAATCCGGAGTTGTTCAGAATTGTTGAGAACCTTTGTATTGGCGCAGGCTTGCCGCAACCCCGTATTTATATAATTAATGATCCTTCTCCTAATGCTTTTGCCACAGGAAGAGACCCAAAACACGCTATCGTTTGTGTAACTACGGGAATTTTAAATCTTTTAGATAAATCAGAATTAGAAGGGGTAATTGCCCATGAACTTTCGCATATAGGAAATTACGACATAAGACTTATGGGAATTGTGGCTGTACTTGTAGGTTTTGTCGCAATCTTATCGGATCTTTTCATACGCGCATCGTTTTTTTCAAACTCAGACGATAGGAAGGGAAATGCTATATTTTTAATAATCGCAATTGTCTTAGCAATACTTTCTCCTATTGCGGCAATGCTAATCCAAACGGCAGTTTCCCGAAAAAGAGAATATTTGGCCGATGCATCAGGCGTACTTCTAACCCGTTATCCCGAAGGGCTTGCATCAGCTCTGGAAAAATTGGCACATGACAAGACAGCACCCCGCTCTGCAAGCAATGCTACTGCTCATTTATACATCGAGAATCCATTTGACAATAAAAAAGTAAAAAATTTCTTTACCGGTCTTTTTAACACTCACCCGCCACTTGAAGAAAGAATAAAAATTCTTCGCACAATGTGATGCAGGCATCAATTATGAACATTCTCATCCTAATTTTTGGAAAACTAATCTCCTCTATAAGCAAACTTTTAAATCTTGGCAATGGTTCTACTTGGCCGGGGCATATAGCCCTAAAAATAAATAAAAATTTTATAAAACAAACAATCGGGTCAAAAACCAAAATCATTCTGGTAGCAGGAACAAATGGAAAAACTACCACTTCCGCTCTTGTTTCCCACATTCTTATACAGAGCGGGTTTTCTGTAGCTCAAAATAAAAGCGGTGCCAACCTACTTAACGGAGCGGCATCGGCTATAATTCAGGGTACAAAGCTGTTTTCAGCAAAGATTAATAATGACTATTTAATTTTGGAGGTTGATGAGAACAATTTGCCTCTTATCATAAACCAGGCAAATGCAACCTATGTCATCGCGTTAGATTTGTTCCGTGATCAACTTGATAGATATGGCGAGATTGATTCAATTATTAAAAAATGGAAAAATGCTTTTGAAAAACTTAGTAAAAACACTACGTTAATTTTAAATGCCGATGATCCTCAGGTTTCTTACCTTGGTAAAAATCTGAGATCGAAAGTCCTGTATTTTGGACTTAATGAAAATGATCAAGGAAGAATTGAACACGGAGCAGATTCAATCTTCTGCCCAAAATGCCAACATCTGTTGGATTATAAATCTATTACTTTTTCCCACCTTGGGAATTGGTTTTGCTCAAACTGCGGTGAGAAAAGACCGGATCTAAATGTTTCAAGATTTGATGTTTATCCCATTCCCGGTACTTATAACAAGTATAATATTTTGGCTGCAATTTTACTAGCAACCGATCAAAGGTTATCTGAAAAGCTAATTGCACAAGCTTTAAAATCTTTCAAGCCTGCTTTCGGAAGACAGGAAGAATTTGAAGTTGACGGTAAAAAAGTAAAAATATTTTTATCAAAAAATCCTACAAGCTTTAACGAGTCGCTATCAACTATTTCAGATCTAAAAGCTAAAAACATACTAATAGCTCTCAACGACAGAATTCCGGACGGATTAGACGTATCATGGATTTGGGACACAAACACTTCTCTTTTGAAGAATATTCCAAACATCACAGTTTCAGGTGATAGGGCTTACGACATGGCTTTAAGAATCAAGTATTCCGAACTTGAAAATTTCCGTATTTTTGAAGACCTTTCAGATGCGATAAAGAAATCTTTGGAGCAAACAAAATTCGGTGAAACACTGTTTATTCTTCCCACATATTCCGCAATGCTTGAAACAAGAAAAATCTTAGGAGGAAGAAAAATTCTATGACACAAAATCATAAATCTTTAATCATTGGCTGGATTTATCCCAAACTCATGAATGTATATGGGGATCGGGGCAACATCATTACCCTACGGAAAAGATGCCAGTGGCGCGATATTGAAGTAGAAATAAAATATTTGGACGCTCCTCTTTTAGAGGAGGACCTCGAAAAATGCGATTTGCTTATGATGGGCGGAGCGCAGGATGAGCAACAGAAAATTGTTTCTAGGGACCTGAAGAAAAAAAACAAAGCACTTAAATCAGCAATAGATAAAGGAATTCCCGGGCTTTATGTTTGCGGAGCATATCAATTCCTTGGGAATTATTATAAAGAAGCAGACGGAACAGAAATTCCCGGTCTTGGAATTTTTGATCTTCATACTATAAATCCGGGAAGAGAAAGACTTATCGGAAATTTGGCCGTTCAAACAGATTTTGTCGGTAATCTTATCGGATTTGAAAATCACGGAGGAAGAACTTATCTTGGAAAAAACATTAAGCCATTAGGAACTGTCTCTTCCGGTTTTGGCAATAATGGAGAAGATAAAACGGAAGGCGCAGTTTACAAAAACAGTATTGGAACTTATTTCCATGGTCCAATTTTACCCAAAAATCCGGAACTTGCAGATTATTTAATAAAAATTTCCTTAAAAGTAAAATATAAAGAGGATTTTGAATTAGAAAAACTGGACGATTCGGTAGCAGATAGCGCAAGGAAAGTGATTGCCAAAAGACTCTCCATTGCAATATAATAATTGGGATGAAAATTAATTTAAATCATATCGCCAAACTCGCAAATCTTCCAATTTTGCCCTCTGAAAAAATTAAACTCGAGAAGCAACTCGAAGAAACAATTGGCTACGTAGAAGAATTAAATAAAGTTGATACTAAAAATGTTGAGCCTACAAGTCAGGTTACAGGACTGGAGAATGTAACAAGAAAAGATGAAGCAAAGCCTTCTTTGTCGCAAGAAAAAGCTCTTGCAAACTCAAAATCAACACACAATGGATTTTTTAAAGTTGATGCTATTTTTAATGAAGAATAAATGAACAATTTAACTGTAAAACAAGCAAAAGAGGGATTAAAAGCAAAAAGATTTTCGTCAGTTGAGCTTACTAAAGCATGCCTTGCTCAGATTAAAAAAACCGAGCCCAAATTAAACGCATTCGTCACCGTTTGCGAAAAAGAGGCAATAGAACAAGCTGAAAAGGCCGATAAGCTAATTAACGACGAGCCATCAGCCATTAGCCATCAGCCATTATTAGGAATTCCAATTGCAATAAAGGATAATTTTTCAACCCAAGGCATAAAAACAACTGCATCAAGTAAGGTATTGGAAGATTATATTCCGCCATATGATGCTACTGTTGTTAAAAAATTGAAAGATGCAGGAATGGTATTGGTTGGAAAAACAAATATGGATGCGTGGGCTCATGGATCATCTACGGAAACTTCAGATTTTGGCCCAACCAAAAATCCCTGGAACATAAATCATCTTCCGGGAGGCTCTTCCGGAGGGTCTGCGGCTGCTGTTGCAGCGGATGAAGTCATCGCCGCAATCGGTTCCGAGACAGCAGGCTCAATAAGACAACCTGCATCTTGGTGCGGTGTTGTGGGACTAAAACCAACGTATGGAAGGGTAAGCAGATACGGAGTTATAGCAATGGGTTCATCTTTAGATTCTCCGGGTCCGATTACAAAAACAGTTGAAGATGCTGCCCTTATTTTAGAAAT
>Ga0265296_1004871_pt1 | contig 11407 bp, 14 predicted proteins | sample MunlanPumphouse1_FD_189073 | JGI IMG/M metagenome (GOLD analysis project Ga0265296, IMG submission 189073) | Groundwater microbial communities from a municipal landfill in Southern Ontario, Canada - Pumphouse #1 | ecosystem: Environmental > Aquatic > Deep subsurface > Groundwater | place...
AAGGTCATCCGTTTCGAGCGATTTGGCAAGAACTTCACCTGCTTGAAAACTATCAAGAGAACTGTTTATTTTCACCTGGGTGCCTTTGATTTGTGTGGATTCCAATTTGATCGCCGTGATTACCAGAGAGTTGTCAGTGACTTGGGTACCGCAAATTTCACCCGCTGTGGAACAGCCGAAAATATGAGCTTTTGGATAAGCAGCCTTAATATCATGAATATATGCAAGATCTTTCAATAACTGGGTGGAACCGAATAACAAAACCAATTGCACCGCTTCATCAACAACCCCTTTTAACTCGGGGACCCACCCATTTTCTTCTGTCCACCTCTTTTGCTCTATTTTCATTTTCTTAGATCCTCCCCTTCCCCCAAAAGTGATACTACCCATAACGCTAAATATTTCGTAATATACTTAAATAAGGTTATTAATATTAGATTAATAGTATGAATTATTTATGTGATAGTCAAGCCTACTTAAGTCGGGTATGGAAATTTCATTGACTCGAAGCAACTTTCTCCTATAAACCGATATTGTTGCAATTTGATAATAAAATTACATCATCTCTTACCTGTTCCCATTTGTACTGTGCACAATTATATCAGGTTTTGAAGATGTTCAGTACAGGAAGTAGCAAACCGACGCCAGAAATCTCTCGCTACGCTGACTACTATTCGAAGTCCTCAGTGATACTTAATCAATCATAAGAAATAATTCCTTCGTAGAAGCATTGTATCACTTTCGCTCGCCTTTGCATTCATAGTTCATTTCTCTTCTTTGTATATGTGGCGATAAACAGGTCCAGAACTTTCGATAAGGTGACGACACCTTTAGGATAGCCATGACAGAACTCGGCAATTCGGTCGAGAAGTAGTTGCGTTTCATTGTTTACCGGGGTAGTCCCGGTTATCAAGCTCCGCGGTTCTACTCCCAGCATATCAGCTATTTTCATTAAGTGATCTGCGCGTGGGATATTTCCCTTTAACCATCCCCTTACTGCTCCCTCTGATATCCCCAGTGTCCTCTCTATTTGGTAAGCAGTAATCCCTTTTTCCTTCATTAAATGAGCTAAAGCTGACTTCATTTTGGATCTCCCTTTTTCATGCCTTCATGGAATGTGAGACACATTCAAATCCAGTCTTGAATATATGTGAAGTTTGGTGAAATGTCAAGAAGTTTAGTGTGGATTCGCGCCAAAAAATATATAAAATCAAAGAGTTATCGGAAGCGTTAGAAATCGCCTGAAAATAGCAGGAAAAATAACGTTACAGTGTGAAAGCCGAATATGACGCTATATATAGCGGTTGACAATCGTAACATATAACAGTTTTAAGGTCTATAGTGTCAGAGAGCGGGAAAGCCTACTAAACAGAGAAGGAAATCAAAGAAAGATAAGAGGGTGTTAACGAGAATTTCATTAACAAATATACGAGGCAGTTGGGGTGCTACGTTCCAAGGCTTTTCCATCGTGGGGTGGCAGATCAGTTCTTCAGGGTTTCGTGCGCTATGTTCCATGTGTCGGACGTACTGATTTGCTCTGTCTTGTTTAGTATCGTTTTATCAATCTTACTTCGCGAAAAGAGGATTATATGAAGTTTGTATGTATTTATCAGTATGTGAGTTTGTTTAATGAATTTATGGGGTTAGACAACTCTGTGCGTCCTCTGATCGGACTGTATGCAAGAATCGTGCCTAAAACGAACGAAATCAACGAAATGGAAAAAGATGAAAAGTGAACCGCACACTATCACATTATACGCGGTTTTGGCTGTAAACCCTTTCCTATACTGGTTCTACAGACGTTGATATATTGAAAACCCTTTCCTATCAATGTTCTACAGACGGTGGGATATTGTAAATGCTGTAAACCCTTTCCTATCAACGATCTACAGACGGATGAACCCTTATTGTCTGTCTGATTGCTTGTTTGTCTGTCTGTCCGGTAGTACCCCCCCGGTAAAATCAAATGCTGTGGCGGGCAGATGCACGACTCATACCTCTCACAAAGCGCTGGCATCGTGGGGAAAGGCATTGACTGTAGGCAATATTGGTACATGGGAGTGGTAGGGGGATGGGATATTGGGGAGTGTCACCAGGTCGATATCTGGTCATTGCATCGGGGGTATCATGAGCGGGTAGATGGCAGGGAGAAGACGTATGTTGTCTGTAAGGTGTCTGAGGGTGTACCTTCGTCCTGGGTTCGTGTCACGGATTTTCCATGGTATCATCAATGACGGCCAGGTCAGGTTCGATCCCCGGCTTGTGGTCAAGCAGGACTTTGATTTTTTCCTCATGACGCTATACTGGAAACGCTTTATTTGGAGAGACGACCGGTATGCTTTTGTTGCCAAACACTATACGAACAGCGGAGGGCTTGCTGCACACAGGTCGATAGACATGGAAACTCGCTGCATCCGTATCGTGCAGGACAAGTTCGGAGAACATATTGTCCAGCAGGACAAGAAAATGCCGTGGAAGGTCCATGTGTTCACAAGCCAGCGGAATGTTGCCAAATAACCTGCTTGTATATATAATGTCAGCAGGAGGTGGCTGATGAAATCAATCGCAAAAGATAAGCCGAGTATCCTTACTCTGAGGGTGCCAAAATCGTTGCACAAGGAAATATCGGAGGCCGCCGGTAAAGAAGGCATAACCTTGAACACTTATTGTATTTATATTCTGTCAAAAGGCAGAACCTGGCACAATCCCGAACAAAGACCTTGCCAAAGCTTGCGGAAAACGCAGAAACGTACTCAAAGGCGTTTAAAGGCTTAAATGGTCGACAGTGATGATCTAATCGTGTGGAGTGGAATATGCAGAGATTCTTTCCTCCTAAAGTCAACGCACCATTGGAATACGTATTCGTCCCGGAATACTCCTCAACCTATAGCATCGTCCCGTTGCATCACGTAAGAATCTATACGAAATGGGTATTCGTTGCATCACCTAAAATCTACATGAAATTGTTTCAGATATTTGGATGCTTTCTTTTGTTTTCTGAGAGCTGAAAAAGCTTATTTTGCAATTTTGCTATATGCCGTCTCAGCATTGCAGGGTTCAAGTTAGGGTACTGTTGCCTGAGTTCCTCTTTTTTGATTTCCGGCACGAATGTTGACACTAAAACCCTTTGATAAGGCGTTTGCGGCTCATCGTATTTCTTTCTACTTTACTGCCAACTCGTGTCTTTTGTATAAGTTTCATAACGGGCAGAAAGAAGTTGACGTATAGCCTGAGATGCAGATACAGCTCATTCATAAGCATCTGAGCTACCTCAGTATCATAGCGGGCATACCCAACATATCTCCGCACAATGGTGTAATTCTTCTGCTCAATAAAACAGTTGTCGTTTTTCCGATAACTCCTGAATCTGGTAAAGGTTATCTGTTCTTCATGACAGAATCGCACCAGATGGTCATTGATAAATTCACCGCCGTTGTCTGAATCGATGCCGAGCAGATCAAATGGTAATTTTCTACGTATGTCCTTCAACGCATCAAAAACCCAAATCTGTGCTTTGTTCTTTACCGCCTGCATTTCCGTCCACCCAGTGCAGACATCTGTAACATTCAGTGTCTGTATGAAGTCTCCTCGCGGATTGCCGCCTTCATGGCCTACAAGATCGATTTCTAAGAAGCCACACTCATGGATAATTCAGATGTGAATATCTGTCACCCTCATGGTTTCTTGCCGCTTTCTACCAGTCATTGGAAAAAAAGCGATTTCATCATTTTTGACAAAAAATCTTATGATGAAAGGTTAGATCCCATTAACCCCAGCCCTTGGTGGCGCTTCCTTGAGTACTTACTAAATGCAAAGCAGTGGCTTTTTCTCGGTATCGGAGAAGAAGACCCAACACTTGGTCCACTTCTTAACGGGGTAAAGGCAAATCTTTCTAAGTCAGCAAATACGAATCGGAAAATCTTGGGTTTTTGGGCGTTCCATACTCATCGAAAGTCACCTGATCACATAACAAAAATAAATGATTACGGTTGCGTGCCTTTATATTTTGATAATTATTCTGAAATTCCGGAGTTCTTGCTTAGGATAAGACAAGTGGCCGCTGAAATAGACTTAAGTTAAGGCTATAAGGCAGGGTTGACGAAGCAATGTTGTGCGAAGGTATTTCTTTGGAAGGGTAACTATTGCTGAAGTAGTATGGCGTTTGAAGCCATCCTTGAATTCAACAGATGCAGGTGAAGTCCATAAACCACGGGTGTTTATTATGTGTGCACAATGAAGCCCTTTCAAGTCTTAAGCCCCATCAAAAATCTCCCGAAGCAAAACAGCAACATCAGATACAATCAGGCATAAACTCCGTTTTATAAGTCTTTTCAGACAGTTACGTTTACTCCCTACATTCTTGTCAGTAGCAAATCCATTCAATCAATAACCTTGCCAAAGCAAGCCCAAAAAAGCCATTTTTTTATCTTATAACCATATGTAAAAAAACATTAAAGTAACGTAAAATAACGCTTGAAATTATCTACGCCATCAAAGGATAATAAGCATAAGATGAAAACAGTACGGAACATAAGAAGCAATCATCTAAGCCTTATGCCAATTACGTCAGGAGGCACAAGGTGGGTGGCCCCTTCGGGGGGTAGCCTAACGGATTTTTTCGTGGGGAAAGGCCTGTATCGTGTGATGCTGTTGACAGGCAATATTCTGAATTTGGCGAGCCGGTTCGGAGAGCGTAGTGCGGTGGCAGGCTTGGAAGATGCCCTACCACATTATTAACTTCAAACTTGGCGGCTCGGAACGACAGCGAGATTAATCTCAATTTCAACCCCATTATGGCCGTGGTCACTTCTAATTTATTAGGCTTTTTCAGCGAAAAATAGAAGATTGCACGGGCAGAAAAAACTATCCGGTCAGGAATCTCGGTAAAGAGAGAAATTCTTTTTTTAGCTCAATTTCTCAGCCGTAGATGGTAAGACCGCATGGCAAAAGGGCGGAGAGAGTGAAGCCGGTTCAACCTAACTTACCTATATGAGCATCCTTATCAAGTAACCAATTAAGATTTTGCCTTGATTTTCGGGTTTCGGCTCGAAGATCAGGGACGAGCTCTTAATTCTGCATACCTTAAAAACAATATAAAAAAAGGAGTGTGCGAAGTGAAAAGGTATATCAAAATCTGCAACAAACACAGGAAAGACAACGGGTTGTCTGTTAAGCCCGGCAAGGTTGATTGTCCGAATGGCTGTCCGGCAGCAAAAACATGTCCGTGGAGGAGGTTTAATGATGATTTCAAGTGAGTCTCTTAATTATCGGAGAAGAAAACTTTTTAAAGTAACAATGAAAATGAGGAAGTTGCGGGCTTCCTCATTTCAAAAAAAAGGAGTGTGCTGATATGAGTGTAGTGGCTTTAAAGAGGAAAGTCAATAATGATGTTGATTTGGAGTCGTTGCTTGATGGTGCGTCAGTCCCGGTTGAGCCAAAGAACTCAAAAAGCTCGGTCCCCACGCTGACGGTCCCGAAAGCAGTTCAGGAATTGGCAACAAGAGTGCATGATTTAAAGGATGAAATGGACAGCGTAACGTCCATGTATGAGGAAAAAGCTGCAGAGCTTCTAACAAACATTACTCCATTAAGAGAGTCACTGCTACGGTCGTCCTCATATGCCAGTTCGGTTAAATTTCTCGACACGAAACAAAGGCCCATTTCCTTTACATGGGCCAACAAGTATTCGGCCGTCGATTATTCTCATGCTAAGGAAATTCAGGAGGTTGTCGGAAAGCAGTTTGAGGATTATTTTGAAACGTCCATGACAATAACAGTCCTGAATAATTCACCCGAAGCACTCAAGGAATTAATCGGCCTGGTTGGTCAGGAGAATTTTGCCAGACTGTTTAGTGTTAAACGGACGTTGAAACCAACAGACACCTTTAACACAAAACAGTATTCTCTTTCGGAGGACATGAGGTCACGTCTGGCTGCCTGGCTGAAACAAAACAAGCCGTCGGTGAAGGTATAGAAGATAGATTCCTAAAGAACAGATAAAGATAAGCTTCGCTTATCTAAATACAATTAATATTTTCGGAGGTCTTAAAATGTCTAACACTAATAATAAAAAGGTCGCGAAAATTTCATCGAAGGTCCCTGCAAAGAAGACTGTAAAAATGGCGTGCAAGGGTAAGGTTGAAGCCAAGGCCGTGAAGCTCCCGGCAAAGAAGCATGTAGAAACTCCCATATCTTCATGCAAGAAGGTTGAAGCTAAGGTTGTTAAACTTCATGTTGTTCCTGAACATCCGGCCCCTGAAACCTGTCCGAGTTATGTCATTGAAGAGCCGTTGACAGGAAAGATACTGAAAGAAGTCAAGGATGCAAAGCCAGAGGTCAAGCCAGAGGTCAAAGCAGAGGTCAAGCCAGAGGTCAAAGCAGAGGTCAAAGCAGAGGTCAAGGACACCAAAAAGAAAATCACGCCGAAGGCTGCCCCGATCTCAATAGTATCTTTTGATAAAGCCCTGCTTGTGGATGCCTTAAAGGTATCCACAAGCTTTGTTGATAGAAAGGTAACAATGCCTATCCTCTCGTGTGTCAATATCAAGATCGACGGCAGTAAAGCTGACCTGCTTGCCTCTGACCTTGAGTGTACTTTCCACAAGAAGCTCGTTTGCGAGTCCTCCAGTCCCATTAATATCTGCATACCGGCAAAGACCTTATATGATGAGGTCAATGCCTTGCCGGACGGGACTGAAAAGGCTTCCCTTCATTTCTATGCCAAAGACGAAGAGCACGGAGTCAGTTACGTTGTCCTTAATAGCCGGGCGCAGATGTTCACAATGTCCGGTGATGAGTTTCCGAGTCTGCCGGTTTTTAAAGACAAAAAGACTGCTGAGATAAAGAACCTTATTGACCATCTGAAATCAGTGATTCCGGCTGCGGGTGAAGGTGATACCCGGTATACCATGAATGGTATTTACTTTGACCTTGCCGAAGGCCACATTGTCGGGACGGACGGTCACCGGCTCCACTTTACTGATACGGAAAAAAGCAAGGAAGCGAAGCCCTTTATTTGTCCTGCAAAGGCGGTTTCACTTGCCATAAAATTCAAGGCCGCGGATAAGTTCGTTGTCGGTGAAAGCCTCTCCTGTTTTTCCATAGCCGGCGGCCTTATGTTCGCCAGGCATATCGAAGGCTCGTATCCTCAGTATCAAAACATTATTCCGAAAAAACATCCGATTAAAGTCGAGTTCAATACCGGGGAGTTCCTTGAAATACTCGAAGGTGCTATGCCCTTAAGCAACGAGAACAAAACCGTAAAAGTCAACTATAGTGCAAAGCAAATGGAGGTCGTTTCTTCCAACGCTAATCTCGGGCATTACAAGTGGGTCTGTCCGATGACAATGACCGGGACCGAAAACATAACACTGGCTTTCAATTCCCAGTATATCCTTGACGCTTTAAGATCGTTCCCGACTGAAAAAACATCTCTGGCTATCGGTGATACATTGTCGCCCATCCTCATTAATGGCAAGGCGGTTGTCATGCCGATGAGGCAATAATGGATAGAAAACACTTCATGGACATTGTAGCTCAGGTTGCCGTCATGCTCGGAGGTTATGAGGTCTTTGATGACTTCCCTGATGCTGCCAAGCCGCTTGTGAATCTTAAAAAGGGTCATGAGATTATCCAGATATCGAATCCTAACTGGCCTGCCGCCGACAGGAACAAACTTTCAATCAGCGGAATTTATCCTTACGATGAGAAGCACAGATACCAGATATCTTCCGGTGATAATCCGCCGCATATAAGGGTGAGCGTTGACAAGGCAATCGGTCGCATTGTCAGGGACATTCAGAAACGCTTTATGCCGGAATACCTTAGAGCGCTTGAACTGGCAGAGGAACGAATCAGGTCAGCGAAACAATATGATGATAACAGGCACGCCATGTTGTCTCGTCTCGGGAAGATATTTAATGTCGAACCTCAGCGGCTCAATGGGACTTCGGGTGAATGGACATTGCGGACCTATAATATGTCTTCCTATATCCGGGAGCTGAGGGTAGGGGGCACTGATGTAGAATTGCACCTTTGGTCGCTTCCGGTTGGGTTGGCCGGGAAGATCCTAATAATTATAAAGGAGGCTGCGGAAAATGAAAATTCCGGTAAGTGAGATATTCGCTAATCCGAACCAGCCGAGAAAAGAATTCGACAGGGACAAGCTGGACGAACTGGCACAGTCCATAAAAGAGCATGGACTCCTTGAACCGGTAGTCCTGACTCCCCGAAACGGGCGGTATATGATTATTGCCGGTGAAAGAAGGTTTAGAGCTCACCTGATCGTCGGTCTTACGGAAATAGAATCAAACATTATCGAGGCTGACGATGCCAAAGTCGAGGAGCTGGCATTACTCGAAAACATCCAACGGCAGGACCTGAATGTAATGGAAGAGGCAAGGGCTTACAAGTCGTTGCTCGACAGGAATACCATTGAGGAGCTATCGAGAAAACTCGGCATCAAGGTGCCTGTTATCGAAAAGCGTATTGCTCTCTTAAACCTGACATCCGACTATCAGAAGTTAACCGCCTCCGGGCATATCTCTCCTTTTGAGGCTTACGAAATGAGCAAGGTCCCCCAGTCCAAACAGCACTTGATACTCAAGGAGATCCAAGCCGGTGCAATGAAGGGTTATGGCAAGCTGAAATCTTTCGTCGAAAATCTGCTCACGATTGAAAACCAGGGTGCATTTTTCTTACAGCAAGCCATGAGCGACGAGGAGAAGTCGATACTTGAAAAGTTCGAGCAGTCTGTCAGTCAGGTAGAGAAAATGCTCAAGGTCTTTCATGATGCTGAAACCATGGGCCTGTTCGAGAAGGCAACCTTGCATATGAACATTAACCTTGACCGGATTAACCTGATCGTCAAATGCCTGATGGACGTTAAACGAGCGCTTCATAAAAGCCAAGCCTTACAGAAAGCCCTGAAAGCTTAAAGGCTTTATCTTACCTTTTGGAAATTCCAAAGGGTAAGAATAAGGTTTTTAGGAGGTTTTAGAGGCACTTTGCCTCAAGAAGCAACCTATCCTATCGGCTCCCCGAATAAAAAGCTTTAAAAGGCAAATCAGGCAGTCTCTATATTGAGCAAAACCCCAAAAAAGAGAGGAAAAATGATTATTACGGAGAAAAAACAGAAAATTAACGATGCGTCGGAGATGGTTAACGTCTTACGATCCATCTTGAATACCGAGGATGAAATCAGCCGTGAGAGGGAGCATTTCTGGGTTGTCGGGCTGAACGCAAAAAACGTTATCCAGTATATCGAACTATGCTCTCTCGGTACGTTAACCAGTTCTCTTATCCACCCTCGTGAGACGTTCCGGTTAGCGGTATTTAAAGGCGTAGCGTCTATCGTGGCCCTGCACAGCCACCCTTCAAATGATGTTACGCCGAGCCGTGAAGACATTGTGATTACAGAAAGGCTCAGTGAGGCAGGAGACGTCCTGGGGATTAAGCTGCTTGACCATATCATTATCGGTGACGGCTATTGTTCGATGCTCGAGAAAGGCTACATAAAATAAACAGAGGAGGTAGTTTGATGCAAAAGAGTTATGTTGGTGAGACGTCAGGCGGGTATGACTTTTATGAATGTACGTCAGCCCTGCAGAAGTCAATCAGGAGAGGGCTTGAAGAAGATGCGATGTTCTGGGCTATAGAGATTGAAAGCCGGTTCCATGATTATCTCTGGAAGAGATTGCAGATCATTTCAATAGAAGATATCGGTCTCGGTGATCCTCAGGTCGTTCTCTATGTCGCAGAAATGCGGAAACTCTATCAGGAATTGAGGAAGGATTTTGAAAAGCGGGGTGCACGATCAATCAGAATGGTCCTCGCCAATGCCATCCTGGCAATGAGCAGGGCCGATAAATCACGCATAGGCGACGAATTTCAGATTGTCATGTATGGGCGCCATGAGGCGGGTGTAAAACTCCCTATCCCTGATTTTGCTTTTGACCAGCATACCAAACGGGGCAGGGAGATCGGAAGGGGCCCTGAACACTTCTGGACGGATGGGGTGAAGGTGCATCCTCAGAGTACGCTGGCAAATCCGTATCACGACGAGGCTGTTGAAATCAGGTCAAAGAAAAATAGAGAGCCGCAGCAAGAGAGCTTGCTGTAATCCGTTAACTGAATACAAAAGGAGGTCGAATGGGAACCTTGCCATATCTTTACCCTTGCAAACCGAATGTTATCAAACCGTCCAGTAAATACTTTGACGAACTGGACAAGGACCCTGACTGGATAGCAGAGGTCAAGAAAAACGGCTGGCGTTGCGGTGTCTATTCAAACGGTAGTGTTGAATTATGGACACGCCACCATACCATCATAAGTAAACCGCTCAATCGTTTAAGGGATGTGCTCGCAAAGTCTGCGCCGAAGGGGATGGTCCTTGACGGAGAGATATTAGACCACAGGTCTGACCGCAGCTTGGGCAGAATCTATCTTTTTGATGTCCTCTATTACAAGTTCAAGTTAATTACAGACCGCCCGCTGTCTGAGCGGAGAAGGATTTTAGAGGACAATGTGCTATGGGTCCCCGGTGTCGTAGAAATAGCACATCAGGTTATGGTCGGGAAGAAAAACCTTTTTCTTTCCTTAGAGGCAAACGAAGACGAGGGCATAGTCATGAAGAGAGTCAATTCTCCCTACAACGCGTCCCTCATGCGTTGTCTGCAAAATCCATTCTGGTTGAAGGTCAGGAGGTAGTAAGAACGATTGACAATGTTGAATTAAAAGAAAGACACAAAGGGCAAGAATCAGCATTAAAAGGTTTCGGTTCATATCGACATACCAGCCTATCAAATTAAGAGTCTTAAACGGCAAACCATGCAATCAAAAGGAGGCTTATATTATGCAAGCGAGTTTTTTGGACGTTCCGAAGGAGCTCTGCCAAAAGGCCGATCTTCATTGTAGCAATGGCAATTCTGACAAGGTTTACCATACCACCATAGAACAAAAGGACGGCGGCTATGTCGTCCTTTTCGCTTATGGCCGACGTGGAGACACATTAACGAGAGGTACAAAGACACAAGAGCCGGTACCTTATGAAAAAGCAATCGGAGTTTTCAACAGGCTTGTCTCTGAGAAAACCGCAAAGGGGTACATTAGTACCCCCGGTATAAGCGGTGATGTTTTCCCATCGGTTCGGGCACAGACGTTGTCGTCTCCTGAACCTTTGAATACGAAAAAGAAAATGGCAGATGTGGTCGCTCAATTACTGACGCCCATTACTGAGGACGATGCCGAGGGTTATCTCTCCGATAGTGCATATGGGGCCCAGGAGAAGAAAGACGGTAAACGCTTGCTTGTAAAAAGCAACGGCACGGACGATATTGTTGTCCTCAACAGAAACAGCGTTATTATCGAAACATCCCCTTACATAAAAAACGCCGTTCTCTCGTTAGGC
>Ga0265296_1004872_pt1 | contig 11403 bp, 11 predicted proteins | sample MunlanPumphouse1_FD_189073 | JGI IMG/M metagenome (GOLD analysis project Ga0265296, IMG submission 189073) | Groundwater microbial communities from a municipal landfill in Southern Ontario, Canada - Pumphouse #1 | ecosystem: Environmental > Aquatic > Deep subsurface > Groundwater | place...
CGATGTGGGCCTTGTTCGGCATCCTGCTCGCCCCTTTCCGGTTCGCCCGGCACATCATCGGCGTGGTCCTGTTCGCAATGGTGCTGTTCGTGGCGCTATTCCTCCTGCTGATGCTGGCGATCTGGTACTTCGGCCTCGATAAGAACGGCGCTGTCGCTCAGCTTGGCGTGTTCGGGATCAGCGGTGCCGTGGTCCTGGTCACGGCCTGGATGTTCGTCCTGCCCCTGCTTCGCCGGTTCGACTATGGTGATAGCGCCGACACGCATGGTTCGGCCCGCTTTGCCACAGCCGGGGAAGCCCAAGCCCTCAACGACGATCACGGCCTGCTGATCGGTCGCGACGTGAAAACCGGCAAGCCGATGCGCTATGCCGGTCCCGCCCATCTGCTGACGATCGCACCCACCCGCACCGGCAAGGGTGTCGGCACGATCATCCCCAACCTGCTCGAATATCCGTTCGCGGTCGTCTGCATCGACCCCAAAGGCGAGAACGCCCGCATCGCCGCGCGCCAGCGCGGCAAGTTCGGCGCAGTCCATGTCCTCGATCCGTTCGGCGTCACTGGCCTGGCCTCGGCAGCGTTTAATCCGCTCGATCGCATTGACCCGCACGGCCTCGATCTCGCCGACGATTGCATGACGCTCGCCGACGCGCTGGTCCACGACGCGCCCGGCGAAGCCGGCGACGCGCATTGGAACGAGGAAGCCAAGGCGCTGATCGCCGGCATCCTGCTCCACATCGTCGCTACCGAACCGCCCGCGACGCGCACCCTGGATACGCTGCGCGATCGACTGACCCTCGCCCCGGCCGATCTGGCGGCGCAGCTCGTCGCGATGCAAGCGCAAGGTGGCCTGGTCGCGCGCGCCGCCAATCGCCAGCTCGGCAAATCCGATCGCGAAGCGGCCGGCGTGCTGTCCGCCGCGCAACGCCATACCCACTTCCTCGACTCCCCGCGTATGGCGACGGTGTTGGGCGGCTCGGACTTCACGTTCGCGGGATTGAAGGATGCGCCGGCGACGGTGTTCCTCGTGCTGCCGCCCGATCGGCTCGCCAGCTACGCCCGGTGGTTGAGGCTGATGGTGGCGCAAGCCCTGACCGAGCTGGCGCGCGCGCCGGGTCGTCCGCCCTGGCCGGTGCTGTTCCTGCTCGACGAGTTCGCGGCCCTCGGCCGTCTCGAACCGGTGGAACGCGCGATGGGACTGATGGCGGGCTATGGCGTCCAGCTCTGGCCGATCCTGCAGGACGTTCACCAGCTCCGCGCGCTATACGGGCAGCGGGCCGGCACCTTCCTGTCGAACGCAGGGGTGCTACAAGTGTTCGGGGTCAACGATCAGGACAGCGCCAAGCTCGTCTCCGACCTGGCCGGGCAGGAAACCGTCGTGTTCGAGACCATGAGCCGCGCGATCGACGCGGAAGAAAGCGGCCTGTCCTACGGTCAGCAGCATGTCGGCCGCGCCCTTCTTACCCCCGATGAAGTCCGCACACTTCGCCCCGACCGCCAGCTCCTGTTCCTCGCCGGGCAGCGGCCGATCATCGCCGCCAAGCTGCGCTACTATGCCGATCGCGAGTTCGCCGGGCGGTTCGATCCAGCGTGATTGATCGCGGCTAAGTCGCTGGGCCACAAACCAACGGCCGATTTAAGCTCCGCTGGTGACGTTCGCTGCAATCGGCACCCCTGATAGGTCGAAGGCCCCTCTCCTGCCCTCACCGCATTCCTGGGCGGGTCTGGTGAGTAATCCGGCCTCTACTCTTCCGACTCCTTCCCCGCTCAGCAAGCGGCGCCTGCGCCGCCCTGTGACGCCGAAGGCGGCACGAAACGAAAGCTTATCGGCCATAGGCCGATTCCATTTTGGCCTTTTCTCGTTGGCCGCTGGGGGCGATGCTGACGTTAAAGGATTCTGTTAAATAGGAATCGTTAAGTAGGTTAAGCTGCAAAAAGGGCGGCTTTACCGGTTGTGAATCAAAGACTTATCGCAACCCCCGGTGGGTGAAAACACGTGATTCGGTGTGTGAAAACACGATAGTGCGGTGTGTGAAAACACGAATCAAAGGTGTGTGAAAACACGATAGCAAATGGCTCGGGAATGCCGATCGTTGGTGCTCAGTTGGCCTGGCCGCCCCTTGATCTTAACCGGGCTGCCTCGCTTTCACGCGCGCCGGTGTGTGATAACACGATAGTTAGGAGCGGCGTGAAAGTCGGTCCATGAGATCATCGACCTCTGTGGTGCGCCGTCGATCGGCTTCCATGCGGTCGCGCCGGTCCTGCTCCGCCTGGAGCTGCTCGGAAAGCGCCAAGGCTTCCGCCTCCCCCCTCAACCGGAATCGAATGGCGGGGCTACCATCGTTCGTCGCTACCATTTCCACCGCATAATCGGGAAGTTGGTTGGTCTCCACGATCTTGCGAAGCATCCGGTTGAACTCTTTGGGCTTGCTGTCGCTGCCGGTCTTGTCGCGTAGCACCTCCACCCGGCACGTCCACCCGCCGCGCTGGTTGCCGGCGTGCTTGCGTGCGATGCGATAGAGCGCCCGCTCAAGCCCGCCAGTCAGCAGAAAGTAATCGGGGTGCATGGTGAGAAGCGACCGCTCCGCCATGATGCCCTCATAAACCCAATCCGACAGGGTGATGGTCATACCGCGAGGCTGATCGGTTTCGGGGTCGACCTCCAAGGTCCATTTGTCGAGCCAGTTGAAGCCCGCCTTGCTGCGGCGCTTGGGGGCGCGGATCGACGTGGAAATAGAAGTCGTCTGCAACCGCTGTAGGGCGGCCTGAAGGTCTTGATAAGCGCGTCCGCTGGTGTTGCGCTTGATTGCCCGCAAAAGGTCGTAGGACGTGGTTGTGAGCGTCCTGGGTAGGTCGTTGACCCCCTGCTCCCGCATCCGATTGAGCGCCGACGTGGCCCATATGATGATATCGGCATCCCAAATCGTCGCCATGCCGTAGGCGGGTATCGCCTCGATCTTCACCCAAGTCGCACCGTCCGGGCTGGTATATTCGATCGGTTTGACCCGCTTGCGCTTCTGCAAGGAGAAGAACGGCCGTTCCATCGTCTCTCGCTGATCCTTGAGCGGAAGGTCGCCCATGATCGGCAGGAACAGGTCGAACTCCGGACTAGGATCGCGCCGTTTCTTCATGCGTCAATTCTGCACGGTTGCAGTTGTGCATGTGTGCACACGTTCAAGTACGTCCGAACTGTTTGTCAGCGTCGTATTTGGCGACCAGCTCGGCGATAGCTTCGGCCAGCAAATCCTGATGGCTGCGGCGCGTCCGTGCCGCCAGTACCCGGAACGCCTCAGCGGTCGGATCGGCAGGATCGAAGTAAGCGCCCAAGTGATATTTGCCCGGTCGTTGTCCGCTCGATCGGGGAGAGCGCGCGTCCGGTGGGGACGCTACAGGCTCGGACGAGGCGGACTCGAGCTTTGCCTTTGGGGCAACGGCAGGCGCGAGGAGTGAGGAACGTCGTGCCATAACATCAAGCCTTCACATTTGCAGGTGTGCAACCCTGCAATTCATCAAACAGGAATTGGCGAAGCGACGCAATCTCCTGGGCGGCTTTGCCATTGGGTTCGTGCTCGGTCACACCAAGCCCGTAGGGCCATGCTGCACGATAGGCGCTGCGCTCCCTGATGACTGCACGCGCGACCTTGAGTCCAGTATCCTCCGCCAGTGTTCTCGCATCATCCAACAGCGTCGTTGCCGTAGGCGGGGCCGCATTGAGCACGACAAAGCCGGTCCTGCCGGTGCTGATGATCAGCTGGGCCGTGCGCTTGATCGCGTCCAGGTCGATGAGGGAAGGGCGGCACGGTATCAGCACGATATCGGCCCGCTGCGCGGCTGCGGCCGCTTCGGCTCCGGCTGCCGGGGGCGTGTCGATGATGGTGAGGTCAAAGCCGTTTGCCTCGGCTGCGTCGATCGCCTGGCTCAAGCGACGAGCACTGATCGGCTCTACGTGAGGTAGCTCGGACTCGCGGCGTTCGCTCCACGCCGTCGCGCTTTCCTGAGGGTCGAGGTCGAACAGGGCAGTCCTGATGCCTACTGCCTGCGCCGCAACCGCCAGATTAACCGCAAGCGTGGTTTTGCCAACTCCACCCTTTTGCGCAGCGAGTGTGATTATATGCAAGTGTGCACACCTTCAGTTTTGATATTCTGACAATATGCAGAGCGGCAGGATCATACAATCTTATTCTTGCCGGGCTACGCCTGCGGCTTGGTAAGCCGCGATATTGTCGCTTGGCTGACGTTGAACAGCGCGGCGACAGTGCGTTGAGAGTCGCCGGCGTCGAGCTTCCGCAATGCCTCGGCCTGCTGGTGAGGGGTGAGGGCGGTCTTACGACCGAACTTGACGCCCCGCGCCTTGGCCTGGGTCCGCCCGGCGGCGGTGCGTTCGGTGATCCGCGCGCGTTCCCAGCTCGCCGCGATCCCCAGCACAGCGATAATCACCTCGGCAAACTGCGACGTGGTATCGACCATTGGCTCGGCGATCGAGCGGAAGCCCGCGCCAACCTCCTTCACCGCATGGAGGATGTTCAACAGGTCGCGGGTGTTGCGGGCAAGCCGGTCGGTTGCCGTCACCATCAATACGTCGCCGGGATCGAGCGCGCCGATCGCGCGCCTGAGCTGGGGCCGCTCGGCCGACGCGCCGCTGATCTTCTCGCGATAGATTTTGGTGCATCCCGCCGCCTCAAGCTGGGCGAGCTGTTGCGCTAGATTCTGCCCGTTGGATGAAACGCGCGCATAGCCGTAAATCATTTTTTCTTACCAAGTGGTAGGTAGTATCTCCGTGGAAAGCTCATCCAAAGTCGAATACCTCAAGATTCTTTAGTGACTTTTTTGCTTCCGCAAGACCCTGCTTTGCCGCTTCTCCATGCCAGAATTTGGCACTCTTGATATTCTGTACGTCTGTATCGTCTAGGTATTCCGCCTTGGCATCTATCTTATTCATGTACATTTTTGCCAGATTGTATTGGGATCCAGCATCACCTGATTTTGCTGCTAGCTCCGTAAATTTCTCTAGATCCTTCTCCATTTCCTCAGTCCTCTTTTCCTTTGGAATGGAGAAACCGACTTGAGATAGAAATATTTGGCAAAATACATTCCCGGACAACGCCCCGGTTCTAATGATTTTACTCGCTTCAGTTTGTCCTATTTTTCCTATTAGCTTTTTCGCTTCGGATATATTGTGGGGCGGATTTTTGCTTTCATTCTTTCCGAAAATGCCAAACATTTATGCCTTCCTCTAATTTAAGGTAAAGAACGTATCGACGCCGCGAAGCGGCTGTGATTGATCACCATAGGGAGATTTTGCGACGATGTGGCCGACTATTGAACATCGCGCCATGACTGCAAGCTGGTCACTCACACCCGATCGCCTTAGAGCTACATGTAACTTGTTCAGTCCATCTGTGATCTGGTCGGCCGCCGATCCAGCTTTCAGACGGCCTAGGCCTCCCTCGTAAAACTCTTTGACGATGCCAGTCCGCTCGATGAACGATTGAACAAAGTCGAAATCACTCGCGGCAGCAGCATCTAGTTCATATGCTATGACATCGACTGTTGCCCCGTATTTTCGACAGATTACATCATAAAATCGGGCTGCCGAGATCATGATGGACGGGATCAAGCTTCCGCTCGGATTCGGCTCTTCGGCAAGTTTGGCCAGGTTATCTGCGCCATATCCGCCTCGATCGGCTGCTTCGAGGTGCCACAGCGCGGCTTTCGCACGAGGGTGCCCTGCCTCGGCCGCTTTGTACCAACAGTCCGCAGCCAGGTCGAAGTCATAGGGCGTTACGCTCCCCCCTCCCCAAAGAAGGGACAGATTGAAAAGCGCGGAAACCTGGCCGCCTTGCGCGGCGCTGACGAAATGCCTGCTGGCGGCATTATTGTCGCCTCTTTGGAGAGCACGAACGCCCCTTTCATACTCGGCCTCGACATCCTCAGAAGCGCTTACGAAGAATGGATTCTGAAACTCAGGCACAGTGCTCCCCTGCGTAAAAGCAGTCGCACTATGTGCATCAGATTTTTGCATCAGGAAAGAGGGCGGTTTCCCTCGCGTTCTCGCATGATGCAAAACCTTTGATTTGTGCATCATCATATCCACGGGCGCGCCCTCAAGCGTCGATGCAAGCGAGCGTCAGTGTGCGGGTGCTGGCCAGGCCGCGATTGAACTTACCCATAGCAAAACCATAAGCGTATTATGAGCTGTTCCTTTTTTGTTCCGTTTGGGGGTTGCGCGACGGCCGCGCCTGTGGCTTTGATACGGCCGCACCACTCCGGTGCAAAATGGTGCAAACTTAGGAGCAGGGCGATGGCTGGCGACAGGACGGATGGTGTTCAGCAGCTGGATGCCAAGCGGCTCTCGATCAGCGTGCCCCATAGCCTCTATCAAGAGCTAGAAGCACAAGCCGCTCGCAACAACGTGTCATTGGCATGGGTCGTGCGCAAGGCACTGTCCGAGTACCTGGATCGCGATATTCCTCTGCTCCGGACTGGAAACTAAGTTCGTGGGACTTCGACGGAATACGTTGCATGAAGGCGATTGCCTAAAGTTGCTTTCTAAGATCGACAGTTCGTCTGTGGATATGGTTCTATGCGACCTTCCTTATGGAACAACACAAAACAAGTGGGACAGCTTAATTCCACTTGATGAGTTGTGGGCGCATTATGAGCGCATTGTTAAGCCAAAGGGGGTTATTGTTCTTAGCTCGCAGGGGCTCTTTACCGCTCGCCTTATGCTTAGCAAGGAGAATTGGTTCAAATACAAGTTTGTCTGGATTAAAAGCAAACCGACGAATTTTTTGAACGCCCGCAAACAGCCTTTGCGTCAACATGAGGATATTTGCGTATTCTATAAACAGCAGCCAGATTATCGACCGGTAATGTGGTATTCTAATCCTTACGATAAAGGTACGCGCAAGGATCAGTATACGGGAAGCTACGGGGACTTTCGCCCTGTACAAGTCAAGAGCGATGGCGCTCGCTTCCCCACGGACTCTTTGTATTGCAAAACGGCGGAAAGCGAGTCCGGCGGTGTCGTATGGCATCCCACTCAAAAGCCTGTTGCTCTTGGGCGCTATCTTATCCGAATGTTCACAGCACCCGGCGATCTGGTTCTCGATAATGCGTTCGGAAGTGGCAGCTTCCTGGTTTCTGCTCTCCTTGAAGGTCGGGATTATATCGGCATTGAGAAGAACGAGCATGTTCACAAGTTCAAGAGTGCTCCCATCGATTATATAGAGGTTGCTACGATGCGCTTGGCTGAGGCAAAAAGGATGATGATAGAAAAGTCTCTTCCTTCGATGAAGGATATCGAGCCTGCTAGCCGTGCAATCCCTGCCAAGCGGCGTGGCCTTATTGACGTTGATGACATTATTGGCCCGGCCCTGCTTGGCACGTTCCGTTGATGGCGGTCGCGGTCTATAATGAACGATCATGGGCTATCGATCTGATCGGATATCTTAAGGGCATTGCTCATAACGAGAATCGGGCCGTTCGTGATGTAAGCGGCGAACAGACAATTACCGATATATCGGGGAGCCTCTTCCCTGACGTTCTATTGTTTGGTGATCGTGATACAGCCCGCATTCTTCAAGGGTGGGAGCTAAAGCTCCCAGACACTGATATAGCGGATCAAGAGTTCTTTGATAACGCCGAGCTGAAGGCCCGTATGCTGGGCCTCGACAGCTTCGTGCTATGGAACGTGCGTTACGCACGTCTCTACGCGCTCGACCGTGATGCAGACGAATTCGTTCTGCACACCGAGTGGACCGACCTTCGCGATATTACGACTCGGTCGGCCGTGCGTGCTGCTCGTGTGCGTTGGGAAGCGCTTGGCGCTGAAATCCTGCAAACGATGAACGCGCTGTTTGCGGATGGCAGCCTTGAAGGTCGCCAGTTCGTCGATGCATACCGAAGCGGGGGTCCCTCAAACCTGATCCTAGCCAATGAGGGACTGGTAGCGGAGGCACTGGAAGCTGCGGCCAAAAAGGATGGCACGTTTCGGGCCGAGGTCACGCTGTGGTGGGATCGGCACCAGAATGAGTATGATGGCAGCAATCGCTTTGCCGCGCTCGCACGCGCCAACCTAATGAATTGGACCGGCAAGTTCCTGTTCGCTCATGTGCTGCGCGAACGCGACGACCGTGCCGGCCCTGTCGCGACCATCTCCACCGAAATGTCCCCCAGTGATGCACTTGGCGTCTTTCAAGGCATCTCCAACCAGTGCAACTTCTGGACTGTATTCTGCGATGCCCTAGGCCTCAGCGTCCTGCCTTCACAATCGTGGGAGCAGCTTTGCCAGTTCAACCGGCTGCTGTCTGATCTGCGGCTCGGCTCAGTCGATCAAACACAGATTTCTACGATCTTGGAAGCAGCTGCGTCTGTTGGAGATCGCAAGCTGCGCGGGCAGTACACGACACCCGCGCCGCTCGCGAAGCTGGTGGTACGGCTAGGAATTAATGACCTGGCTGATCGCGTACTGGACCCGTGTTGCGGCAGCGGCACCATCATCCGAGCGGCGCTCGACGCGAAGCTCGCGGGTGGCATCTCTGGAGCTGAGGCTGCAAGCCAGATTTGTGCCTCGGATATCGACCGTCAGGCCGTCCAGCTCGCAACATTCTCGCTTTCCACGCCGACGTTGGCGCGTCAGCCCCTACGGGTGTTCGCACTCGACGCGTTCGCGCTTCAGCCTGCGCTAGGGATCGAATTCCGCGATCCGAACGACGGGAGCCTAATTAAGGAAACGGTCGGAACCTTCGCCTGCATTGCAAGCAATCTTCCGTTCGTCGCTCAGGACGGCAGGCGCGCCTATGGCGACGCAACGGCGTCGGTTAATGCCCTGCTGGAACAGGATGGTGAGGGCCTACCTGGTCGATCGGACGTGTCGGCATACCTCCCGTTCGTGTTCTACGATCTGCTAAAAGAGCGGGGACGCGTCGTCATCATCATCCCGAACGCATGGCTAGGGACGGCTTGGGGACAAGCCTTTTATGATCGACTGGTTGCCTTCTACCATCTTCGCGCGGTTATCACCTCCGGTTCCGGTCGCTGGTTCTCCAACAGCGATGTGGTGACGAACGTCTTGGTGCTGGAAAAGCGACCCGCCAACGATGAGAGCCGGTCGGATACGAAGTTCGTTATCCTGAAGCAGCCCGTCGATCTGCTGGCCGACGATGCACATGTCGACAGCGTTGCCGCTCAAATCGAAATCGGCAGCGCTCAAGAGGACGTAATGTCCATCAGGTCGGTAAGCCACGATCAGCTCATCAAGGCCCGGCCGTATGGCTTAGCCGGTTCCGCGCAATTCGTAGATGTAGATTGGCTTCTGGACTGCCCCCTAGTGCCAGTGCGAAACCTGTTCACTATCCGCCGCGGTGAGAGACGGGGCTGGGATAAGCTGTTCTACCCTGCCAAAGGACATGGAATCGAGGCGGATTACATCGCGTCGGTTCTGAAATCCTCGACTAAGATCGAGACTTACGAGGCCAAGGCCGATGGCGAGGCATTTTGCTGCGGCCTCTCTGAGAGTCAGCTAAAAAAGCTTGGTCACACAGGGGCGCTAGACTGGATCAAGCGCTTCAAAACCGTGCGAAACGGAACAGGTGATCCGCTGCCCGATGTTTTGGCGAAGGCGGGACATTACTGGTATGAGATGCGCGCCGACCGCGTCGCCGAGCTTGTGATCCCACTCGCGTATGGCAAGCGCCTCTATGTGGGCCGTGTAAATCCAGCTGCATTCGTCAATCAGCGGCTCATGGGCCTGAACGCACATGCCGGCGTCAACATCGACTTGGCTCACGCCCTCCTAAACTGCACAGTTGGGTTGCTTATGATCGAGGGCATAGGCTTCGGCCGTGGCCTGGGTGCTCTCGACCTGAACAAAGACAGGATCGAGGCCAATCTTCACATCCTTGATCCAGACGAGCTTAACAAGAGCCAGCGCAATGAGATAATCTCGGCTTTCAAGGCTATGAAGAAACGCAAGGTTTTGGAGGTGTCTGATGAGCTAGAACAAGCTGATCGGCAGAATCTTGATGATCTCATCATTAAGTACTTTGCCTTGCCGGCAAATCGGGAGCAGATTTATGATGCTCTTCGGGCCTTGGTTGAAGTACGCCACGCCGTCGAGGTATAACTTACTTTTCTACAAATCGGGTGAATGGGAGGATTTTCATAATGCCAAGCTGGTGGAAAGACCTTTCTACAACCGACGCTCAGCAGCAGACGACTGGAGGGATAGTTCCCTACTTAAGGCTAACTTCTAGTAGCCTGAAAACCGGTCATTTCCAAACATGGTTTCGTCAAAGCTTTTTCAATATCTGCTCATGGAACCCTGGGCAGTTCAACAACAAGCCTGTTGAAGAAGCGAGCGTTACGTTTCACGTGACTGTGCAGGGTCAGGTACTTGGCAATGTTGTGTTTACTGTAACGCATGATAACTCGCGACAGTACAATAACAATGCCCCCAACACATGGCTGCATTGGCCTCCCAAGATGGCTGCAATTTTGCAGGCAACAAATTATGCAGGACACCGGATAACCCTATCCCGTAGTAGCACAAATTCATTTAGCCTGGATATTCAGTAAATATTCCAGAGAGTTATTTATCTTCGGAGTAGAGCATATGCCTCAATATTGGTTGGTCGGCGCAATGTGGGAAGGCAAACACGATATGTTGCCTAGCTTTCTCGCCGGAGGCTACTGGTACTTAGGGTATACGCCGGAACAAGACGAAGGACAAAACGCATTACGAGATCAGATGGTGATTGGAGATCGAATAGCCGTCAAAAAAATGCTTGGCCAAGGCTCACCAAATATTGAAATACGAGCATTAGGGATAATTAAGCACATAGATATTGAGGATGGCTATAAGCGTATATATGTAAACTGGGTCTTAGATAAAATTGCCCGGCATGTTCCGTCGCGCGGATGCTTCGGTTCAGTACATGGACCGTACTCATATGATGATGCTTGGACTAAAACAATATTCTGTCTTTAGGCACATCCTCTCACCGCCCCTCTCTATCGTTGATACTGATGGTGCAGCGGACCGGCGCATGTGTTCTGATCGCGCGCTTACGACACGCTTCCAGCACAACACGGTTGGCGGTCACGACCCTATCGCCCGCTGCGATGTTGGCGAAAGCGTCCGGTGCCGCAGACCGCATCAACTGCTGCCCTGCTTCCCAACGGGGAAGGTCGAGCGTTCGCGCCGCTATGCGCTCGGGCCATTGCCAGCTCGCCGGGGCGATCTCGCGCGCGACGAGGCCGGGCAGGATCGTCCATGCGAGGATGCCGATCGCCGCCCCGCCCAGCTCGAACCAAAGCTGCCGGTTCTTCTGGTCGGCCCGAGTCCATGCCGATCCGACGATGGCGCGAAGCTCCGCCATGACGCGGGCCTTGTCCTCGCCGGC
>Ga0265296_1004873_pt1 | contig 11403 bp, 9 predicted proteins | sample MunlanPumphouse1_FD_189073 | JGI IMG/M metagenome (GOLD analysis project Ga0265296, IMG submission 189073) | Groundwater microbial communities from a municipal landfill in Southern Ontario, Canada - Pumphouse #1 | ecosystem: Environmental > Aquatic > Deep subsurface > Groundwater | place: Canada...
CTCGGCGAATACCTGGAAGGCCTGCCGTACCGCAGCAAGTCGCTGAACATGACCCAGGACTTGTGGCTGTCGTTGAGCGTGGCCGAACAGGAAGACTTTATCGACGAGCTGGATTCGAAAATCCGCCTCTTTGAGACCTTCCATAACGACGTGGCCAACTGGGTCCGTTTCGGTGATGCCGAGCCGGGCGATGCGTTGTACCGCGTGCCGCTGTCGACGCTGCCTTGATGCTGAACCTGAGCGCGGTGCACAAGAGCCGGGGCGTCGGTAGCCAGCGCTATAGCCTGGTGATTCCAGGGTTGCACCTGTGCGCGGGGGAGCAATTGGCGATTGTCGGGCCCAGTGGCTGCGGCAAAAGCACCCTGCTGGATCTGTTGGCGTTGGTATTGGCGCCGGATCAGGTGGGCCGGTTTGAATTCAACCAACTGGATATTGAGGGTCTATGGCGGGCCAATCAGCAATCCACGCTGGCCGGGTTGCGCAGCCGGCACCTCGGTTATGTGCTGCAGACCGGCGGCCTGCTGGGTTTTCTCGACGTGCGCAGCAATATTGCCCTGCCCCGGCAACTGTTGGGGCTCAAGGACGATGGCAGCGTGGCGCGCCTGGCGGCGCAGTTGCAGATCAGTGACCAGTTGGCCAAGAAGCCTGGCGCGTTATCGGTGGGCCAGCGTCAGCGCGTGAGTTGCGCCCGTGCCCTGGCCCATGCCCCGCAACTGCTGTTGGCGGATGAGCCAACCGCGTCCCTTGACCCCCTTAATGCCGAGCGTGTCATGCAGGCGCTGCTGGCCCAGGCCCGCGAGCACCGTGCCGCCTGCGTGATCGCCACCCATGACGAGCCCCTGGCCCGCGCCAGTGGCTTGCAGGTGCGGCGCATCAGTTGCCAGCGCGACAGCGACGGTGGCGTCACCGCAACCCTTGGGGAGGCGTGCTGATGCGCATTCCTTTGGTAGCGTCCCTCGCTTGGCAGGATTACCGCGACGATGGCTGGTTGTCGGCCTGTTCGGTGCTGGCGCTGGTGGCCGTGATCGCGCCGCTGCTGGTGTTGTTCGGCCTCAAGTTCGGCCTGGTCAGCAGCCTGACCGAGCGCCTGGAGAATGACCCGGCGACCCGGGAAATCATTCCATTGGGCGGTGGTCGATTCAGCCACGCTTTTGTCGAGCAGCTTGCTCAGCGCAGCGATGTGGCGTTCGCCATCCCACGCACACGGCAGATCGCGGCCACGGCCCAGGTAGGCGCGCTGACCCTGGAAATGTTGCCGACCGCGCCGGGTGATCCGTTGCTGAGCGGGCTGCCCGTGCCCGCAGGCCTGGACCAGATCGTGCTGAGCCACACCGCCGCCGAGAAGCTCGCGGCGCGGCCGGGGGATTGGTTGCAAACCCGCTTTGCGCGGCAAGTGGCCGGGCGTGTCGAGGCCCAGGGCACGCGGCTGCAGGTGCTGGCGGTATTGCCCCTGGAGGCATTCGCCCGGGATGGATTGTTTGCCGGTTTGAGCCTGCTGGAAGCGGCGGAAGATTACCGTGATGGCCGGGCGGTACTGGCACTGGGTTGGCCCGGTGACGCGGCAGGCGAGGGCGCGCAGCGGGTGTATCCGGCGTTTCGTTTGTATGCGCGCAGCCTCAGTGATGTAGAGCCGCTGCGGGTGCATTTCGCCGCGCAGAACCTGTTGGTCTCGACCCAGGCGCTGAGCATCGCCCAGGTGCAGTCGTTGAGCCGCAACTTGTCCATCGTGTTCTGGATCATCGCCGGCCTGGCCTTGGCGGGAGCATTTGCGGCGATCTTCGCCGGGGCGCTGGCGGCGGTGGCGCGCAAGCGTCGGGAGTTGTCGGTGTTGCGCCTGCTGGGGTTTTCCACGGGCGCGCTGTTGCTGTTCGTGACGTTGCAGGCGCTCTACGGCGCAGGGTTTGCCGCGCTGCTCAGTGCCGGCCTGTATGGCTTGGCCGAGGCCGGTTTGAATCGATTATTCGTGCAGGTGCCGGGCGAATACGCCAGCCATCTGCTGGTGCGGCATTACGCCCTGGCGCTGGTCGCGGTGCTCGGCGTCAGCGCCGTGGCGGCCGCGTGTGGTGGGTGGCGTGTGGCGCGTATCCAGGCTTGCGAGGGAATCAGAGATGTATAAGTTGTTGGGCGCCGCTGTGGCGCTGAGCCTGGCTGCTGGGGCGTGGGCCGATGAGGCCGGCGACAAGCTGGACAACCCCAAGCCTTTGGCCGATGACGTCAGCCTGCCGCTGCCGTGCGGGGGCAATATGGTGTTTCGCTACGCCTATGTCTTGGCGCAGGGCACCCTGGACGACCGTGAAGTCAGCCTCGGCTACCCGTTCAGCGAAGGCGAGGCGGGCTACAAGCAGTCGTTTATCTCCGGCTATCGCCGCGACTTCATCAACGGCCAATTCACCCTCAAGGATTTGCCCAAGGGCTGGAACAAGGTCATCGCGCCGCTGATGCCCAAGACCGACGCCAAGACCCCGCTCAAGCCGATGCTCTACTTTATCGGCAAGTACGAAGTGACCGCGCGCCAGTATGCCCAGGTCATGGCCCAGGCCCAGTCGTTGGCCAGCGGCGAGCCAGCCCCGGCGTGCGAGGTGCCTGAGGGCATGGCCGGGCGCCTGCCCAAGGTCAAGCTGTCGCGGTTTGAAGCCGAGCGTTTTGCAGCGGTGTACAGCGCCTGGTTGATGAAATATCACCGCGAGTTGTTGCCGGTCAGTGGTCGCGGATCTTCGGCAGAGGATGGTGGCCTGGGCTTTGTGCGGCTGCCCACCGAAGTGGAATGGGAGTTCGCCGCACGCGGCGGCCAGGCGGTGAGCCGCCAGGACCTCGAAGGCCGGCTGTTCCCACGGCGCATCGAGGGCAGCGACAGCGACGGCCCGCTGGGCGATTGGGCGGTGTTCAACCAGGTCGCCGGCGGCACCGGCCAGGCCGCGCGGCTGATGCCCATCGGCACCAGGTTGCCGAACCCTATCGGCATGTTCGACGTGATCGGCAACGCCGCCGAAATGGTCCAGGAGTCGTTCCAACTGGTCCATGCCGGCCGCCGCCAGGGCACGTATGGCGGCTTTATCGTCAAGGGTGGCAACTACCTGGAAGGCGAGGGCACGCTGTTCACCGGCATGCGCCGCGAGTACCCGCTGTTCGGCGCCGATGGCACCGAGCAAAGCAACGAAACCACCGGTTTTCGCGTAGCGATCGGAGCGCTGTCGGCACCGCGTTCACGCTACAACGAACTGTTTGCGCAGTGGCAGAAAGAGGGGCGCCTGGCCGCGCTGACCGATGCCATCGACGACGCCCAGGACCCGACCAAGCGCCTGGACAGCATCATCGCCGCCAGCGTCGACCCGCGGCTGCAGGCCGAGTTGGGGCTGGTCAACGAAGAGCTCAAGCGCAATGTGTCGCTGATTGCCCAGCAACGTGAGGAAGCGGCCGGCAACCTGATCCAGTCTGCCGCCCTGGTGGCCGAGACCATCAATAACTACAACATCCGCCTGATCAATCTGCAGAAAAGTCGCCAGCAGTCCCTGGACGCCAAGGACGAGGCCAGCGCGCAGCTGTTCGCCACGGCCATCGCCAATGGCCGCAGCGCGCTGGACGGTGCGGTGGCGATCTATATCGACAACCTGGCCACCGGCACGCGCTACACCGATGCGGTGATCCAGGCGCAGTTTCAAAGGGTCAAGCAAGAGTTGGAGCGCAAGCCGGTATTGGGCAAGAGCCTGATGACGCGCGCGACGTTGTTCGTTCGCCATGTCGGTAACTATCGCAAACAACAGCGAGCCGACCCGGCAACGATTTTGAAGGAATTGCTCGCAGCGAGCGGTCAGCGGTCTTGATCGCTCGCAGGCTGGCGAGCTTGGAAGGGACTCAGGCGGCATGGGCCGTGCTGGGCAAGTCAAACTTAAAAGAGAACACACCTATGCTTTTTTCCCGTAAGGCGGTTTCCAAGCGTTACTTGCTGCTGATCGCGGCTGGTTTCAGCACCGTGTTGACTGGTTGCGCCACGTCGCCGGCCTCCAAGGTCGCGTCGAGCACCAAGGTCGAGTACTACCCCAATTGCTACGAGCCTGTGCAGCACTTGCGTGCCACCGATTCGGACATGACCAAGTCGGTCGTCACCGGCGCCGCCCTCGGCGCGGCGGGTGGTGCGCTGCTGGGCGCCTTGACCGGGGATTCGGACAAGCGCGGCCGCAACGCCGCCATTGGCGCAGCGGGCGGTGCCCTGGCAGGTGGCGCGGCGGGTTACTACACCGAGCGCCAGAAGCAGATCAGCGACGACAACCAGCGCATCGCGTCCTACGCCGCTGACTTCAACAAAAGCGCCTCCGACATCGACCGCAGCACCGCGTACGCCAAGGCGTCCCAGCAGTGCTACCAGAGCGCGTTCACCAAGCTTGTGGCCGACCGCAAGGCCAAGACCGTCAATGACACCGAAGGCCGCAAGCGCCTGGCGGAAATCGTCTCCGGCCTCAAGGAGTCCAATGACCTGATCGTCGCGGTCAATGGCAAGGCCAGCGAAGACCTGAACAACTACACCCAGGCCTACGAGAAAGACCTGCAACAGGTGGGTGTGCAGCGTAATGATGTGGTGACCGTGGCCACCGCCGATACCACCAAGGCCGTGGTCCCGGCGAAGAAAGGCAAATCCACCGGCAAAGTCGTGACCAAGCGTCCGCCACTGCCAAAGGTGCCGACCGAAGCGGTGGGCACCGAGAAAAGCATCCTGACCGCCAAGGTCAAGCAGACTGAAAGCAAACAGGTGGCCAGCGCCGGTAAAGCACAGATCGAAGGCACTTGCCGCGATCCGAACCTGGCCGACTGGGCGCCGGTACCTTGCCCTAACGTTTAAGCCAAGTTGTTGCTATAAGCGGTAAACGCCAGCCGATCTCCTGCTAACGCGGGAGAACGGTAGCGTTCCGCGCACAAATCGTTAAACTGCTGCGGCCACCCAATAATTACACTGAGGCCGTGTGCATGAAATTTCGTTTTCTCCTGTGGGTGCTGGGCCTGATGATGGCCAAAGCCAGCCGCAACAACCCCGCGTTCCAGCAGCAGTTGGGTGACAAGGACCTGGCGTTCCAGCTGCAGACCCTCGACGGCAAGGTTGCCCGTCACTTCATCGTCAAAGACCAGCGCATCACCAGCCGCTCGGGTGTCCACCCGGAGCCTGCGTTCGCCATTGCCTTCAAAGACGCCGCCTATGGCTTCGCCACCATGCAGGCGAAGAACAAGCAACTGGCGTTCATGACGGGGATTCAGGACAAGTCGATCCAGATCAAGGGCAACCCGGCGCTGGTGATGTGGTTCCAGGGGTTGACCAAGTACTTGAAGCCGAAGAAAAAGAAGGCCTGAGAGACCGAGTTGGATTCATCGCAGGCAAGCCAGCTCCCACATTTTGAGCGCATTCCAACGTTGGAACTCGGTCAAATGTGGGAGCTGGCTTGCCTGCGATAGCGGTTTGACAGACGCCCGTTTCAGCCCTGGCTGAACTGCGACGCCAACTCCCGCAGCAACACCTCGGCATCCAGCACCTTGCTCACCACATCCTCTGCCTTGCTGCGGTCCAGGCCCAGGCGCTCCAGCAGCTCGTCCGGAATCTCGGCTTCCGGCCCCGAGCCAATCCCACGCCCGCGCAGCAAGCGCACGGCCAGGCACACCAGGTTGGGGTATTCGGCGTACTGGCCGTCGTAGCTCGGGTCGTGCTGGAAGCGCAAGGCCGTGGACAGTTCTTGCGGCATGTCCCAGTAACGCATCAGCCAGGCGCCGATCTGCTCGCGGCTGATTCCCAGCAAGTGTTGCTCGACATAGCTGTGGCACAGGTGCGGGTTGACCTCCAGGTGCCGGCAGATCAGTGAGAAGTGCGGCGGGAACACGTGGGCCAGCAACAGATAGCCAAAGTTGTGCAGCAGGCCCGCCAGGTAGGTCAGGCCGGCTTCCGGGCGCTGGGCGCGGGGCATGGCGCGGGTCAGGCCTTCGATCACCGCCGCGGTGTAGATCGACTGGTGCCAGTAAGGCGTGGCCTGTTGCGGATGGTCCTTGGGCAGGCTCAGGGTCTTGCCCAGCGCCAGGCCCAGGGCGAGGTTGATCACCAGGTCGAAGCCCAGCACGCGCACAATGGCGTCCTCTACCGAGCGGATCTTGCCCGGCGAGGCGTAGTACGGCGATGCCGCCCAGCTCACTACTTGCGCGGCCAGGGCCGGGTCGGTTTCCACGACGCCAGTGATGTCATCGATGGTCGCGTTGGGATCGACCCGCAGCTTGATGATCTTCTGCGCGGTGTCGGCCAGCGGCGGGATCTCGATGGTGGCTTCCAGGCGTTGCTGGATACGCCGGGCGGTAAACGCCTGCATCGCTTGGGAGATCTCGTCGCGGTCGTCGTTGGGGCGGTCGAAGTTGGGTCGGATGCTGCTCAAGGGCTCGCCGAAGTTGGCCGCACTGGCCTTGCTCAGCATGCGCTTGAAGTCATCGCTGGCGATTTCCAGCAGCACCGTGGCTTCGCCCGAATGCACCAGTAAGGTCGGCTCGCGTAGCAGGCTTTCTTCGTACAGGCACGGCGAACTGGTCAGCGGTGGCAGGCCAGGCAGCAGGCTCAGGCTGTGTTTGCCGAGCATGCGCTCCAGGCGTTCCGGTGCCACGGCGGTGAGGTTGCGGCCGGTCAGTTCGGTAAGGCGATTGAGATCCAGCAGTTGGCTCTGGGGGAACAGCACCATCAGGGCGCCCACGGCATCGTCGAGCAGCACCGCTTGAACCTTGCGAGCAGGGTTCAGGCCTGGATGTTCGATGACTTCCTTGTAGCTGACGGCGAGTTTTGCGAGCAGGTCCCGAATGACCGAGGGTGCGGTCGGTGGGGCTGTGGCGTGGGCTACTTCTGACATGGCCGGATCCAATTTCCTACATTTGCTTGGAGTATAACCAGCTTGGTCCGGCTGAGGGGGGTCTAACTGTGGTTTGTGATGGTGGTCCCCATTCCTGTAGGAGCGAGCTTGCTCGCGAAGAACCTTGACGGTAACGCGGGGCACCAGCATATCCGTGGCGCCTGGGTGTTCTTCGCGAGCAAGCTCGCTCCTACAGGGGGGCTGGGTCAGACCTGGCCGTATTGCTGGCCGTGGCGCAGCCAGCGATCCAGCAGCGGGCTGACGTGGTGCGGCCAGCGTTCCAGCAGGGCCTGGGCGGCGTCGCGTACGGCGGGCAGTAGGTCGGCGTCGCGCATCAGGTCGGCCACCTTGAATTGCAGCAGCCCGGTCTGGCGGGTGCCGAGCATCTCGCCGGGGCCGCGCAGTTCCAGGTCCTTTTCGGCGATCACGAAGCCGTCGTTGGTCTCGCGCATGATCCCCAGGCGCTGGCGGCCAATCTGCGACAGCGGTGGATGGTAGAGCAGCACGCAGTGGCTGGCGGCACTGCCCCGGCCGACACGGCCGCGCAGTTGGTGCAGTTGCGCCAGGCCCAGGCGTTCGGGGTTTTCGATGATCATCAGGCTGGCGTTGGGTACATCCACGCCGACTTCAATCACGGTGGTGGCCACCAGCAGTTGCAGGTTGCCGGCCTTGAACTCGGCCATCACCGCGGCTTTTTCCGCAGGTTTCATGCGCCCATGGATCAGCCCGACCTTGAGCTCGCCCAAGGCGCTGGTGAGGTCTTCGTAGGTGGTTTCGGCAGCCTGGCAGGTCAGCTCTTCGGATTCTTCGATCAGCGTGCACACCCAATAGGCCTGGCGCCCTTCGGCGCAGGCGCCGCGCACGCGTTCGATCACTTCGACACGGCGGGTGTCGGTGACCAGCACCGTGTTGACAGGCGTTCGGCCCGGCGGCAGTTCGTCGAGGATCGAGGTGTCGAGGTCGGCATAGGCACTCATGGCCAGCGTGCGTGGGATCGGGGTGGCGGTCATGATCAACTGGTGAGGGTTCATTCGCCCGCCCACGCCTTTTTCACGCAGGGCCAGGCGTTGCTGCACGCCGAAACGGTGCTGCTCGTCGATGATCACCAGGGCCAGGTTCTTGAATTTAACCTCATCCTGGAACAGCGCGTGGGTGCCGACCACCATCGGCGCGCCGGCGGCGATCTGCTCCAGGGCGGCCGTGCGGTTCTTGCCTTTGAGCTTGCCCGCCAGCCACGCCACTTCCAGGCCCAGGGGTTCGAGCCAGCGCTTGAAGGTGATGAAGTGCTGTTCGGCGAGGATCTCGGTCGGCGCCATCAGCGCCACCTGGTAACCGGCCTCCAGGGCCTGCAGCGCAGCCAGGGCGGCGACCACGGTCTTGCCGGCCCCGACATCGCCCTGGATCAGGCGCAGCATGGGTTCTTTCTGACTCAGGTCGTAGGCGATTTCATTGCCTACGCGCTGCTGCGCACCGGTCGGCGCAAAACCGAGGTTGGCCAGGTATTGCGCGGGCAGGCGCGTGGCCTTGGGCATCGCTGGCGCACGCAGGGAACGCATGCTTTCGCGCAGGCGTTGCTGGGACAGTTGATGGGTCAGCAGCTCTTCGAAGGCCAGGCGATGTTGGGCCCAGTGATGACCCAGTGCCAACTCATCCACGTCCGCGTCGGCCGGTGGATGATGCAGGTAGCGGATCGCGTCAGCCAGGGGCGCCAACTGGTAATCGCGGGCCAGCTCTTGCGGCAGCCAGTCGGGCAGGCTTTGCGGGCCGAGCAGGGTCAGGGTCTGCATGCATAGCTGGCGCAGGCGCTGTTGCGTCAGGCCTTCGGTGAGCGGGTAGATGGGGGTGAGGGTGGTGTCTACCGGCGGTGGTTCGTCGCCGGTAATGGCGCGATATTCCGGATGGTAGATTTCCAGGCCCGATGCGCCCGGCCGGGCTTCGCCGTAGCAACGCACACGAGTGCCACGCTTGAGGCCTTCCTTTTGCGCGTTGCTGAAATGGTAGAAGCGCAGGCTCAGGCCACCGGTGCCGTCCTGCAGGCGCACCACCAGGCTGCGGCGCTTACCCATCACCACATCGGCACCGCTGACGGTGCCTTCGACCACCGCATCCTGCCCAGGGCGCAGATGGCCGATGGGCACTACGCGGGTGCGGTCCTGATAGCGCAAGGGCAAGTGAAACAGCACGTCCTGGAGGTTTTCCAGGCCAACCTTGGCCAGTTTCTCGGCCATGGCGTCACCGACACCCTTGAGTGCCGTCACCGACACCTGCGACAGCTCTGTCATACGCTTGCTTAGCTCGCAGCAGGCGGCTTGGCCACCGAACACAGGCGGATCGAGTCGGCGAGGATATCAATCGCTTTCGGGCGCGGGAAACTGGCACGCCAGGCAATCGCCACGGTACGGAACGGCACGGGCGGGGTGAGCGGACGCACTTCAATCACGCCGGCAGCGTAGTGATGGCTGTCCACGGCCGACAACGGCAGGATCGAAATACCCAGGCCGGACGCCACCATATGGCGAATAGTCTCCAGGGAGCTGGATTCGACCGTGGTGTGCTTGGCGCCGTCGTTGCCCTTGGTCAGGGTCGGGCAGGCTTCCAGGACCTGGTCGCGGAAGCAGTGACCCTCACCGAGCAGCAGCAGGCTCTTGTCGTTGAGCAGGCCAGCGTCGATCGTGTCTTTCTTCGTCCACGGGTGAGAGGCGGGCATCAGCACATAGAACGGCTCGTCGTAGAGCGGCAACGTCAGCACGTCGGCTTCATTGAACGGCAGGGCGATGATGATCGCGTCCAACTCACCGTTGCGCAGCTTGTCGCGCAGCACGTGGGTGAAGTTTTCTTCGATATACAGCGGCATCTGCGGCGCGACGCGGTGCAGTTGCGGGATCAGGTGCGGGAACAGGTATGGGCCGACGGTGTAGATCGCGCCGACTTTGAGCGGGGCCGTCAGTTGGTTCTTGCCGGCCTGGGCCAGTTCACGAATGCTCTGGGCCTGCTCCAGCACCTTCTGGGCCTGGGCCACAATACCTTCGCCGACCGGGGTGAGGCGCACGGCGCTTTTGCTGCGCTCGAAAATCAGCACACCGAGTTCGTCTTCAAGCTTTTTCACGCCCACCGACAGCGTCGGCTGGCTGACATGGCAACGTTCGGCGGCATGGCCGAAGTGTTGCTCTTGGGCGAGGGTCACGATGTAGCGTAATTCTGTAAGAGTCATAGCGGGCGTCCATGAGGTTGCGGGCCAAGCATACCGGCTGCAATCGATAGGCGCACGTTATCAGAACTAGAGTGGGGATTGAGCGGTTTGTGCGGGGGATTTTGCTTAACGCTCAAGCGGGTCCTGAATGTGAGAGGAGGCTTGTCGGATCGCCGCACCGCCGCGATCCGACAAGCCCGTTCCCACTGGGTCAGCGGCGGCGCTTCTCGATGTTGTAGACAAACGGCGCAACGATTTCGATGCTGCCGTTTTTCAACATATCGGCCGGTGGCTTGGGCAGCGGCTGGGCCCGACGGATCATCTCCAGGGTAGCGCGGTCCAGATCGGCGTTGCCGGAGCGGCCCACCAGCTCATAGGACAGCACCTTGCCTTCGGCATCCACCACGAACCGCAAGCGGTTCAAGCCTTCCTTGCCACGGGCCTGGGCGCCTGGCGGGTACTTCTTGTACTTCGCCAAATGACCGAGCAACGTGCTTTCCCACGTTGCCTTGGCCGCGATCTGCGCCGGCGAAGGGCCGGGTTGCGGCTGCGCCGACTTTTCCGAAGGCGCATTATTCGCCGGGCTTTCGCTTGGCGGATCCTCGGAAGGTTTCTCCTTGGGCGGCTCGATCTTCTTCTCAGGCTTGGGCGGCTGTGGCTTGGGCTTGGGTTTGACCGGCTTGGGCACGGAAATCGTCGGCTTGGGGGCCTCTGCCAGTTTCGGCAATGGCAGCTCTTCCACCGGTGCTGGCGGTTGTGGAGGCGTCACCACCTTCGGCGGGGCCGGAGGCGGTGGGGCCGGCAGCGGCGCCAGGTCGATGACCATGGCTGCCGGTGGCAACTGCACCATATGTGGCGCCGACCACTGGTACGCGAGGATGATCGCGACGGCGTGGACGCCCAGCACGACGGCGAGGCTGGTGCCATAACGCGTCAGTTTGTGGCGCGTCGTGATCATTTTTTGGCTGCCGTCTCAAGTCCGACCAGACCGACCTTGAGGTAGCCGGCTGCCCGCAGGGCATCCATCACGCTCATCAGGTCGCCGTAGTCCACGCCTTTGTCGGCCTGGAAGAAGATCGTCGTGTCTTTCTTGCCCTGGGTACGGGCGTCGAGCACCGCGCCGAGGGTTTCGGATTTGACTTCTTCTTCGCCCAGGAACAGGCGCTGGTCCGCCTTGACGCTGAGGAACACCGGTTTCTCCGGCCGGGGCGCGGGTTTCGCGCTGGAGGCGGGGAGGTCGACCTTGATGTCCACCGTAGCCAAGGGTGCTGCCACCATGAAGATGATCAGCAGCACCAGCATCACGTCGATAAACGGCGTGACGTTGATTTCGTGGTTCTCGACGAGCTCGTC
>Ga0265296_1004876_pt1 | contig 11403 bp, 9 predicted proteins | sample MunlanPumphouse1_FD_189073 | JGI IMG/M metagenome (GOLD analysis project Ga0265296, IMG submission 189073) | Groundwater microbial communities from a municipal landfill in Southern Ontario, Canada - Pumphouse #1 | ecosystem: Environmental > Aquatic > Deep subsurface > Groundwater | place: Canada...
CCCTCGCCCCTGCCTTGATATGGACTATGACGGATATGGATTGTTTGCCAATAGCGAATGCGCACATTCTGCGGCTGATTGTGATGACACTAACCGATTAGTTGCGGCCGGAAGCGCGGAAAACTGCATTAATAAGATAGATGACGATTGCGATGGTCTTGCTGACTGCTTTGATTCTGACTGCGCGGTAAATCCTGTCTGCAGTGCGACATCTATTTGTAGTGTGAATAACATTTGCGAAGCCGGAGAAACTTGTTCTAATTGCCCTTCTGATTGCTGTTGCGGAGATGGGTTTTGCAATAATTCTATTGAATGCCCCGGAAAATCGTTTTATTGCTCTGCGGATTGCAAATGCGGAAATGGACGCAAAGATTGCGGCGAAGAATGCGACGGCGGCGCTTCGTGCAATCCGGATTGTACGATCAAGCCGTTTTCCTGCACGGATACGGATCGTGATCGCTATATTAAAGAGAATACGGTTATTAGCGCTTGTGGAGCGGTCTGCGGCAATGGAATGCAAGTCTGCCTCGGCAATAATGATTGTGATGACGCAAAAAATAATGTTTTTCCTGGAAAAAGCGAGGAGTGCGACGGATTAGATAATGATTGTAACGGAACGCCGGATAACGGTTTTACCGAAGAAAGCTGTGGATTCTTGTGTTCTTTTAATTATAATTCTGCGCGTAGCGGCGCTTTGCGCTGCTGCGGAGACGATGTCAAGGAGGCCGGGCCTTATGAGATGGTGGAAAGGTCGTGCGCGGACGGAAAAGACAACGATTGTGACGGGACTTTTGACAACGATGTCGCCAATATCGCCAACCCCGATACGGATTGCCTGTCTTGCGATGCCGGCAACAGCACGAGCGAAAAATTTTGGTTTCTTTTTTCGCAAGGCGACTGCAACCAGTGCGACCATGCGGGCGACGATGACGGCGACCAGTTCGGTGAAGACTGGAGCGCATATCTTGCGATGGCTGATAAATGTGATAAAGACTGCGGGACGGTATTATTCAATGTTCCGCGCGCAAAGTATGAGCATGCCAATGAATTGTCCTGTGACGGGATCGATAATGATTGTGACGGCGAAATAGACGAAAACGTAAAAACGATTTTTTATAAAGACAAAGATGGCGACAGTTTTGGCAATCCCAGCCTTATTGGCTCGTATTGTCCCGCCGACAAGCCGGTTGATTATGTTGCCAATAATCAGGATTGCGATGATCTTGAATCGAATATCAGGCCGGGAGCGGCCGAGGTTTGCGCCGATTCGATCGATAACAATTGCAACGGCAATATAGACGAGGGCTGTGTTATGAATACGTATTGCCTGGATGCCGATGGCGACGGCTTTGGCAACCCAGCCATAGTCGCAAGTGCGCCATCGGCCCCGATCGGACATGTTATTGATTGCACGGATTGTAACGATGCCTCCGTGCACGCCAAGCCGGGCGGAGCAGAGACCTGCGACGGGCTAGATAATGATTGTTCCGGCGACAGCGATGACGGCTGTGATAACGACGGAGATGACTATTGCGATGCGATCATGCCATTTTACAATTATCCGATTGCGGTTTGTCCGCTTTCCAATCTGTTTAATGGAAGCATGGGCAATGATTGCGATGATGCTGATAATGCGCGTCATCCGGGAGCGATGGAGATTTGTGATGGCAAGGACAACGATTGCAATAACGCGACACCGGATGGCAGCGGAGAATCATTGTACGAAGCCGGAACGGAGGTTTCCTGTTCAGACGGCAAGGATAATGATTGTGACGGAAAGACCGACGTAAATGACCCGGATTGCCCGAGTTTTTGCGTATTCAATTTTACTTTGCCTTGCGTCTTGAACTAATGCGAATTTATGCATAGAATAAAAAAAATCTTTATTATCTTTAGTTTTCTTCCAGTAATAGCGCTGGCTTGGCATTTTTTTTCAGACAGTGTCCGAGGTGTTCCGGCTTATTCGGCTTCGGATGCGATTGCGGTAAGGGTTATTCCCAATCCTGGACATTATAGTTCCGGCGAATGGTACCGGCGGCAGTCGTTTCAAGGCTCTCCGCAGACGGCGGTAGTTGATGATTACGAAGGCGTGCGTGATGGACGCACGGTATATGTGAATGTTGCAAATATCGATGATAAGGGCACAGCATCGCTTACTGACGATAGCTTATATACAAATATTTACCTTATTACATATAACCAGGACGCAGAAGCCCAGACAATCGACATTTTTGCGCAGATATTGAAACATTGGCGCTTTAATTCGAATCTAGATGCCCTGGGAACTTGTTCTTTGAGTAATGGAATCATTTGTGTACTTGATTCCGAGTGCCCGAAAGAAGAATATTGCCGCGGCTATAAGGCACGGGTCATACGCGATACGAGACGGCTGGAATCTTTAGTTATGATCGGAGAAAAGCTTATTGCTTTCAAAGCAGTGAATCAGCACTTTCCCTTGCTGAAATCCGGAACATATCTGCCACATAAATCGCTTTCTGTCTGGCCAAGCTGGCAACAGGTGCTTGCTCAAGAGTTAAAAACGGTCTTGCCGAAAGATCCCATAAACCGGCTTGGCGCTGTTTTGCCGGATTATAATCGAATTACCGGCTGGGATGAAAAGAATAAGAAGTTTGCAACGAACCTTGATGACCCGAACAGGCCCTTGCCCGAAAATAGCATGGTCTTTTTATATGCGACCAACGAAAAAGGGGATTCGGCCAAATACTGTGGTGAATTAGAAACCGGTTTTTCAAACATCAGCGCTTTCAGGTGCTCTAATTGACGATGTTTTCCGTATTTGTTATGGTTGCGGAAGACGAGTTTCTTCAGAGGCCGAGGCTGATGCGTAAAATATAAAAAAACGTTCCACAAAATAAGCCGATCAGTGATCCGGCTAAAACTTGGATCGGAGTGTGTCCGATCTTTTCCAGCAAGTGAGGGTATTTTTCCTCGAGAACATTATCGTTTTTCAAGTCTTTAACTAAAACGTTCAAGGTATGTCCATGTTGTCCTAAATATCTTCTGATTCCGAGAGCATCGCGAATGACAATGATTGCAAGAACAGCGCTTATTGCGAATAAGGGAGATTTTGTTCCTTGATCCAGGCCGATAATCGTAACCAGTGATATGACGATTGCGCTATGTCCCGAGGGCATACCGGAGTAAGCGAGTAGATTCTTAAAATTGAATTTTTGGTGGTTTGATTTTAAAAATAGTTTTAATAATTGTGCGATTCCCCCGGCGAATAGCGGGGTGATAAGTATGAAATAATCCATAATTTTATGATTAGTTATTTATCTGCTTTTGTTTTTGGCTTGGTCCAGGGTATAGGCGAATTCTTGCCAATTTCCAGCTCCGGCCATTTGATCCTTTTGCACCGTTTTCTCTCTTTGCCTGTCAAGAACGAGATAGCATTTGACGTTGCCTTGCATCTTGCTACCTTTTTGGCGCTTTTTTGTTTCTTTTATCGCGATATTTGGCGTATTTTTCTCGCTTGGCTTAAAAGCATAAGCGGAGAAAAAAGCCCTGATTCTCGCTTGGCTTGGCGGATTGCGATTGCTACCGTCCCCGCGGCTTTTTGCGGAATCTTTTTTGAAGATTTGATTGAGAACGTATTGCGTTCGCCTTTGGTCGTAATCGTGATGCTGGTCTTGGTTGGAGGTTTATTTATCTTGATTGAAAAAGCAAGCAAGAAAACCTTGACCTTGGCGGAGCTGGGCTGGTGCAAGCCGTTTTTGATCGGACTTGCTCAGGCATTAGCTTTGATCCCCGGCACATCCCGTTCCGGCATTACTATTATAGCAGGTTTGGGAGCGGGGTTAAAGAGGGAAGAGGCTTTGCGTTTTTCATTCCTCATCTCTTTGCCGATTGTTTTCGGGGCCGGAGCAAAAGAATTGCCAGCGCTTTTTTTTGGAAATTTCGCTTCCAATGAATTGGCAATAATACTAATCGCATTTTTATCCGCTTTTTTGTCCGGATGGTTTGCTATTTTCTTTTTATTGCGATTCGTAAAAAATCATTCGTTGTCCGTTTTTGCCTGGTATCGTTTTGTCTTGGCTGCGCTGGCGCTTATTCTTCTGTATGCTTGAAAAAACATTCAAAATATATACTTTGGGCTGTAAAGTCAACCATTATGATTCCGGCGTCTTAAAATCGGCCTTGAAATCGGCCGGATTTGATTTGCGGCCTGAGAATGCGGGCTTGGTCATAATCAATACTTGTGCAGTGACATTGTCTGCTATTCACAAGAATAAGCGGATGTTGAACAAAGCGCGCCAAGAAAATCCAAGTGCGAAAATAATCATTTTGGGGTGCTGGGTGCAGGCCGACAAGGAGATGGCGGAAAAATCTGGAGCCGACGCCATATTCAGTTCAAAGGATGGCCAAGAGCTGGTTTCTTTTTTGCATAGTCAGTTTTTCGGTAATGCACCTGTTTTATCCAAAGCTCCGGGGATGAACCCCGCTGACCGAGCCAGGTATTTTATAAAAATCCAGGATGGCTGTGAGCAGTATTGCTCGTATTGCCTTGTTCCGTTTGCGCGCGGAAAATATCAAAGCCGCAATGAAGAGGAAATTTTAACCGAGATCAAGCTAGCCTTAGATTTCGGTTATCAAGAAATCGTTTTAAGCGGAGTTCATCTTGGCATGTATGGAAAAGAAGAAAACAGCCGAGCGGAAGCAGGATTAAACGAGCTGATAAAAAAGATCTTAAAAATACATAATTTAGGCAGAATCCGGTTAAGCTCGATCGAAGTCAATGAGGTGGATGCGGAGTTGATCGATCTGATTCGGGGTAACCGCAAAATATGTCCCCATCTTCATATTCCTTTGCAAAGCGGAACGAACAAGATTCTCCGGTTGATGAATCGTCCCTATGATACCGCCTTTTTTTGGAATAAAATAAGAGCATTGCGCAAAGCCGTGCCCGATATCGCGCTTAGCACGGACGTGATAGTCGGTTTTCCCGGAGAAAGCAGGATTGATTTTGAGGAAACTGTCAATTTTATCAAGAAATGCCGATTTAGCCGTTTGCATGTTTTTTCTTTCTCTGCTCATCGCAGGACTAAGGCTTTTTTATTTTCTGGACAAATAGGAACAACGGAAATCGCAAAAAGATCAAAGATATTAAGACAGCTTGGGTTAGAATTGGAAAAAAAGCATGAGAAGCTGTATGAGGGCAGAGAGTTAACTGTTCTTATTGAGAAGCAGTCCGACGGGGCATATTCGGGGAAGTGCGAATATTATTTTAATGTAGATTTTATTGAGAATAATGTTTTAAACTGGCTCGGCGCTGCTGCGGATAAGCAATCAATAAGACGACTGGTCAGAGTAAAAAAATAATATAATCCCAAGAAAAAACAGCAAATAGGCAGGCTGTTTTTTTGTTGTGGATTATTTGTTAATAAGATTTTAATATTTTTGTATAATAGGCAGGATTTAAAATAAGATGTTATCAACAGATTTTGTAATCATATTTGTATTTGTAAATATTTTATTTAATATTATTATAAAAATATTTTGCCAGTTTGGGTTGACTTTTGGGTAATTGTGGTGTATTATGAAGATGTGATGGTGAAAGGTGGTGAATTGAGGTGAAAATATTTGTTGAAAGGGTTGAAAAGAGAAAATAAAAAACAGAAAGAAAAACTAAGAAAACAGAAATCAAGAAAAAAGAAAAATAAACAAAAATCAAATAAAAAAAATTTATCACCAGCCTAGATAATTGCGCTGGTAAAAATCAAAAATTAAAGCATGGGGATGCTTCATACTCTATCTCTTTAAAAAAAGAGACAGAGAAAACAAAAACAATTAAGGCGAAGAAGGGGCCTGATACCCGTTATAAACGGACGATCAGCCTCCTCGTTAATCTTAATTTTCTAGCTTAGCCGTATCAATACCGAATTTATGTTCATCGGTGAATACAAACACAATTTAGATAGCAAGGGTAGGCTGGCAATTCCAGCTAAGTTTCGCAGTTTATTAGATAAGGGGGCAGTAGTAACACGTGGATTAGACAACTGTCTTTTTTTGTATCCGAAAGAACAGTGGCAAAAAATTGCCGAAAAGTTGGCTAATCTGCCAATCAGCCAGGCTAAGGCCAGGGCTTTTTCCCGTTTAATGTTAGCTGGTGCCATGGATGTTGATTTCGATGTCCAGGGCAGAATAACTTTGCCGGAATATTTGCGTCAATTTTCCGGATTAGAAAAGAATACGATTGTTGCCGGTTTATACGACCGCTTGGAAATATGGGACGAAGAAAAGTGGAACAATTATAAACAAGGAGCGGAAAACGAAAGCACCGAGATTGCCGAAGCTTTGGGTGAATTAGGTGTTTAAGGCGAAAGAATAAATATGGCAGATTAGGAAATAGAACAAGGAAATAATATAAATGGAAAATCGGAGATAACAAGGCGAAGAAAAATATATGAAAATTGAAATAAAAACAAAAGAAAATCCCAGCGGACTAAAAGTTCGGGTAGTGAAAGCCCCGATCGTGGATACCCGCCTTTTGCGACAAATCATATTTGCGCGCACAAAGGCTTTGGTTTTATAAATCCGGTTTTGATTTTGAAATATCAAATTGTATATGACTGATTATAAGCATGTTCCGGTAATGTTAAAAGAGGTGTTGGAATATTTGCCTTCTGTTTCAGGTGGAAATTGCATTGATTGTACACTTGGCGGAGCAGGTTATACGGTTGCGATTGCGGAGAAAATTTTTCCAGGTAGAGTGCTGGCAATCGATTTGGATGGGTTGGCGATTGCTAACGCCAACGCACTGATTAAAAAGAAAGAAATATTGAATATTGATATTTGTAGAGGTAATTTTAATAACGTTTATGAAGTTGCGAGAAATGTCTGGCCGCCTGAGCGGACGGAAAAGATCAGCGGGATTGTTCTTGATCTTGGCTTATCTTCAGCTCAACTCATGGACGGCAATCGAGGATTTTCTTTTCAACTTGATGCTCCGTTAGAAATGCGTTTTGGCGGCAGAGATAACGATTACGGCGGAATATCAGTAGAAAAGATCGTGAATGATTATAAAGAACAAGAAATAGAAAATATCATTAAAAATTACGGGGAAGAGCGTTATGCAAGAGGAATTGCCAAGGGAATAGTTATCGCGCGAAAAAATGCTGATATCAAGACAACTAAACAATTAGTCGAGATTATTGCGCGATCCGTGCCCGGGGCTTATCGGAATGGCAAGAAAATTCATTTTGCTACTCGCACTTTTCAGGCTTTGCGCATTGCCGCTAACAATGAACTTGCCAGCCTGGAAAGCGCTTTGCGGCAAGCAACTGATTTGTTAATGCCTGGGGGAAGAGTTATTGTCATTTCATATCATAGCCTGGAAGACCGAATTGTCAAGCATTTTTTTCGCAATCAGGCTAAAAATTGCGTATGCGCTCCGGAAATACCGATTTGCAGATGCGGCCATCAGCCAGAAATGAAAATTGTCGAAAAGAAGGCAATATTGCCAAGTCAAGAAGAAATAAAAACAAATCCGCGTTCCCGCAGTGCAAAATTAAGGGTAGCGGAAAAAAGATAACGAAATAATCAAAATAAAAACAAAAATGAATCAGTTTATTAAACGAAAAAATCACTGCAATGACTATTTTGCAGAAAAACATTCGGACAATGTCCCACGTAAGCGTAATTCAGTAGGATACGCGCTTATATTCAATAGGCTGTTGGCTATATTGGCAATAGCTTCGTCAATATGCTATATTTTTATGGCAAATGACTTATCTATTAAAGGCATTGTGCTGAATAAATTAAAAAATGAAACTTTGGCACTGAAAGAAGAAAAAAAAGACCTAGAACTGCGAATGACGGAATTGGAATCTTTTGGCAATATCAGCCGCCGCGCCCAAGAAATCAAAATGGTCAAAGTGGATAAAATTGAATACATCAGCGTTGGCGCAGATACTGTCGCAAAAAAATAATTCACCGGATAATTGTTGGGGGAATAATTGAAAAGCAAGCTTATGCGGTTCGGAACTAAAAATAAAAAAAATCCGAAAGAAAATGCAAATCGCCTCAATTTTATTTTGGCGATTGTTTTTTTGTCTGCGCTGTTTTCCGTGTTGCGTCTTTACCGCCTGCAGGTCGCCGACAGAGATCTGTACGTGGCAATGGCATCCGATCAACATCAAGTATTCAATAAGTTGGAGCCGAAGCGCGGTCAGATTTTTTTTGAAGATAAAAATTCAGAGGGAGGGTATTATCCGGCGGCGACTAACAAAAATTTTGCCGAAGTGTTTGCGATTCCGAAGAAAATCGTTGATCCGGAAAAAATCGCAGAGTCGCTTTATACGATATTTGACCAGGAAAAGGTCGTAAGAGAAGTTGAATATCTGCTTGCGGAAGATAACGATTTAAAAGCTCCGGTTGGTGAGGAGGAAGAGGAAAAAGCTCGGCAAGTGCGCTTGGAATTCATAAAAATAAAAAAAGAAAAAGAAATCGAATCAAGAAAAAATGAATTGATCGAAGCATACAAGGCAAAACTTTCAAAAAAGAATGATCCATATGAGCCTTTAAAAAGCAAGGTTAATGAAGTGGATCTGCAAAAAGTTTTGGATTTGAAAAGCGAGGGAATAGATTACGTGATACAGGAATACCGTTATTATCCCGAAAAAAACGTTGGTTCGCAGATTATGGGTTTTGTCGGCGGTGCGGATCAAAAAGGACAATATGGGTTGGAAGGATTTTTTAATGACGAGCTTTCCGGCCGGGCCGGTTCCGTAAAAATAGAGCGGGCGGCAGGCGGAGAATTGATTATTGTCCGCGAGAGGGAACAGGATGCGGCGGCAGACGGAAGTAATTTAATCCTGACCATAAACCGCTCAATACAGTTCACCGCATGTAAGAAGCTGGAAAATGCCGTACAGCGGCACGGAGCCGACGGGGGCAGCATTATCATAATGGAGCCGAAAAGCGGAGCGATTATTGCTATGTGTTCTTATCCTGATTATGACCCAAACGAGTATAAGAGCATTAAGGAAATAGATGTATTTAATAATCCGGCAATATTTTATCAATGGGAACCAGGATCTATTTTTAAGCCAATCACTATTGCGGCCGCGTTGGATATGGGTAAAATATCGCCGGAAACCACATACACCGACAAGGGATTCCTAATAATAGAAGGGTGGCCGAAGCCGATCAAAAATTCCGATTTTAGCACAAAAGGCGGGCACGGGCAAGTGAATATGGTTACAGTTTTGGAAGAATCTTTGAATACCGGCGTTATCTTCGCAATGCAGAAGATCGGTCCGGAAAAGTTTGCGGAATATGTGAAAAATTTCGGTTTTGGCGAAAAGACCGGAATCGAGTTAGAAACTGAAAGCGCCGGCAATATCGATTCTTTAAAAGCGAAAAAAATCAGGCCGATCGAAGTGGCGACAGCGACTTTCGGCCAAGGCATCACAGTAACGCCATTACAGATAACCAGCGCGTTCGCGGCAATAGCAAACGGCGGCATATTAATGCAGCCGCATTTAGTCAAAGAGATTATAAAAGAAGGAGGTGAAACGATTCCTACGCGGCCGAGAGAGATCAGGAGGGTGCTTTCCGCGCGTTCTTCTGCACTGGTAAGCGGTATGCTGGTTAAAGTTGTTGATAAAGGGCACGGCAAGCGCGCCGGAGTCCCGGGTTATTATATTGCCGGAAAAACTGGCACGGCCCAGGTTCCGAAAAAAGGCGGCGGCTATGAAGAAAGTGCCCATATCGGTTCGTTCGCCGGATTCGGGCCGGTCGATGATCCTGTCTTTGCGATGCTGGTCAAGATTGATAATCCGCGCGACGTGGAGTGGGCTGAATCTTCGGCAGCGCCACTATTCGGCGAAGTCGCAGATTTTATTCTAAATTATTATCAAGTGCCTAAAGACAGGAAGGCAGAAAAGTAAAAATATCATATATGCTAAAAAAAATAATCCAATTAAAATTGAAATGGCTTGCGAAGATAATCATTTCCAAGTATCAGCCGAAAATTATCGGTATCACCGGAAGCGTAGGCAAGACCAGTACGAAAGAAGCTATATTCGCTGTTTTAAAAGACAGGTTCAACATCAGGGCCAGCATCAAGAATTACAACAATGAAATAGGGTTGCCTTTGACCATCATCGGATCAAGTTCGGCAGGCAGATCGATTTTTGGCTGGTTTGCAGTTTTTTTGCGAGCCGCCAAGATTATCTTTTTTAAGGATAAGAAATATCCCGAAATATTGATATTGGAAATGGGGATAGACCGTCCGGGGGATATGGAATATTTATTGGATATCGCCAAGCCCGATATCGGCGTGCTTACTTTCGTTGGTTCTGTGCATGCGGAATATTTCGGATCAAAGGAGAAATTAAGACAGGAAAAATCTTTGCTTATAAAAAGCGTTGACAAGAACGGCTATTCTGTTATAAATTATGATAATGAAGCCGCGCGAAAATCTATTTTAGAAAGCAAAGCCAAGGTTATCAGCTTCGGTTTGGAGGAAAAAGCGAATCTGCGTGCGCAGGAGATCAAGTATCTTTTTGAAGACGCAAGCGCCGGAGCCTTATCTGGAATAAATTTCAAAATAATGCATAACGGAGCGGCAACGCCTGCGCTTTTACCGAATGTTGCTGGAATGAACGCGATTTATGCCGCCTTGGCGGCCGCGGCCGTCGGAGCGGCATTGGGCATGAATATGGTTGAGATCAGCCAAGCCTTGAAAGAGCTGGTTTCGCCTAAAGGCCGGATGAATATCATTAAAGGCATTAAGAATGCATTATTAATAGATGACACCTACAACTCCGAACCGCAGTCGGCGATGGCGGCTTTGGGAATATTGAAAAAAATTCCGGCAAAGAACAAGCGAATCGCTGTCCTGGGTGATATGCTTGAACTTGGGCGCTACAGCGAAGAAAGCCATTCCGATCTTGGAAAATATCTTTTTTCACTCGGCATTGAAGATTTAGTTTTGGTCGGTGCGCGAGCCGTCCATATCGGACAGGGCGCCGAAGCGGCCGGGATGCCGAAAGATAATATTTTCCATTTTTCCGATTCAGTATCTGCCGGATTATTCGTGCAGGATAGGATGGCGGAAGGCGATGTCGTGCTTGTCAAAGGTTCGCAAGGCATGCGCATGGAAAGGATCGTAAAAGAAGTAATGGCTGAGCCTTTGCGCGCCGCCGAGTTATTGGTGCGGCAGGAGGGGGAGTGGATGAAAAAATAAACTTATTTGATATTCGAAAAATATGCAAAAACTTTTTTTATACAATACTTTAAGCAGGACAAAAGAAGAATTCAGGCCGATCAAAAAGGGTCAAGCCGGATTATATGCTTGCGGCCCGACAGTCTATGATTATGCCCATATCGGAAATTTGCGCGCATATATTTTTGAAGATGTTTTGAAAAGGGTTTTGA
>Ga0265296_1004877_pt1 | contig 11402 bp, 10 predicted proteins | sample MunlanPumphouse1_FD_189073 | JGI IMG/M metagenome (GOLD analysis project Ga0265296, IMG submission 189073) | Groundwater microbial communities from a municipal landfill in Southern Ontario, Canada - Pumphouse #1 | ecosystem: Environmental > Aquatic > Deep subsurface > Groundwater | place...
AGTCACGCCAGGCACAGACTCCGATTCAGATGGACTTTCCGACACCGAGGAGAGAACCATCTATGGCACGAATGTCCGTTTGCCTGATACAGATGCGGACGGATTCCTAGACGGCAACGAAGTGTTTCATCGCTATAATCCCGCGGCTCTCGGGACACTGCTTGAGGCTGGTGTTGTCACGACGCGTCAAGATGAGACGCCTCAAGCAGAGGCTCCAGTGCAGGCAGTGGGATATACGTTTGACTATCCGTCCGTTTGGGAGATTGAGGATGTTGACGGGGAGCTGGTCATGGATGCGCAAACAGGCGAAGGTTTCCGAATTTCGTTTGTGCAAAAACAAATGAGCCTTGCGGCATGGATGGGTGATAATCTCGAACTTGATGATCCTATTTCTGGGACAACGAAGAACGGACTCCAGCTCTTTCAGTCACAAGATCAGCTTGAGGCTTATGTTGATCTTGGCTTAGCCGTCATGATCGTAAAGTACGACACGGGAGTGAAGGCGCGCGTAGAGTATCTACAGACCATGCAGATGATATTGAACAGCGTGGAGGTGGTGGGAGAGGTGGCGCTATGATCAGTGCGGAAGTGAATCAGTCGCGGTTGAAGGGAGGAAAGCGGCTCCCTGCGCGGTTGGTGCGCCAGACTCTGGAGGCGATCTCGAATGCTCTCCGTCTCAAAAAAGACGTGACGATCTCGGTGGCGTTTGTATCTGAGCCAGAGATGAAGAAGTTGAATCGTATCTGGCGAGGAAAGAATCGTGTGACGGATGTCTTGTCCTTTGAACTTGAGGAGGGCGAGGTGTTTGGTGAGGTGTTAATCTCGTACGAGCAAGCTCGACGCCAGGCAAAAGATCTTGGACACACAACGCGAGATGAACTTGTCTTTCTCCTCGTCCATGGAGTTCTCCATCTGTTTGGCTACGATCATGAGAAGCCTCTCGACGTCAAAAAAATGTTTCCTCTTCAGAGCAGAATCCTTGTGGCGCTCGATGTTGATCCACGCCTATGATTAAACTGCGCCGTCTTGCAAAGAGTTTCAAGCACGCTGTCCACGGAGTGACCGTCGTGTTTCGTACCGAACAAAATTTTCGTATTCAAGTCGCCGTGGCCGTCCTCGTTATTTTGTCAGCGCTCTGGTTTCGTGTTCGCTATGAAGAGTGGATCATCTTGATTTTTTTGATTGGAGCTGTCCTCGTGCTTGAACTCGTGAACTCAATCCTCGAGCGGATCGTTGACACGTTCAAGCCTCGCATTCATCCAGTCGTGAAGGACATAAAAGACATCATGGCCGCGGCTGTCTTGATAGCATCGCTCATCGCCCTCTTGGTCGGCGTGACGATTTTTTACCCGCATATTGTCTTGTTCGCTCTGACTTGGTAAAGTTCCGCACATATGGCAGAAACATTTCTCAGTCCTGAACGAGTGCAAATGAAGGCAGAACCGATCGTACGGTTTAGGCGACAAGATGGAGAAGGAATCGATCGTGGCTACGTCGCCGTCCTTGGTGTTGAGCTTCCTGTGTATGAAGGTCAGGAAGGTTCATTTTTTCATGACAAAGAGTTTCAGGATTTTTCGCATGACGAGGCAAGTCTAGATTTGTTGAAACGATATGCGACCGCTGCCAAACTCGGTCAGCCGATTCTTGTCGAGGGAGAAACAGACATTGGAAAATCCAAAGCGCTTGAATACTTGGCGCATCTTTGTAATCGTCGGTTATTTCGTTTGTCCCTTTCTGGACAGACCGATGTAAGTGAATTTATTGGCAAGTACGTTCCCAACACAGAAGATGGCAAGGCAGCGTTTGAGCGAATATTGCGTGGTCGAGAAAAGTTATCTGGTTCGTCACGGAGTATTTTAGCGCAGGCTGATGAGGAACATCGAGGGATGTCCGAGGAAGAATGTCGTGTGATTGCAAAAACTGAAGGGCTTGCGTTTGGTGACAAGGTAAACTGGGTGTGGCAGGACGGTTTGCTTCTCAAGGCCATGCGACACGATGGCGGGCGTGGCACATGGCTCTACCTCGACGAGCTCGGTGCAGCAGAGCCACAGATTCTCGTGAAGATCAATCGTGTGTTTGAAAAATTTGGTCGCATGGAGGTTGCTGAAAACGGTAACCGTGTGATTGAGGCCGGACCAGATTTTCGATTGTTTGCATCTACAAACCCACCTGAATATGCTGGACGATTGCCCTTTGCCCCAGATTTTTTACGTCGTTGGGCGTATCAGAAAGCTGGTGGCCTTTCGGAAGGTTCGCTGAAGGCACGTTTGAAATTTAGATTTCGCAAACAATCAGAGAGTGGAGTGTCCCTCATAAGCAAGTTTGGTGTGGCTGTTGATGAACCGTTCGACTTTGCTAGACATCCAAGCGTATCAGAGTCCGCAGAAGAGACGCTACTGACCTTGTTTGAGACTCTAAAAAAACAACAAGCAGCAGGGCTTGGACGTGATCAAAGACAGCAGTTTCGTTTTGAATACTCCGATCTTGAACGCATCCTCGAATACATTTCCGCGTTCGGCGCAAACAATCCATTCACAGCCTTGCGCCAATCCGTTGAATTCTATTTTGCCAACAAACTCGGTAAACCCGTAGATCGTAAAAAGGTCATGGATGCTTTTGATGTGGTCGTAAAGGCAAAAAAAACAGAAGAGAAAATGAAAATCACATCGGAAGAGGCTCCAGCTGTGGAATCAGAAGCTCTCACGCGTGCAAGAGGAAAGGCAACGGAAGTGTTTGCAGATGCGGGTGATTTGAAATCCGATCAAGTTGAAACAAAGACTGTTCCGACAGAATATCTAGACTCCCTCCGCGAACTCCTAGGCGGTGAGTCCGCCTGGAAACAAATCGAATCTCCATCTGCCGCAGATCTCGGTCTTGACCATCTCCTCGACTCTGCAGAGTTCGCTCGTCTCTCCGCTCTCACCAAAGAGGAAGTCACCGCTGAACTCGACAAGATTCCCTACGTCCAAGAGCACTTTCCACTCACACAAAGCGCAGAGGACACAGCTCGTGGCCTGACGAGAACCCGTCCCAGCTGGTGGAAAGACGTCCCTACCGTCAAGGTAGACGGAAAACCCATCGCTCCCACCAACGGCCTCGCCTACCTGCGCGCGATCGCCCGTCAACAAGATTCCCTCAAGGGTTCCACGATCCTCTTGGACACCGCCATCAAACCTAACTACAAAGACGGCTCCCAACACTACGGATCCACAGAGGGAACAGATGATTCCCTTGACCCTCTCCTTCCTCTATTCCGTGAAGTCTTCGGTGAGACGGCTAACCGTTTCAACCACACCTACACGGACATCACGACCAAACTCCTCCCAAAGATTAAAGAAAAACTCACAGAACTCTTTGCCAAGAAAGGTCTCCCCACCATCCCATTTGACGTCACCCTCACCCCATTCCACAGCGACCAGCAATTCATGGTGAGCGACTCGAGAGAGTCCTCTTCTACCAACTGCTACGAATGGACCTCCACACCTCTCATTGACCAAAACGGAACCGAGGCGGGTCTCTTCCTGTTTGCTGGGGATTCTGGGTACGGTGGTTCCGGGTACGTGTACGATGGCCTTCCTTCTGGCAGGGTCGACGGCAGGGGTGCCCGTCTTGCGGTCGTGTTTCCCCGCCACTGACCACTGCGACTGCTTGCCCTCCGTAGCTTCAGCGAAGGAGGGACTCTGGAGCCTGACACGTCGTTCGCGAACGACGTGTCCTGAAACCTGCCTGCTGTAAGCCTGCTGGGAAGCCAAATGATAGTATCGCCGAGAGGAGCGTGAGGAAAAAACAAGATAATAAAATCACTATGACCTACACTCCCGCGAAGCTTTCATCTCTTGCGGCTAAACGAATTAAACGACAGCTTCCTGCTGGCTATAGAGTCGTCCTGTTCGGTTCATGGGCCAAGGGAACGGCGATTCCAACGTCAGATATTGATCTTGGCATTGTAGGTAAACAACCTCTTCCATTTGATCTGTATTGTCGAATACTGGAATCGCTTGAGGACATGCCGACCATTCGGAAGATTGATTTCGTAGATCTTGGGCGCATGAGCAAGGAACACAGACGTGATATTCTTAAATACGCGAAGACTCTATGAACGTCATTTACAAATCTTTCGAAAAATCATTAAAGCGTTTAGAGGACATGTTGCGAGAACGTAAGTCAATGACTGTACGGGACGCGACGGTTCTTCGTTTTCAGTTGACATTTGAGCTTGCGTGGAAATCGATGCAGCAGTTCCTGCGCGAGGAAAAAATTATCTGTCAGTCGCCCAAGGCCTGTCTGAACGAGGCATTTTCGTTCGGTCTCATTCCAGACGATACAAAATGGATGGCGATGGCGGACGACAGAAATTTAGTCGCCCATATCTACAACGAAGAGATGGCGATCGATGTGGCGCAACACATCCCATCATACATGTCTCTTCTGCGTGGATTACTCGCAGAGCTCAAGAAACGCTCCAAGTAGTATGCCCTCCTCCCCCGACCTCCACTCCCGTTTTGCTTCAGAGATTGCCCGCTACCAGGACATCCATGCCAGGCATCTTCAGTTTGAAGCAGGGAAGGGAGACTCACCTACAAAAGAAGAATACGACTGGGTTGTAAGGAACAGGTCACTGTTTTTAGATATCAAGAAAGGCAGAGCTCCATTGCAAGAAGATGAAAAGAAACGAGGCATCGAAGCTTACGAGGAAGCCCTGCGCGAACTCCTAGGCGGAGAACACGCCTGGAAACAAATCGAATCTCCATCTGCCGCAGATCTCGGTCTTGACCATCTCCTCGACCCTGTAGAGTTTGCTCGTTTCTCAACCCTCACCCCAGAGGAAGTCACCGCTGAACTCGACAAGATCCCCTATGTCGCCGAGCACTTCCCACTCACACAAAGCGCAGAGGACACAGCGCGTGGACTCACAAGAACCCGTCCCAGCTGGTGGGAGGACGTCCCTACCGTCAAGGTAGACGGAAAACCCATCGCTTCCACCAACGGCCTCGCCTACCTGCGCGCGATCGCCCGTCAACAAGATTCCCTCAAGGGTTCCACGATCCTCTTGGACACAGCCATCAAACCTCACTACACAAATGGTTCCCAACACTACGGCTCGACAGAGGGAACAGATGAATCCTTAGATCCTCTCCTCCCCCTGTTCCGCGAAGTCTTCGGTGAGACTTCCAACCGTTTCAACCATACCCACACAGACCTCACAACAAAGCTCCTCCCAAAGCTCAAAGAAAAACTCACAGAACACTTCACCTCAAAAGGTCTCCCTACCATCCCATTTGAAGTCACCCTCACTCCCTTTCACAGCGACCAGCAATTCATGGTGAGCGACTCGAGAGAGTCCTCTTCTACCAACTGCTACGAATGGACCTCCACACCTCTCATTGACCAAAACGGAACCGGGGCGGGTCGCTTCCTGCTTGCTGGGGGTTCTGAGCGCGGTGGTTCCGGGTGCGTGGACGTTTACCCTCCTTCTGACGGGCGCGACTTCAGGGGTGCCCGTCTCGCGGTCGTGTTTCCCCGCCACTGATTACTGCGACTGCTTGCCCTCCGTAGCTTCAGCGAAGGAGGGATTCTGGAGCCTGACACGTCGTTCGCGAACGACGTGTCCTGACCACTGCCTGCCGGTAGGCAGGAAATCTGAATCTGAAAAGCAACTTCGATCCTCATTTGATTCACTTTGTGGTCTTGCTGTGTATGATCGTCGCTGGACGAAACACCTGCAAAAGGTGATACTAGAGGCGATATGAGAAGCGATCGAAGAGAGATGGGTGCGGCGCGTGCCTCCGAAGAGACGATCTGTAAAGCGTTTGGAATTGAACCTGATCGCCTTGAACAGTTGAAAGCGATCGGACGGTTTATTGGACGCGATTGGGGAATGAAGGTTGAACTTGGGGAGCCAGGAGCCGGGTCACGTTTCAATCCAGAGAAAAATAGTATTCAGCTCGATCCACTCCATGTTGCCGATCCTGATCGTGTGGATACGGCAGAATTTGTCGTGGCACATGAAGGCGGGCATCGAGCTGTGACGCGTTTAGGCGAATCGCTTGGTTTGACGAAGGAGCGTGTGAAACAGTTATATGGCCAGCTCGGTTTTGGGTTCGGGTTTAATGCGGTTGAGGATCCAGCAGAAAATAATTGGTGGAGTCGGCAATACGAAGGATTGGCGCCTGCGATGCGACATTTTTATGATACGCAGCTTGAGAAAGATGCGGCTGTTCTTGGGACGACAGAAATCAATCGGATGATTCAGGAGCTCGGCTCTGCACCACGTTTCGCGCATTTCGGATCAGAGCTCATTCGTTTGTGGCATACGGGGGGATTTTCAGAAGGGATTCCCGACGACGTGCGCGCGGCGCTCGAGCGATGTCGTGGTTCTGCTGAAGATTTTTTTAACGATATTCCCGCGACGGAACATCCAACTGAAGCAGAGGTGCTTGAACGCGCTCGGACGCGGTTTACAATTTTTCAAGATCGTATTTGGCCAGAGATGGAGAATCTTGTGCGTGAAGATTTGCGTGATGAACGGTTGAGAAAGATGGTGGAACAAAACAAAGATGAAGGACTGTCGAAGGAAGCGCGAGAAGAGATTGAAGAAGCGATGAGGCGTGCAGCGGATGGGGCAGCAGATGCGGCAGAACAGTCGGGGGAAGAATCAGCCGCACAGAAAGAGAAGGATGCAAAGGCACTCCGGGACGCGGCAAAAAAAATGGAAGCAGAGGGCGATCCAGAAGGCGCAGAGCATTTGCGCAAGCGAGCGGACGAGCTTGATGAAGAAGCCAAGGAGGGTCGCGAGCAAGCGGCAGAGCGCGCTAAGCAGTTACGATCAGGTGGTTCACCTCGTCCTGTGCCGCTTGGTGAGTTGTCTGAAAAAACCGTGGAAGAGTTAGAGAAGGCATTTGCGAAACTCACAAAAGAAGATCGTGCACGATTGGAGAAAGAGGCGCGAAAAATGATGGAAGAGCTGGAAGATGCACTCAACGATGTGCTGAAGGCGAAGTTGACCGAAGGGGGTGAGCCTGAGTCGCATAAGGATCGTCATGAGCGGGAGGAAGGTGAAGCAGAGGAGACAAAAAAGGGAGCCAAACACAAACGCAGTGAGCGAGAAGAACAGCGCGAGATTGCAAAAGCCATGGAGCAGTCCAGAACCGAGTATGATAAAGCGTACGCCGACGTCGCGCCGCTCATTGACGAAATGGCAGATGAACTCGATCGTCTATTCTTGCCAAATCGCCACCCTCGTTGGAAAGGTGGCCATCCAACGGGAGGACGTTTGACTCTCCACAAGGCCATGCAACTTGAAGCCCGTCCGGAATTGCACACACAGCTGTGGGAGCGTAAAACCATCCCACACAAGCACGATTTTCGCTTTACGCTCCTCATCGACTTGTCTGGTTCCATGCAAGGTGAGAAAATTAAGGAGACCTTTCGTGCCGCCGTACTCACAGCCGAGGCGCTCACTCGTGCTGGCCTTCAAACCGAAGTGCTTGGATTTCAGGATGATCTCATTGAATTCAAGCCATTTGACGAAATACTTTCAGATGCGGCACGGAAACGCATGTCCGGAATGCCAGCTGAAGTGTTTGATGCGAATCCAGGTGGTCACAATCAAGCGGATTGGAACGACGACGGCTACTGCCTGGACAAAGCAGCGAAACGGCTAGCAGAGCAACAAGCGAAAGATCGATTCCTCATTGTGCTTTCAGATGGTGAACCTATTCCAAGTTCAGCGCATGACGGTGAAGAATGGGAACTGGGTAGCATCATTGACTCGATCAAGAAAAAGAAAGAGGTTCGATTGATTGGTCTTGGGCTGGGACCCGAAACAGAACATGTGAAGATATTTTATCCAAACAGCGCAGTGATTCCAAACGTGCGAGATCTCCCTCGTGCGCTGAAGGAATTATTCACCGATGTCATTCAAAATCCTGACACGTATTAGCACCTATGTCTACACAACCATTCCAAGAATTTCTCCTCGCGTTTGAACGATCGAATGATGCGCTTTGTCTTCTTGTTTCACAGCAAGAACCGACAGCCTTTGTGATTCCCGATACGCGCGGAGGATTGGCACAGATTACCATTGCAGATGAAACGTCGGTCGATGACGTCCTCTCATTGATTGCCGATTGCGCGAAACGAGGTCGCTGGTGTCGACTGGACGTTTTAACGTCACAGATCGATCAACGGCTCTACCAAGCTTTGCGTTCCATTTCTGCAACTGCTCATCTGCAAGCCTTGCGAGATGGAGAGGTCGTGGATGTACTGCTCACAGCAGGTGCAAAGATTCTTGTTGTGATGAGCGATCAACTAGTATCTCAAATAACCATCCCAACATTTTTAAATCTGTTCGGGCGCGTGTTTCGAGAATAGAGATTGACTATGACTGAAGAAATTTTTACAGGGCTGGACGTTGGGACGTATGCGATTCGTGTTGCCGTTGGCAAACTTGTTCCCTCTGGAGATGGCGGTGAGCAAATTCATATTATTGGCGCCGTTGAAGTTCCGTCCGCTGGCGTCAGCAAAGGCACGATCACGAATCTCGAGGACGCGGTGTCTTCGATTTCTCGGGCTCTTGAACATGCAGAGAGAATTACGGGAGTGCCATTGAATAAGGCGTGGGTGGGAATAAATGGAAGTCATATCATCTCTCAAGAATCTCGTGGCGTTGTTGGTGTGAGTCGTAGCGATGGGGAGATTCGTGAAGAAGACGTCGAGCGTTCCATCGAAGCGGCGCGCACAGTTGCCACGCCGACCAACTACGAGATCATCCACGTCATTCCTAAGAACTTTACTGTGGACGGTCAACGCGGGGTGAAGGATCCAGTTGGGATGAACGGCATTCGACTTGAGGTAGACGCGCTTATCATTCAGGGATTGGGATCACAGATAAAAAATCTCACCAAGGCCGTGTATCGAACCGGCATGGATATTGAGGATTTGGTTTTTTCCATCCTTGCCACAGCCGAGGCCGTCGTGTCTGAACGTCAAAAAGATCTCGGTGTTTGTGTGGTCAATATCGGCGCCGCAACGACGAGTATGGTTGTTTATGAGGAAGGAGACGTGCTCCACACGGCCGTCCTGCCGATTGGATCAGATCACGTTACGTCTGATATTGCGATTGGTTTGCGCACCTCCATTGAAGTGGCAGAGCAAGTCAAGCTTCATCATGCGACCTGCCAACCTGAAGACGTGACCAAAAAAGAAGAGATAAATCTGGGAGAGCTCGGAGCATCAGAGGAAGAGTTTGTGGGTCGTCGTTTTGTTGCTGATATCACCGAGGCGCGCGTTCAGGAAATCTTTGAGCACATTGATCGAGAGTTGAAGAAGGTTGATCGTTCTGGGATGCTTCCTGCAGGAGTCGTTCTGACGGGTGGAGGAGCAAAACTTTCTGGGATTTTGGAGGTGGCAAAGGAAGCTCTAAGGCTTCCTGTCTCTCTTGGAACTCCCATTGGCGTAACATCCGTTATTGATCGCATCAACGATCCATCCATGAGCACGGCCATGGGTCTTGTCTTGTGGGGACGACATATTCGCGGCATGGGAAGTCGCCGTGGGTTTGGCGGACTGCTTTCAAAGTTTGCCGACATGGACAAGCTCGGCTCCGGACTCAAAAAACTTTTCAAATCCCTCAAACCCTAATCTCGTTCTCTCTCCCTTTTCCAATTTTACTTTTTTTTCCAACCTCCAACTTCCAACCTCCAACCTCCCTTCGTTATCCACACCTCTTTTTTGTTTTCTTGACACGCCAATAGGCAGTGTTAAAGTGTTTGTGATTTTTGTGCTCAAGAGAGCTAAGAATGAGCACAATATGTGTTCAATAAGAAATGCATTAATCCTATGGCCCAAGTCAAACCAGAAATCGAGACGTTCGCCAAGATTAAAGTCGTTGGTATTGGAGGAGGGGGCAGTGCGGCCGTACATCGCATGATTAGCGATAACATCAAAGGGGTAGAGTTCATTGTAATCAACACGGATGTCCAAGCGCTTAATCAAAGTCTCTCTCCGCGAAAGATCGTTATTGGCAAAACGATCACACGAGGACTGGGAGCGGGCATGAATCCAGATGTTGGCGCCAGAGCGGCCGAAGAAAATCAAAACGAAATTCGTGAGGCGCTTTCTGGTTCTGACATGGTTTTTCTCACTTGTGGACTTGGTGGTGGAACAGGGACTGGGGCCATCCCAGAGGTCGCACGTCTGGCAAAAGACCTTGGGGCGCTCACTGTGGCGGTCGTCACAAAGCCGTTCACGTTTGAAGGCGCGCAACGACGTCGCATTGCCGATGATGGATTTGAGCGTCTCCTTCAACATGTGGACGCCATCATCACTATACCCAATGACCGCGTACTTCAAATCATCGATAAAAAAACTTCGCTCATGGATGCGTTTATCGTGGTGGACGATGTTCTTCGACAGGGCGTGCAGGGCATAGCCGAGCTCATCACGATCCCAGGTCTTATCAACGTTGACTACGCGGACGTGAAAGCGATCATGGAAAATTCAGGCTCGGCTCTCATGGGCATTGGGCGGGCAAGTGGAGAAAACAGAGCGGTCGAAGCGGCCAAGCAGGCGATTGCTAGCCCACTGCTGGAACTTTCGATTGATGGTGCTAAAGGCATCCTCTTCACGATTTCTGGCGGAAGCGATTTGGGTATGCATGAGGTCGCAGAGGCCGCCAAGGTGATTACGAGTTCAGCCGATGAAGACGCCAAAGTTATTTTCGGTGCAAATATCGATGAGGGCATGACCGATGAGGTGCGCATTACGGTTGTGGCAACTGGATTTGATTCTCGTGAGCGTCGTACCAAAGCGCCTGGAACCGTTGAAGTACAAGCACAAGGGTCTTGGGCGCCAAGTCCCATGTTGCGCGTTCGTGAGGAGGAAGCGCCGCGTCAACGGCCAAGAGTTACGTATCAGCCTTCCGTTTCCTCGGATCGTCCTATGATGTCCAAACCAGAACCGCGCAAAGAACAGCTTGTGAAAGTTACGCCGTCTTCTATGCAAAAGGACGAGGAAGAGATCGAGATCCCAGCGTTTATCAGAAAGAAGATGATGTGAGGATGAAACGGCCACAGCCTGGCCGTTTTTTGTTATAATGCTTTCGCAGGGCATTAGGTGGAATAGGTGGATGAGGTAGATAAGGTGGCTCCGGACTCCGAACACCTACCCACCTAATCCACCTAACCACCTCTCGCTATGTACTGTGCGGTTTGTAGTCACAAAGATACCAAAGTTGTAGATTCTCGCATTGCCACGGACGGCGCGAGTATTCGCCGTCGTCGGGAGTGTGAGAAATGCGGATTTCGATTTTCAACGCTGGAGGAAATTGAGTTGTTAGATTTGACGGTGGTCAAGCGCGACGGCAGGCGTGAATCCTACTCGCGCGAAAAGCTCGAGCGGGG
>Ga0265296_1004878_pt1 | contig 11400 bp, 11 predicted proteins | sample MunlanPumphouse1_FD_189073 | JGI IMG/M metagenome (GOLD analysis project Ga0265296, IMG submission 189073) | Groundwater microbial communities from a municipal landfill in Southern Ontario, Canada - Pumphouse #1 | ecosystem: Environmental > Aquatic > Deep subsurface > Groundwater | place...
GCAAGGAGATGGGCGGAGCGCCCGCTAATTTTGCCTACCATGCCTGTGCTCTCGGAGGAGAAGGGGTGGTCATTTCCTCCATTGGGGCCGATGATTATGGCCGGCAGATTTTTGATCGGCTGGGCGCGCTCTCCTTGAGCCGAGAATATGTTTCCATCGACGGGACGCATCCCACCGGAACGGTCGAGGTCACGGTAGATGCCAGAGGCAAACCATCATATATCATCCGCGAGAACGTGGCCTGGGACTTCATCCCCAACACTCCGCAGCTTATGGAACTGGCGAAAAAGGCCGATGCCGTCTGCTTCGGAACGCTGGCCCAGCGATCAGCGGTCTCTCGTGCCACTATTCAGGCGTTTCTTAAACGGACACCTCAAAAAGTCCTGCGCATCTTCGATATCAATCTGCGCCAGTCCTTCTATTCAAAGGAGCTTATCGAATCGTCACTCGATCTTGCCAATGTTCTCAAGCTCAATGATGAAGAGTTGGCGGTGATAGCCTCTCTATTGTCTCTATCCGGAGATGAATCGACGCTTCTGGCCGAGATCGCGGGAAAGCACAGGTTGTATATGGTTGCGCTGACCAGGGGGGATAAGGGCAGCATTCTTTATTCGGATGGGCAGATATCGATCCACCCCGGCTACAAGGTTGAAGTAGTGGATACCGTGGGGGCTGGTGATGCTTTTACCGCTTCCCTGGCGTTGAGTGTGTTGAGTGGGCAAGACCTTGATGCCATCAATGACCATGCCAACCGTGTGGCTGCCTTTGTCTGCTCGAAACATGGAGCCACACCCCGATTGCCCGATGAGTTGCGTGTGATATGATATGAATTGCTTGAAAATCCCCCTCTTGTCCACCTCTGCAAGGTGGGATTTCTCCAATCTCTGATGGTTTGAAAAACAATCTGTTAAAGGTTAAATGGAAATGGAAGATCGAAAGAAACAACTGCGATTCGGCTCCTTCCGGAGCCTGCAACCTCTGGTTCACTCATTCAAATTCGAGGGCCAGTGCATCGACCGCTATTACATCGATGGCTTCCTGTCCGGGCACGCCGTAGACATCCGGGGACATGTGCTAGAGATCGGCGATGACACCTACACCCGGCGATTCGGGGGAGCCGGGGTAGTCCAAAGCGATGTCCTTAATGCGGTAGAGGGCAATCCGAACGCAACCGTTGTGGCCGATTTGACCGATGCCGGTCACCTCACGTCGGATACCTTCGATTGCTTCATCTGCACCCAAACGCTTCAGTATATCTACGATGTCCGAGCGGCGGTTCGGACGATCCATCGCATCCTCAAGCCCGGTGGTGTGGTTCTGGCTACCTTCCCCGGCATCGCTCACATCAGCCGGTATGATATGGAGCACTGGGGTGAATACTGGCGGTTCACCTCGATGGCAGCCCGGCGGCTCTTTGAAGATGTTTTTTTGCCCAAAAATGTTGAGGTCTTTCCTTACGGGAACGTGCTGGTAGCCATGTCTTTTCTTCATGGATTGCCTGCCGATGAACTGAAACAGGAAGAACTGGACTATCGCGATCTTGATTACGAGGTGGTAATTGCAGTGCGGGCGGTAAAGATGAAGGGGACGAAATCTCTCTGAGGTTCCCCTTCGACAAGCTCAGGGCGAACGGAGAAAAATGTTCCGTTCGTGGTGAGCCTGTCGAACCATGAACGCATGGTTTAACGGCCTTCTTTGTAAGAATGTACTGGTGCGTTTCAAATTACATGTCGGCGTTTTCCCTCCCCTGATAAAAAGGCTGGGGACAGGCGAGGATTTTGTGGGATTTTCTGCAATGCATCGCCGGTGATCGTGATGGTATAATATGCCATTAGCCTGGAAACACTGATGGGTAAGGACGATTCTTTGAGGGCTGCGGTAATTGTGGCACACCCTGATGATGAAACGCTCTGGGCCGGAGGGACGATTCTCATGCACCCCGAATGGCAGTGGTCAGTGATAGCGCTGTGCAGGGGGAGCGATCCGGATCGGGCTCCAAAATTCAAACGAGTGCTCCAGAACTTTGGGGCCCGAGGTGCAATCGGCGATCTAGATGACGGGCCGGAGCAGTTGCCGCTTTTGGATTCGGATGTCCGGCAGACAATCCTTTCCCTCTTGCCGGAAACGCATTTCGACCTGATTATGACCCATAGCCCATATGGTGAATATACCCGGCACCGGCGTCACGAAGAGACTGCGCTGGCAGTTGCTGCCCTGTGGGAAAAGGGGGATTTATCCGCCGCTGAACTCCTGATGTTTGCCTACGAGGATGGAGGGAAGCGATACCTGCCTCGGCCGATCAAAACAGCACATCAGATGATAAAGATTCCCCAAAATATCTGGCAGCAAAAGTATTTCATAGTCACCGAACTCTACGGCTTTGCTCCTGGTGGTTTTGAAGCCAAAATCGTTCAGCGGGAAGAAGCATTCTGGCGCTTCCGATCCGCTGCTGAATTTAGGACCTGGCTGAATAAGGAAAGGAGTGAATCTTGAAAGTACTGGTTCAATATGAGTACCCGCCTTCGCCCGGCGGATTGGCCACGCAGGGTGATCTGCTTTATCGAGGCCTGAAGGAACTTGGCGTTGATGTCTATCCCGTCAATCCTGCTTCCATCACCGAAAAGGAATGGTACTACCGCTGGTTGAAACCGGATGTGGTAGTGGGGATAGGATACTGGGGACACACACCTGAATTGGTGCTTCACCCTCAGCGATTCGGTGTTCGGCCGGTGCCCTGGCTGGTTGCCGATGGCTATGTTGCTAACTATCAGGATAATTTAAATGCTTTGCCGCTCGTTCTGGTTACATCGCAATGGGTGAAAGAAACCTACATCAGAAATGGCCTGAATGGCAAGAACATCGAGGTTTTGCCGGTGGGCGTAGATACTGATTCCTTCATTCCCCGCGAGAAGGCTGACCGAAAGGTAGCCCTTATCCGCGAAGCGCTCGGCATTTCTCCCGAACAGATCATGATCCTTACCGTGGGCGGGGATGCGGCCTCCAAAGGCGCGCAGGAAGTAATGCAGGCCCTGGCGCTCATCGATAAGAAATTGCATAACTGGAAATATGTGTGTAAAGTCTGGCCGCAACCCCGGACGCATCACCAGAATCAGATGGACCTGCAATTGGCCGCTTCTCTGGGCATCGAGAAGGACGTTATTTATGTCACCAACATCGCCTCACGGAATTTCATGCCTTTCCTTTTATCGGCTTGCGATATCTATGCGGCGCCTTCACGGCTGGAGGGCTTCGGCATGCCTCAGGTTGAGGCCGGGGCCTGCGGTAAGCCTGTTCTGAGTATCAGCGCTATGTCTCTATTGGAAACTCTGGTTCATGGCGAGACTGCATACCTTGCGGGTGTTGCCCAGGAGGTAGTGTTGCGTGAGGCAATGGTTGGCGAAGAGGCGGGCTTCGAGCAAAAGCATCGGGTGGTTTTCAAGGCTCCCCACACCGTCGATTACCGGGCGAGCATCCATGACCTTGCCCGCTATTTGGTGGACTTGATGAAGAACCCGCAACTCCGTCAGCGCATGGGAGAAGCAGGCCGCAAGCGGGTAGTGGAGAACTATGATTATCGCCTTGTGGCTAAAAAGTTCGTCAAAATCATTTCTGAAAAACTGGGGGTTTCCTGATATGAAAAAAGAACAGAATGCCTTAGTTAAAGAAGCGAGGCAAGCAGCGATTGATGTTTTGCTGAGCAATTTTCGCGGGCCGTACCAATCGCTACCGAGGACGGCAGGATGGGGTTATCCGGAGTCCTATACCCGTGACATGATAATCTCTTCGCTGGGCATCCTCGCCGATGGTAACCCAAGGCTTATCAAAGGTCTGCGCCGGGTTCTGGAGACGCTGGCAGAAAACCAGAGCCGGTTGGGCCATATTCCGGGGCTTGTTCATGATCCCGATGAACGCGATACCACAGATACGACCCCTCTTTTTATTCTCGGTGTCGGCCTTTTCCGAAAGGTTACAGGGGAAACCGGCTTTCTGGAAGATGCGGTCCTTAAAGCAATGACATGGATGGAATATCAGAGCCCTACGGACCGGGTTATGGTGTCCCAGCTTCCCACAAGCGATTGGCGGGATGAACAGTGGGTAATGGGATATGGTCTGTTCGTGAATACCATTGTTTATAGCTATCTCCGGCTGTATGGCAAATGGGAGAGGGCTGCTTCCCTGGAAAGCATGATGGATAAATTCACCATCCGCGGCGGGCTCAGGAATCGTCATGTCCACGAGGGACTTGCATTGCCTGGCAAGCCATACTATGCCACATGGTCATACAAAATCTACAGTGACGAGCGGTTCGACCTTATAGGCAACAGCCTGGCGATTTTATCAGGCATTGCCTCCCCATCAAAGGCAAAACGTCTGATCGCCTGGATTGAGAGCGAGTGCCAGGCGTTGCGGGAACGGGGACAACTGGCGATTGACTTGCCGCCGATTTATTTCCCTTATATCCGCCCGGAAGACCCGGATTGGCGACCCCGGTATCAGCAGTTCAATATGCCGGGGAACTATCTTAATGGCGGAGTCTGGCCGTTCGGTTGCGGATTCTACGTTGCGGCTCTTGTGGCTGCGGGCAGATATCGTCTGGCAGAGGAAAAGCTCATTGCTTTGACCGAACTGGTTCGCCCTGCCCGGGATCACGATGTTGAGTTTGGCTTTAATGAATGGTTCCGCGCGCAAGACGGAACTCCCCGCGGAGAAGACTGGCAGACGTGGTCGGCAGCCATGTATCTATATGCTGCGATTTCGGTTGAACAGGGAAGAACCCCGTTCTTTGATGAGATCCGCGCCGGTTGCAAATCGGGATGAAGCAATTTCTATTGATGCAAAGAGTGTTCACGCAGATTCACACTGGCCGTTTGTAGATCATAGCCGTCGAGATATAACTGATGACCTGCTCATTGCGTTGGTTTCTGATCTCAGTTTGGGTGCGGACTATGCCCCTGTCTGATTTGCTTTTCGATTCTCGTTTTTCAATAATTACCCAACTGACAGTCAGGAGATCGCCTGGCCGAACCGGATTGGGTATTCTCATTTGATCATATCCAAGAGCCCCGATTACTGCCATTTTAGGCATATCGGAATCGGCAGTTGAGACTCTGGTAACTACGGCTAATATGTAGGGCGCGGGCGCAATAAGGCCGCCGTACGGATACGATTTTGCCGCTTCCTCGTCAATGTGGAACGGCTGTCGGTCCCATTTCTGTGCAAACTCTAAAATTTCAGTCTTGCTGGTTTGGTGCTGTCCGGCAATCGTTTTTTCACCAACGACGATATCCTCAAAATACAACAAACTCACTGGTGCCTCCACGTGATGACATTATCATAAGTATCGATGTTACTTGATGCTATCCTATCGAGGTGTAGAGTGCAACGGTTAAATGCCCAATTGATCTGCCGGAACAAAGGAAGCCCAACGTCCAGCATAACCTGCCCCAAGAAACGACACCTCTCTCCTAAACTTGCCGCTTGGATGTTAATCCAGGCTCAAAAACTGACGCTCTTGGGGTCGGTATTGATGCCGTTGTTATGTGGTGATCAAATGCTTATTCTTTTCTTAGTGCTCGAACGAAACCATTGAATGCATGTCTCGAGATCGTCTGTCCAATCGTCAGTGGTGACTTTTGGCACAGGTTGGAATTTCAGGAGCAAGTTCTTGTCTTCCTCCCTCGGTAAAAGCCAGGCCGCGACGGTGTACATGAAGTTGCCCCATTTATTAGTTGATGGATGCATTGAAACAACTAAAATGTCGAATTCGCCAAATTTATAGGGTCGTGTATCTTGGCCTGTTTTGGGGTCACTTCCTCCGCGAGTACGTTGAGTTTCAACTACATACATGTTTGATGGTAGCCATTTGTAAGCCTCATTTGCCATCATCGGCCGTTGACTTTTCTTACGTTGCATTTTCAATTGGAGACGAACCTCACCTATTGTATCGGCCAGTAAGAAGTCAAAAGGAACATTACCTACACCTGGAAGATTGTTCCATCCGTTGAGCTGCTTGACAACTGCCATTTCAAAAGCAGCTTCGGCTATAACACCTCTGACCCCTCGTTGTGTTAAGTCGCTGGCTCTATGAATTGCCTCTAAAATTACTTCAGCTTGGGTATTTAATTCTGCTTCGATGGGATGTATTGGGAATTCAGCTCGCAAATATTCAAATATTTGGCGTCTTTCCTGTTGACTACACTTTGAAAGTAACTGCTTGATTTCATCCAATTGTTTCATTCGGCATCACTCCGCTTAGGTCTTCCAGCAGTGCTTGGCTTGAAATTATGCAAATCTGCGCGACTGACCAAGATGTATCCACCAACTTCAAGAGTTCTAAGGTGACCTTTCTTGATAAGTTTTGATATTGCTTGTCTAGATACACCTCGCAGGCGCGCTGCTTCAGATTGGGATATCCAATCTTCGGGGAAAAACGGTTGTTTTTCTAAATGGGTTGACATTGACAACCTATTATGCTAAAATAAGTCAAAAGACCGATAGCATCACCTTACGCTAATATCGGAGACGTTTCATTTTATCGACATCCAAGTCTCCGATGTTATAATATAACCATCAATGAGTACATTTGGTCAACTGTACCAATTGGGTATTGGTCTTGAGTGCTAGAAGGATAATAATTTGAACAATAAATTGATGGGCCAACAGCCACTCATTTTTGAGGAACGAGAACACCCTTCCACTTTGCTGCCCAAATTTGAATCTTATTATTCAACAGACTTAGGGAGTGCTTATTTATGCGATTCATTAGATGTGCTAAGTTCACTCCCTAATGAGTCAATCAATTTGGTTGTAACCTCACCCCCATATGCCCTGCACTTCCAGAAGGAATATGGCAATGTTGAAAAAGTGGACTATGCTGAGTGGTTTTTAGGATTTGGCAAAGAGATATTCCGTGTACTTTCAGAAGATGGAAGCTTTGTCTTGAATATAGGTGGCAGTTACAACAAAGGAACCCCAACTCGTTCTCTTTATCATTTCAAATTACTTATCGATCTGGTAGAGCAGGTAGGTTTTCACCTCGCTCAAGAATGCTTTTGGTATAATCCTGCAAAAATGCCGATGCCAGCCGAATGGGTAACTGTACGAAGAGTTCGAATACGTGATTCTGTAGAATATGTATGGTGGTTATCGAAGACACCTTGGCCGAAGGCAGATAATAGGGAAGTTCTTAAGCCCTATAGTGAAGATATGAAAAGATTGAACAAGAAAGGATTGCATGCAACCAGAAGGCCGTCGGGACATAATATCAAATCAAGTTTCAGCAAGATCGAGGCGGGAGGGGCAATTCCGCCAAACGTTATAGAAGATGAGATTCCAATTGACATGCTCAAATTTGGTAACAATGCAGCAAATGACCTCTATACCGTGCGGTGCAAAGATGCTGGTATGAAACAGCATCCAGCACGTTTTCCTGCTGCGTTACCAGAGTTTTTTATTAAACTTTTAACAGATGATGGGGATATAGTTGTTGATCCTTTTGCTGGATCAAATACAACTGGATATGTTGCAGATAATCTTGGTCGGCGATGGATAGCTATCGAATCAGTTGAGCCATATTTACAGGCAAGCAAATTTCGATTTGAGCAATATCTTCCACTGTTTGAAGAAGACCTTAGTCCCAAGTCGGTTTTATAGTGTATTCTACCCTGATATATCTTCGTTACTACGCTGCGGGTGAGCGTTCCACTGACACCACATAACAACAAATAGGTATCCGAAAAATACTCTTTTGACTAGACGAAAAACAGTAAGTATGCCGGTTCGTGCTGAACCGTCTGATCAGGACTGAGGCAACCGTTTTTGGAACGTCAGCCTGTCGTCGCCCACAGAATAGAAGTCGGGAATCCGGGTGACCAGCTCATACCCCTGGCGCTCATGGAATCTTCTGGTCTTCTCATATTCCGGCTTGGAGGATGTCTCGATCAGGATAAGCCTTCCCCTAGCTTTCTTCATCTTCTCTTCGGCAGCCGCAAACAGCGCTCCCCCGATGCCCCGGCCCTGCTCTCCCGGGGCAACCGCCACCCAGTACATATCCCACGTCCCATCGGTCAACGGGGTAGGCCCATAACAAACATAGCCCTTGATGGAGGAGCCGATCTCGGCCACCAGTACTTTGTAATCCGGCCCGGAAGGATCGTGCAGATAGATATCCAGAACTTCCTCGGCCACGACTACCTCAGCCGGTGTGAATTCCGGGGTAGTTTTAAGGATTTGCATTACGGCCGGTTTATCGTCGATTGTCATCGTTCGGATATTGAGTTTCATATAGGTTTATCCTTCAAGAGCAAGCGATATAATCCGGTCAATGAACTGGCTGTAGGTCATTCCGGCGGCCCTGGCTTGGCGTGTTGCGCCGGAGATAGGGGTTATATCCGGATTTGGATTGACCTCCAGAACATATGCCTTTCCCATGGCATCCACTCGCATATCTACCCTGGCATATCCGCGGCAGCCCAGCAACCGATATGCTGCAAGCGAGGTCTCAGACACATGGCTCCAAAGTTCCTTATCGATCTGCGCCGGGCACACAGGTGTGGTGTGGTCAAAGTAGATATTGCCGGGCGATGACCATTTGGCGTCAAAGGTGACCAGTCGGGGCAGTCCCGGCGGCAGGGTAAACTCTATCTCTGAAATAGAAAGCACTCGCAGGTCATAGTTGCCCATGATTGTGGCGCTGAGCTCTTTGCCATCGATGAATTCTTCAACCAGCGCCCGGCCGCCGTAATGGGTGCATATCTTTTCCACCTGACGCGCCAGCGCGGCCGCATCGTTCACCACGCTATCCTGGGTAACGCCGTGGCTGGCGTCCTCAGCCGCTGGCTTGACAATGCAGGGGAAATTCAAATTGAACCGGTTGATCGTTTCCGGATGCAATACCTGATACCCCGGTGTGGCTACACCGACACCGGCGAGAAGTTCTTTGGTCTTGATCTTGTCCAGCGCCAGCGCCAGGGTGGCAGGAGCGGAACCGGTGAATGGCTTTCCCGATAGCGCCAGCATGCCGGTCACCATGGCTTCGGTCTCCGGACGGCTGGCAAAGCCTTCGAACAGATTGAAAAAGATATCTGCATCCAGGCTCTGGATTTGTTGCCTGACTGTTTCGAGAGGAGGCACAAGTGGTACTTTAGTGACGCTGTAGCCCAACTCCAGCAGGGAATCGCTTACTGCCTTGACCTCATCCAGAACCTCAGCGATAGCTTCAGCCTCGCCCATTTGAGTGTAGCGGTCGTTGATGGGCTCGTTGTAGATGATAGCTATCTTAGCACGCACTGTGGATATCTCTTAAGAGCGGCGTTGAGAATGCCTGAAATGAGGGCCTGATATGCCATCCCCATTTTGCCAACCATGATAGGCAGGTCGCTGTAATTGGGATTAAGCCCCGGCAGCGGATTTATCTCCAGGAAATAGGGCGTCCCATCGCGGCTGATCCTGAAATCGATCCGTGAAAAGTCCCGGCATCCCAAAACTTCAAAGGCCTTCATGCTGGAATCTGTGATCTTTTTCAGAATATCCCTTTCGAGCCGGGCGGGACATTCATATTCCACCATCTGTTTCCAATCCCGCTTCACCTCAAGGGAGTAAACAAAACGGTCCGTCCTTTTCCTGGGAATGATACGCATCATGCCCAAAATTTTTAGGGGTGAGTTGCCAAGCAGTCCCACGGTGACCTCTTCCCCGGCGATGAACTCCTCCACCAGTATCGGCTGCCGATATTTCCCCAATAGGTCAGCAGCCACTGTCATTGCTTGGGCGGCATTCTCAACAAGAGAACTGAAGCGAATCCCCCTGCTCGATCCGTCACAGGCCGGTTTGATGATGGCGGGGAAAGGGAATCCTTTCCAGTCTATCCCTTTCCCCTGATCGCCGCTTGTTATCACCACTTCTCGTGGGACGCGGACTCCTGCCGATGCCACCAGTTTTTTGGCTAGTGGTTTATCCATGCATATCGAAAGACACTGCGGGTCGGACCCCAGGTAGGGGATATCGAGCATCTCGAGGACGGAGGGCACCTGGGCCTCACGGCTCCTGTAGGTGCCTCTCCCCTCTGCGATGTTGAAAACGAAGTCGATCTTCTCTTTGACGATGTTAGCAAGGAAATCCCTGCCTCCGCCAAGTCTGACCACCGAATGCCCTTGTGACTCTATGGCCGCTTCGATTCCCTCCACGGTCTCCACAGAGTCATATTCTTCAAGGGCATCATCCGTCTGGGCCGATCCTGAGGACACCGACTCTTTAAGATCGTATGCCAGTCCTATTCTCATCTCTGAATCCTGCAAACTGAGAGCCGTGTCCCTTCCATCACAATAGCTGGGCTTGCAGCGGGCTTACCCGCCTGCCGTTGCCGTTTCGGCGTCCATTGTTTTTTGGCGGCTGGTTCAGAATCACCGGGTTTCTATATTGGAAGATATGCCCCTGCCGGTTTCTTAATATGAGGCCTTCTTCCGTCTGCGATATCACATAATTCGGCTGAAGGGGAACCTTGCCGCCGCCTTCAGGCAGGTCTATAACGTAGGTCGGGATAGCCAGACCTGAGGTATGCCCCCGCATGCCTTCGATGATTTTAATTCCGGTGTCCACCGAAGTGCGCAGGTGTTCTGTTCCCTGTACCATATCCGCCTGGAAAAGGTAGTAAGGGCGCACCTTTATCTTCAGAAGCCCATGGCACAACTTCATCTGCGTGGCGACATTATCGTTCACGCCTCTGAGGAGAACAGTCTGGTTGTTCACCGGCACTCCGGCCCGCACCAGGCGATCGCAAGCGCGCGCCGATTCTGGGGTTATTTCTCTGGGATGGTTGAAATGGGTGTTAAGCCATATCGGCCCATACTTTGAAAGCATGGAACACAGTTCGTCATCTATGCGCTGGGGCAGCACCACCGGAAATCTAGATCCAATGCGGATGATCTCCACATGCGGTATCTGCCTTATTTTTGAGATAACCTTCTCCAGATGAGATGTAGAGAGGGTCAGGGGATCACCCCCGGAGAGGATCACATCCCGTACGTTCTTGTTTTTGCGAATATAATCCAGCATTGCCTCTATCTCGGTTGGGGTGCGCACCCACTCGCCATTGCGCCATTCCCTTTTACGAGTGCAGTGACGGCAAAGCATGGGACAGATATCAGTTAATACCATCAATACCCGGTCCGGATATCGATGAACCAGGCCCGGCACAACAGAGTCCCTCTTCTCTTCCAGCGGATCTTCCCAACCCATACCGGCAAGGGCCACCTCTTCAAATGCAGGGACAGCCTGTCTCCTGATGGGGTCATCGGGATCGCAAGGATTTATGAGAGATAGATAATGAGGGGTTATCGCTAGAGGATATTGAGCTGTTACCAGCTTGAGCCGTCCAAGCTCTTTAGCGGAAAGGGGGATAAA
>Ga0265296_1004879_pt1 | contig 11397 bp, 16 predicted proteins | sample MunlanPumphouse1_FD_189073 | JGI IMG/M metagenome (GOLD analysis project Ga0265296, IMG submission 189073) | Groundwater microbial communities from a municipal landfill in Southern Ontario, Canada - Pumphouse #1 | ecosystem: Environmental > Aquatic > Deep subsurface > Groundwater | place...
ATTGAAGAAGAATTGGGCATTGAATTTGTAAATTAATTTCTTTCTCTTACAATCACTTCAATAATGTCTAATAGTTGTCGCTCTGCTTCTTCACTTTGATTGATTTGTGCTTCTATATCCCTTTGAATTCTAGCAATTCTAGAAGCGTCAACGTTCATGTGGGCTAATGCCATTTCTGTTAAAATAGATTCATTATATGCTTTTAATGCATGGAGTTCAACCAGTTCTTCTTTGAGTTGTTTCGCTTCTTTTGCTGCATCAATCCATGTTGCTTCTCGTGCCCATCTAGCGAAGTCGTTTGTTTTAACTTTTCCAGAAAAAAGTTTAGGAAAGAATGACTCTTCAAGGGAAGCAGTTACTCCCCAATTAACCATCGTATCATAAAAATCTTCTCCGGAAATTTCTAAGCCCCACGATTTGCTAAACTTTTCAAATGCTCTCTTTCTCGCTTCTTGATTAAAAACTGTCTTGTCAATTTGATTTAATTCGTTATATGCTCTTTCTGGAAGATTTTTTAGTTTAAGAAAAATTGAAAGTTGTCGTTGAGAGGCTTGTACTACTACCTCGATTCTACCGGGAGATTGGATCCCGCCTTCATCTTTATCCTCGTTTTGTAAGTCTTCTAGACTCGCAACAGCTTGACCGAGTAGGATAAGCACTGCTTCTGCTCCGGCATCCTTCTTTTTTAATTCTAAAAATTGTGCTTTTTTCTTAGGTAAAAATGAGGGAGTTGAAGTTTTTATTTGCTGTTGAACGACTGCAATTTCTTGTTCTATTTTCTTTTCTTCGTTTTGGACATCTTTTTTTAAAGCGAGATAAGCAAGAGAGACAGCTGCAAGAAAAGCACCGATTCCAATTAATCCTTTCTTCTTTACCACGGTTCTTTCAATTTTTGCTATTATAAATAGGTTTCAGTTTGTAAATTAATTTGTTAAAAAATACGGAACAATTAAACCGTAGGATTTAAATAATACTTCCTAGAATTCTATCCCATGCCAAAGAAGAGTGATCCTGATATTTCTGAGCAGTTATTTGAGTTAATTGATGTTTTAAAGAAAAGAGAAGAATCTACTCAAACCTTAATTAAAAGAGTAGACAAAGTATTTTCCTTATTTGAAGAAGCAAGTAAACATGTGGGTGAAGTGCAGAGTGCTGAAATGAGAATTAATACCTTATCCACGAAATTAGAAGCCTTATTAGAACAGAATAGAGTGATTGCGCAGGGTTTAGTCTTATTAGAGAAGTATGTCAGAGGAAAGACAAGATTAGAACCGAACGTTCCTGGTCAGAAGCAAGATTTTGCTAGCCCTTAAACATGGATGAGCCTCAGTTTTTAGTGAATGAGTTTGAAGAGAAAGATCTGCCAGAGTTAAATAATGTTATGAGTGTATTAAAGGTGGTTGAGAAGCCATGGGTTGATCGTTCTGTATTTTTACGTGATTTTATGAATAATGTGTTTAGTGCATATGTAAATCAGAAGTATAGTGAAGTTAAAGATAGAGAAGGGTTAAAGCAAGAATTAGAAAAAAAGAAATTCGAATTGGTAAAGAAGGTTGAAGAATTAAAGAAGCAAGAGCAAGAAGCGAAAATTGAGAAACCAATTGTATTTTCTAAAGTGACGGGTAAATCTCTCGTTTCTTCAAATGTTGAGAATGGAGTGTTTTTAATTAAAGAACCTGAATTAACTGTTGATGAAATTAAATTGATGAGTCTGCTAAAACCGAGTTTAACTTCTGATTCTGTGACTGATGTGGAAATGGTAAAAAAAGTGGCAGCTGAGGCGGGTGTGACATCTGCTGAGTCCTTAGATAAGATGAGGTATTATTTAGTGAGAGATTTTACTCGTTTTGGAAAACTTTCTGCTTTAATTGAAAATAAAGAAATAAGTGAAATTTTGTGTGAAGGCGCCGCTCTTCCATTGAAAGTAAATTATCAAGGTAATGAACTTCCAAGTAATGTTAGTTTAAAAGATAATGCAGAGATTAATTATTTTTTACAAGTAGTTGCACAAAAAACGAATACAATGCTAAATGCAGAAAATTCATTATTGAATGTTTCTCTTGAAGGCTGGACGATTCATGGTAATTTAGGAAATGAAGTGTTGCCTGCTAAGTTTGTAATGGTAAGGGAGTAGTTTTTTTAGAAGCGATATATTATTAAAGTTCTAATTGGGGAGATTGATGATGGCTGGAAACTTCGGTGAGAAAGAGTTAAGAGCAATTTTACAGCGAGTGTATGGTCACACTTTGAAGATTGATGAAGCAGTCAACATGTTGTCTCCTTTTCTTATTAAAGAAAGAGCAAGCACTCCTCCGTCGAGAGCTGCAACGCCCGTGAAAAGAAATGAAGAACTGAAACTGAAAAGAGAATTAATTAATATTCGAGATATGTCTGAGTTAGATACGCAAGAGATGTTGCTTTATCCGATAGTGGGATGTGATCGTTTCCTTTATCCTCAAGAATTTTTTGAATGGAGAGGGAAGGAGAGTTATGGGGATTGTAAAAATGGGACTCCGGCAAAAGTGGAATGGAGAAACAGAGATGCAAAAACAGATCTTGAAGAAGGGAAACATCAGATTAGGGGAATTAATCAAGGAGAATTAAGACTTGGCGATGTCTTTGTTTGTATAAAGAAAGGAACCTTATCCTAATTTTACTTCATTCTTTTTAGTAAACTAATAAAGTGTTCTGGAATAATAAAGTAAAGTGGGATTAAGAATGCATAAGCAATTGGGTCTGAGAAAGGTTGATCAATTAAAAATAGTAAAATCGTACTAAAGCAAATAAATCCATCTAGTTTTCTCCATTTTGAAGGAATAAATGCTTTTCTAGTCATAAAGATGCCTAAGGCTACATTGATGCATTGTAAAATAATTAAGGGTAAGACGAGCCAGAAATAGAGCATAGGGATGAATCCTTGATACCCTAAGATTCCTCCCAAGGTAAATCCAATTAATCCATCGGTGAATAAGTCAAAGTTCTTTCCAAAATCTGTTTCATATTTAAATTTCCTTGCAACAAATCCATCCAATAAATCTAATCCTAAAAAGATTAAATAAAGAACAGTTGTTAATTGGGTTTGATAAAGTAAAGCAGTATAAAGTAAGCTTAATCCTAAAAGTAATCTAAAGGAGGTTATTCCATTTGCAGGGTTAACGATTTTGTTCATTTATGCTTTTTATCGCCTAGTTTTTTATAGCTTAACCAGATAATAACTAATAGTTCAAATAAGAGAATTAGTGGTCGAATGTATCTATTCAGGTCTGTAAAGGTTTTGATTGTGCCAAAGAAGAGAACAAAGAGTCCTCCGAGCATAAATCCTGTTCCGATCCATTCGTGTAGGGCATTTTTACTTGTAGGTAAGTAAACTCCTAGTGCGATTGCAATGAGTCCAAAGAGTGCGGTTATTAAAAAGTAAACGAAGTTATATTTTTGTTTAGAGTGATCAAGTTCCGCCGAGCACATATTACAGAATGGTTCTCTTGGGCAACCATTTGAGTCGTAAATTTTGTAATCAACGTATCCTTTTTGATTGGTGCAGGATTCAAAGAGTTGTTGGTTTGCAGGTTCTGGACAAGTGAAGTTTTCTTTAACAACAGGCATCATTGGTCTTGGTCCGTAATTATAACCTGTGCAGAAGTTTTCATATTTCGGTTCAGGATAGACTGCTTCAATACTGCTTAAGACAAATGCTGAGAATAAGACCGAGATAACAAAAATAATTAATATTTTTCTTAGGTCAATCATACTTCTTCTTATTGTCTCTTCATTATAAATCTTATGGTAGTCCTACGAGTTTTAAAAGTTCAGGGTTACTCAAGAATGCTTCTTTGCGGACGTCTTCTAAGATGTAATAGACTTGTTTTTGTTCGAGGGTAAAGTCTTTTTCTAGAGCTTCCATAAAAAGTTCGACATCTCGTAGTTCTCTAAAGACACATTCGATTAAATAGTCGTATCCGCTGGTAATTTTATAGCAGCAGTTAACATGCTTGTTTTTAAGTAAATGTTCTCTCAGTCTGTCTTTATCTTCTCGTTTTGTTTTAACCATAATAGTTGCTCGGGTATTATATCCTAGTTGGGTAAAATCAATTAAGCAAGTGTTTCTTGTGATTAAGCTTTGTTCATATGTTTTTATTTTGTCATAGATCGTAGAAACAGGGATGGCTATCCGTCTGCTCATGCGGGTAAGACTTTCCCGGGAGTTGTTCCGTAAATTCGATAAAATCAGCAATTCTTTCGAGTTAAGCATAATAGTTCACCTCCAGTGTGAATAAACTAGAGTGAATTCCGAAAGATATAGGTTAGATGCTTAGAGGTTATATAGCACCTTATAGTTAAATGGGTTTAGTAATTGTTTAGCTTAGTCTTGGAATTTTTAAAATGTTTAATCAAAAAGGAGTTCAATTCAGCTCCGGTTCAGTGGAGCTAAACAATTACTATGTTTAACAACGTTTATATAATCTTATAAGGTAGAAGAAGGGCATGAAGCGAAGTGTGATTCAGTTAGGTAATAATACTTCGGTTGTTTCTTTGCCTTTTTCTTGGATTAAAAAGTATGGAGTTAAGAAAGGAGATGAAGTGGATATAGAAGAGGCAGGAGATAGTTTAATGATTAGGATTAATGCGGTTCCAGTTGCAGAAAAAGTAGAAGTGGACATGACTGGTTTTGATGAAAAGGCGTTGTTTCATGGGATGATTGGATTACATCGGTATGGGTATGATGAATTAAAAATTCAGTATAAGCCTGAAACATTAAGAATGATTCAAAGTGCGGTAAATAATAAAATGTTAGGTTTTGCAATGGTGGATCAGACGTCGAAACAGTGTACATTAAGATCCCTATCTAATGAAATTCCTGGAGAGTTTGATGGAGCGTTAAGAAGAGCGTTTCTTGTCACATTATCGTTAGGGACAGCGAGTATGGAAATGATAAGGGAACAGAATTTTGAAGCCTTGCCTGATCTAATTAATTTAGAAGAGACGAATAATCAGTTAACCAATTTTTGTTTGCGTATTTTAACAAAGAAAAGTAAAGAGAAAGAATCATTTTTAAAATATGTGGTTGTGTGGAATTTAGAGAAGGTGGCTGATGAATATAAATATTTATGTCAGGAGCTTGCACGTTCTGCTGAAGAGATTGATCCAAAACTAATTGAAACGTTTGAAGAAGTGAATGAATTAGTAAAATCTTTTTATGGCTTATTTTACAAGTTCGATAATACTGTTTTTAATGAAACATGTAATAAGAAAAAACTGCTTGAAAATAAATTAAAAGATGTGAAAACACGTAATATGGGCGAGTTTACCTTGATTAATCATAGTTTAGGGTTGGTGCAGCGTGCGGGTGACTTCGCTACTTCACTGTATGCCCTGTTTCATAATAGATCTAATCCCTAGATAGAGATGAACATATTCTTTTCTATATTGGTTATAATAGGCAGGATGTTCTTTTTTTATTTTTCCTGGAGATCTTCTTGCTGCGGTGAGGAGTGTTTTTCTTTCAAGTGCTTTAGGATCTTTATCTTGGAGTGATGCGTTGACTGCGAGTGCTCGATAAATTGTTGCGTTTCTATATTTTAAATTAAAATCTGTAACATCTTCAACAGGTAAGGCGGCGTGTTCATTAAATCGATTTAGGTAACGAGCGATGCATTCTTTTTTAACTGGTTCAGGAATAGGGAGATATTCTAAGAGGGTGACAAGTTCAATGGGTTGTAACGTTCTTCCAAGCAGTTCGCAGTCAAGGACACCAACTTGTCCGTTGTCTCCGTATCTCCAGTTTTTTGGATGGGGGTCTTTTTTGAAAACCAGGAGCGAGTCAGCTAGGATTTTCTTAAGAGGGAGGGTATTATCCAAAATTCTTTTTTTTGTTCCTTCATCGACATTGGTTCTTCCAATTCTCTCCTCGAGATCATTCCAAGTTTTTGTTAGGGGATATTCTCCGGGTTCAGATTCTTTTTGGTTGCATTTTTCGAGAGGAAAATATACATGGATAAGTGCGAGTGCGTCGGTGATTGCGGGGAGAAGTGCTATTCCAAGTTGGCTTGTTTCTTCTGCTGGAGAACGTAAAAGTTCATCAAGATTTCTTCCAGGTTCTCTTCGTATAACACAGAAGGTGCTTCCCTTTTCTTCAAAAGTTTCGACAGGTGTTGAAACAAAATAACCTTTATATTTCTCTTCAAGAATTTCTTTTATTATTCGTGCTACTTCCTTTTCTTCGTTAATAGAGTCGGATGTTCCTTCTTTGAGGATAGAAGTTTCTTTAAGTTGGTTTGAGCTGGTGGGTTCATAGACTTTATTTCTGCTTTCAGAAAGTTGTTGCCTTTCACTATTTTGGATATAAGGAAGGGTGCGTTTCCAGCATGTTTTTCTTAAGGATGAAAGTGAGTCCTTTTCATGAGGGAGTGCATCTGCTAGTTCTTGAGAGATTTCTGCTCGGAGGAGAGTTTTATTCTGGTCAGAATCAGGTTCGTTTAGGCTCGCTTCTAGAGAAATTCGCGTTTCTTCAAAGTGTCCAACGAGGTAAGAGTGGAATGCACGTTCAAGCGGGTCTTTGTCTGTTGCAAGATGGCGGTGAAATAAAAAGGAAAGAAGAGCGGGCATATTGTGGCGAAACTTTCGATAAGCTTGGAGTTTTGCTCTGTCAGCGAGGTAGAGTTCGTCGTAATGCACTGATTCTGCTCTCAGTGTTCCCCATAAACTGCTTGTTGGGAAACAGTCTGCAAGAGTGGAAATATCTTCAATGTAATCCCTTGCTTTTCTTTTTTTAAGAGACACATCATAGAGGACGTGAGCGAGGGTGGTAAGTCCTTTTTTGGTTTTATTTTTTGGAGGGGGTGGAAGGTTTTGTAAATCTATTTTTGCTGCGGGTGAAAGCTTTTTTTGAGAAGCGACTCTCGATCGATATTTTAATGTAGAGAATAGTTCCGGTCCAAGGCGGATTCCTAACCAGGTGAACGGGGGAAAGTAGGCATAATAATCGTGTAACGATCCTTGATAGTGCTGATGTTCTAAGGTGGTGAGATAATAAAAACAAGTTGCAGCTGCTGCTGCTCCGGTCAGATTAAGAAATGGATGTTTTTGGAGGTCTTTTTTTATGATGTTAGGAGCATGAACAAATACGAATTTTGGAATGTCTGTAAGGAAGCTCACATGAAGAAAGAGAACAGTTAATATTTATCCTTTCCCTTCCTAGAAAGAACATGTTAAAAAACTCATTTACGTTTTTACCAAAGGTAGGAAGAAGAACTGAGCAAAGTATTTGGTCTCAGAAGATTCTTACATGGAGTGATTTTTTATTGAAAGAAAAAGTTAAAGGATTTTCAAAAGAAAAGAAAGATCGGTGTGATGTAATCTTAAAACAAGCAGGTAAGGCACTCATTGAAGAGGATGCAAATTTCTTTCTTAAATTTCCCTTAAAAGAACAATGGAGGTTATACGATGAATTTAAAGAGAAGGTATTATTCTTAGATATTGAAACTGGGAGTTCAAATAAAGAATTAACGGTCATCGGAGTCTTTGACGGGTTTGAGTACGGTTCTTTTGTAAAAGGGGTTAATTTAGAAAGAGATGCTTTTTTTAAATTATTAAATAGATATAAAATGCTAGTGACGTTTAATGGTGCAGCGTTCGATATTCCAACTATTGAGCGTTATTTTAATAGGGCGATTCAAATGCCTCACTTTGATCTAAAGCACGCGGCAGCAGCATTGGAATTGAAAGGAGGTTTAAAGGAGATTGAATTGAAGTTAAATTTAAAACGTCCTAGTCATTTATACGGAAACCCGGTAGAGCTATGGAGAGCATTTCATGCGTCAAAAGATAAGGAATATTTAGAGTTATTATTGGAGTATAATGAGGAAGATGTGGTTAATTTAAAGCCTTTGGCAGATTTATGTTTTAGGGAAATAAAGAAAAGGTTATTAACTCCTTTTTCTTCTTAAACTAAAATGGCAGGTGTAACGTTTCAGAATGTGTTTACAAAATTCTTCCAGTCTAAAAAGCCTTTATCGCTTCTTCAGCTAGAAAAGTTGGGTAAACTTGAAGTAAAATATACAGATAAAGTAAGGATGTTTCCAAGTAGGAAGAGAATTAATAATTATCCTGAGTATATGTTAATTGAATTTAATAGAGTGGTTGTTGCCGAGGCGTTTAATAGTCAGTTGAAAGAATTTCCTATTCCAAAGAATGAATGGAAAAAGGCAGATGTTGTCCTTCTCCAAAAGATTCTTGATGAGATAAAGACTATTTGTAAATAAAAAGGTTTATGTGCCTGTTCTGGTTATCATTTTTATGGATGAATTATTAGTTAAATATGAAAAGTTAAAACCAACGATTAAAAAGCGATTGAAAGAGTTTAAAGAAATTGGAAAGAATGAAACTAATTTATTTGCAGAGTTATGTTTTTGTTTATGTACACCGCAGTCAAGTGCATTTAAATGTGATAATGCAATTCAGAATTTAATTAAATTAAAGTTATTGGAGAATGGTTCTGAAGATGAAGTTAAAGAAGTCTTAGTGAAAGCAGGAGTAAGATTCCATCATAATAAAGCAGGATATATTGTTGCTGCAAGGAAATTAAATAAGGAATTAATTAATCAACTTAAATCTAAAAATGAATTTGAAATAAGAGAATGGCTTGTAAAGAATGTAAAGGGATTTGGATTAAAAGAAAGTGGACACTTCCTAAGGAATATTGGGAGATATGAACATTTAACGATTCTTGACAGGCATATTTTAAGAAATCTAGTGAAGTATGGAGCGATTAAACGCATTCCAGACACTTTAACAGCAAAGAGGTATCTCGTAATTGAAAAGAAGATGAAAGCATTCGCTGTAGAGAGAAATATTCCTCATGCTGAATTGGATTTGCTCTTCTGGGCTGATGCGGTTGGAAAAGTGTTTAAGTAATTCGTTTCGTAAACTATTTATAGGAGAAGACATGATTGATTGAAAAGATGGTGGCTAAAAAGAAGTGTGCAAATTGCGGTTCTGCTATTGCAAAAGAAGTGAAAACTAAATCTAAATCATTTTGTTCTAAGGAGTGTAAGGAGCAGTATTCAAGTAAGAAGCCGAAGGTGTGTGAGTTTTGTTAAATGCCGCTAGGTACTGTTGCAGCCATTATTGAAAAGAATAAAAAGTTTTTATTAATTCAAAGAAATAATGTGCCGTTTAAAGAATGTTGGGTATTTCCGGGTGGGCATATTGAACATTTTCAAAGTGCGGAAGAAGCTATTATTCGGGAAGTAAAAGAAGAAACACATCTGACGTTTAAGCCGAAGTTCTTTAGGGCGTTTGATGAAATTTTTCCCCAATTAAAGTGGCATGCGCTTGTAATGGTATTTAGTGGGACGTTTACTGGAACGATGAAGTTGAAGGAAGATGAAGTGAAAGATGCGAAATGGTTTTCTAAAGAAGAGATTAAAAAGATGAAGCTAGGGTTTGATCATAACAATATTTTTCTAGAATTTCTTAAGTGTTAGCCGGAAATTTTACGGAAAATTTAGGTAAAGGCTTTTAAAAATTAAAAGAGAAATTCTTTTATGGATGAAATTGAAAAAGAAGTAACAATTATAGAATTAAAAACAAAGGAAGGTAAACGGTTTAAGGTAACAAAGAGAGTTCCCCTGTTTCATTTATCCACAACCAAAGTCTTTGAAAATAAGGAAGAAGCATTAAGCTTGTTTAATGAGTGGTTGGACGATTGATCTCATTCGTAGTGTTAAGAGTTGCACTAGTTCTTTTTGGTTATAATAAAATAGATCTGGAATTTCTAAGCAAATAATTTGTTTTTTAAGGTAAATTTTTGGAAATCGTGTTGAAAGTTCTTCTCGTTGAGAATCTTCCATGACGAGGATTAAATCTGCCCATACTAACTGTTCTGTTGTAACAGGGTGTTCATTAAATAACCCGGCTGATCTTGTTTCAAAGTCTTCTTTAAAAAGTTCTTCTGCTGTTTTGCTTCTATTCTTATTTTGATTGCAGATAAAGAGCAGTTTCATAAGGTTTTATGTTCTTTAAGCGATTTAAAGGTTATTATTCAAAGATGAGTATGGATTATAGAAATTGATTTAAAGAAGGAAAAGAAAAAGAAAGGATGGTTGTTGATTTTAATCAATATGGAAATGCAGAAGTTACTAAAAAACTTACAGCGTTGCAGCAAGAATTAAGAAAGCACGAAGGTGGATTAGCTGCGATGGTAATTGATTTCATTCGTCCTAATAGTTTTGATAGTGAGCAAAGAGTGATTCATGTAGGGAAAATTGCTCCCTCTTATCTTGAAAGAGCAGACTATCTCGGAACAGATCTGCCCGGTGTGGATCTAAGTGCGCTTAAACCAATTTTAAAAGGAAGGGTAGAGGATGTAACGCTGTTTGATTCTCCAACAGTAATGCTGTATGGAAGAAGAGTTCAGATGGGTGATAAGTTGAATACTGAGTGGTTAATGTTGCAGGGTGAAATGGAAGTGAATACAACTGAAAGGCGGAACTTGCCCGTTTTGCATTACGCAGCTGTAATTGGAGGGGATATGTTGGGAGTAAGGGGTTTAGTTCCTGGTTCGTTAAGTCGTTATGCAAATGATTCATTCTTAAGGATGAGGGTGATTGTTGGAGATGAAACAGTTGCGAATCATTTTTCATTAAGGGTGGCTCACAGTTCAAGCGGTTTAGCAAATGGTTTAGGTGGATATTCACCGGAAGGAAGAGAAGTGTATGGAGTAATAAGTTCTTTAATAAAAGATCCTAAGGCATTAGAAAGGTACACTAGCGAACGATCTGCAACGCAGATGGGGTGATCTTCGTTACCTTTATATAAACCGTTTCTTCTGAATTGATAAAAGAGGAACGATGCCGGAAAAAGTTATTCAAAAGTTTGAAATTAAATATCTTGAGGTTCTTGATAAGGATGGAAATGTTGATTTAAAGTTAAAGCCCAAGGTTTCTGATAAAGAAGTCATTCAAATGTATAAACAAATGGTGTTAGCAAGAAATTTTGATAATAAAATGTTAAGTTTACAAAGGCAGGGAAAGATTAGTACATTCGCTCAAGGAAAAGGCCATGAAGCATTACAAGTGGCAGCAGGGTTTGCAATGAAGAAGGAAGATTGGCTTGTGCCTTATTTTAGGGAGCAGGCAATTTCTATTGTGCGGGGTGTTCCGTTAGAAAATATTTTAATGTATTATGGCGGTGATGAACGGGGAAGTATATACAAAAAAGGAGTAAACGTTCTTCCGGTGTGTATTCCTGTTGCTACCCAGTTATTGCATGGAGCAGGGTTAGCGTGGGCGTTTAAGAAACAAAAAAAGAAATCTGTTGTTGTTGCGTTTTGTGGTGATGGTGCGACGTCTGAAGGTGATTTTCATGAAGCATTGAATTTTGCGAGTGTCTTTCAAGTTC
>Ga0265296_1004880_pt1 | contig 11397 bp, 8 predicted proteins | sample MunlanPumphouse1_FD_189073 | JGI IMG/M metagenome (GOLD analysis project Ga0265296, IMG submission 189073) | Groundwater microbial communities from a municipal landfill in Southern Ontario, Canada - Pumphouse #1 | ecosystem: Environmental > Aquatic > Deep subsurface > Groundwater | place: Canada...
GCGGCCAAGATTGGATGGCGTGACGCCGTTATAATCACCTAAAATAAAAGTCGCGGCGCGGACATGATCCGCGATGACGCGAATAGCCTTTTTGTTGCTTTGATAAAATTCATCTTGCTGACTTTCTGGCACACTAACCATTTTTATAATTTTTTTAATCAATGGCTGTAATGTTTCTGTTTCATAAACACTTGATAATCCATTGAGAGCGGCTATTGTTCTTTCCAAGCCCATGCCAGTATCCACACTTTTTTGTTTTAGCGGCTCAAATTTTTCATCTGCAGTTTTATTGTATTGCAAAAAAACATCATTCCAAATTTCCAGCCAATTATTTTTGTCGTTGCCAGGATTGCTGTTTGGGGGCGGAAACTCGCTCTTCCCTTGCCAATAAAACATTTCACTGGATGGGCCACATGGGCCGGTAATTCCAGCTGGACCCCACCAATTATCTTCTCTCTCCAAAACCCCGCCCGGCATATAAGCGATTCTATTTTCGGGCATTCCAATTGATTTCCAAATTTCGGCGGTTTCGTCATCTTTGGGGATATGGGGATATTTTTGATCTCCACCAAAAACTGTAACGGACAATTTGCGTTGATCAATCCCCAACCATTTTTTGTCGGTCAAAAATTCCCAGCTCCATTCTATGGCTTCTTTCTTAAAATAATCACCAAGCGACCAGTTGCCCAACATTTCAAAAAAAGTTAAATGCCATTCATCCCCTACTTCATCTATGTCTCCTGTGCGGATACATTTTTGGATACTCACTAATTTATTTCCCGATGGATGTTTTTCGCCAAGCAAATAAGGCACCAATGGATGCATGCCAGCGGTGGTAAACAGAACGGTCGGATCGTTTTCCGGAATCAAAGAAGCGCCGGGGATCTCCGCGTGCCCTTTGCTCTTGAAAAATTCTAGGTATTTTTGACGTAACTCATTGACGGTCATAGTTGTTATATTTTAGAAGATATTAGTAGAAAATGCAAATAATTAGAGTGGATATTGACCTTTTTCTCGCATGGGAGTAAGGTTTGGGTAGTTAAACGCTCTTTGATAGGTCATAGAATACTAGGTTTCTAGGAAGTGCGAAAGCCCTGATTAAGTTTGGGGCGAAATGGAGGCGATATCATGTCAAAGTATCGGACGGTTCCATTGGAGATAGAAGGGCATCCGCCCGGGTCAGGAAAAATCATTGCCAACGAGGTGATGGAACGATTCAGTTACTATGGCATGCGGGCCATTCTGTCAATCGTTCTCATCAAGTACCTGCCGATTGACCAGCTCATGACCGAGCAGGAAGCCAACGGCGTGTTTCACCAGTTCGCGTCATGGAACTATTTCTTCCCCATTCTGGGCGCGCTGATCGCGGATGTCCTCTTGGGGAAATACAGAACCATCCTCTACCTCTCCATGTTCTACACTGTCGGTTGCGCCGTACTGGCGTTTGACCAGAGCCGAACAGGCATCTACTGGGGACTGGGCCTGATCGCTATTGGAAGTGGCGGCATCAAGCCGTGTGTATCTACCTGCTTGGGGGATCAATACGGCGATAAGAATAAAGGTCTCATCGACAAAGCGATGGCTTTGTTCTATCAAGGGATCAATTTCGGTGCTTTCTTGAGTATCGTATTGGTTCCGATTCTTCTCGGGAAATTCGGACCGAAAATCGCCTTCGGAGTACCGGCGGTAGGGATGTTCTTGGCTACGGTCGTGTTCTGGTCTGGTAGAAATCAGTACGCCCACATCCCACCCAAAGGTTTGCAGTTTCTCCGCGAGCTCAAAAAAGAGCTGAAACCCCTCACTAAACTCATTGGCCTGTTCCTCTTCATGGCCGTGTTCTTTTCGCTGTACGATCAGTCTGGTTCTGAGTGGGTTCTTCAGGCTTCCAAGATGGACCTGAATTTCCTGGGCATGGAATGGCTCCCCGCTCAAATCCAAATCATCAACCCACTATTAATAGTGGTCTTCGCAGGTGCAATCGAAAACAAGGTCTTTCCGCTCTTGAAGAAGCTCCATCCTTCGGATCTTGTCCGAGTCGCCTTTGGCTTCTTCTTGACGGCCGGCGCTTTCGCAGTAGTGACCTGGATTGAGGCCAGAATAGAGTCCGGAGCGGTTCTAAATATCGCCTGGCAACTCTTGGCCTATGCCATTCTCACTGTGGGCGAGATTTTTGCCTACATGTCCGTTCTACAGCTTTCATATCGCAAGGCTAAGCCGGCCATGAAGTCGTTTGTCGGCGCTATCTTTCTCTTGGCTGTTGCCCTTGGAAATCAGTTCACGTCTGGCGTCAATTTCGTCATTCAGAATGACCCACCATCGTTCACGCCCGACAAGGTCGGAGTTTACCGCCTGACCTTGACTGCTTCGGACAGCAAGATGGAGAAGGCACACGAAGTGGACGTAACAGTCTTGAGTGTAGACGATTTCGCGACCTACGAAGCCAAAGCTACACAAAAAGAAAAAGAAGAACAGTTGGAGCCCAAGAAAATGTTCGTCAGTGCCGGCAAAATGAGAGTCGCCACCCCTGAAACTCTAGAGGTACCACTCTATGGAGAGGTGGACGCGGGAGATGTCGATGGCGATGTTTCCTGTGGCTGGGAGATTATCAGAGTGCCGGAGGGAAGCTCCCTGAGCGTCGCGGATATCATTGGCAAGGATCGTCGTTTGGCGGTTTTCAACCCAGACATTCCTGGCAAGTATACCTTCCGGTTCGAGGCCAAAGTCGGCACCACGAAGCAAAGTGATACAGTGGACATCTTCGTGGCTGACGATAATTTGCCGCCAGAGGTCAGCGCCGGTAAGCCACTGACCATCAAGACCGGGACTACTGTTACCTTGAATGGCGGCAAAACTTATGACCCAAACGGTGATGAGTTGTCCTACGAGTGGAAGTTCGTGAGTATTCCCGATGGTAGCCAGCTCAAAGATGACGACATCGTTGAACGTACGATCGTCGCGAAGGGTAGTTGGTTGAAGGGGTCATACTTTTATCTCTTCTTCACCATCTTCATGCTCGTCGTCGCCATTGTTTTCATCCCGTTCGCCCGCAAGGTGGATCTAGGCCCGGACTACAATCAGGGCAAAGATCAACAGGCTGTATAATCAACCTCAACTCCCAGCGCAACAGAGGAACGCTGGGAAATCTAGTCTACACCGCTCCGAAGGTTTTCGGAGCGGTTTTTCTTATAGTAAATTAATAAAGTCTTGCGGCAGTATTTCACGATCGTGAAATACTGCCGCAAGACTTTTGAGAAAGTAGACCATAGACATTTCGTGTTGATTTTTTGAACTTATTATGTTGATAACAAAACGCCGCGAATCGTCAAAATCCGCGGCTGACTGTCTAGTGGTACGTAAAAGGACAAGTAACTTGCCATGTTTCTCAAACTATGTCGAGTTAGTCTCTTAAGGGGTCGTCTGTTGACGTAGCAGGCGAAGAAGCCTTATCCTCCGTGCCGTGGTTTCTGGTATTAAGCATTTTCTTCCCTAGTTTCGACAAGTACCAGTAGACACAAGGTCTGCCACCAGCCGCCAGCCCTGTTGTGGTTGTCACTAGTCCAAATTCTCGCAGACGATTGAGCCTGCGCCATGCGCGTCTTTCGGCTGTTGTCGCTTGTCCTCCTGGATACATGAACAGAGCATGGGCCAGGGTTTTCGTCAGTACAGGCAAATGAGCATCTTCATGTAGGAATGCGAGGAGACGTAAGTCTCGTTCAGGCAGATGATGAAGTGGAGCAAGGCGTGCCAAACCTGCTCGTCCTCGTTTCGTATTTGGTAGTTTAGGGTGGCCGTTGTCTTTGGCACTACATGTACCGTCGCCATTCCTTTTAGATGGAGGAGAGATGGGAGATGGTTCTCGTTCTATTTTATTTTTTTCCGTACGTCTCGCATGTGTGTTGGATTGGTCGAGGGTATCGTGCTGTTCGGCGGCGCCTGGTGGTTTCGAGGTCGGGAACGCATCTGGACTAGATAGAGGTCGTTGAGTGTAGTGGTAGTGGTTCCACATGACCCATCCGACTGCAATCACTATCAGGCCTGTAAGTGACAACAGTATACACATTGTTCCTAAAGACATTGTTCCCTCCTGTGCGCTTCCTCTGGCGCCCACGAGGCAAACGGTGTCTGGTGCCGGGTAGTAGTGTATTGAAATATGTTAATATATTTTTCAAAATTTGTCAAGGCAACGGGCGCCATGTCAGTTCTTGTAAAAAATACGCGGATGTGGTAATTATAGTTAACGCTCTGGATCCCCGCTTTCGCGGGGATGACAGAAGAGTGTTCATTGAAATTGAACATAGTCAAAATCAGCCAGAATGGTCTGGATGATGGCGACTATGTTGGAATTCAAGGAGGAAAATGATGAGGCACTTCAGATGGTTCTTGATTCTAGGAGTTCTTTTCATGGTTTTCGGCTGTAACAAGGAGCAGGCCGAAGCAACAACGACAAAGACAGTGAATGGGGAAACTGTGGTCGCCAAGCCGGCGATCAGTACATTGGAAAAATCGGGCTACTTCATCAATCCGGATGTGGACCAGCTCCTCAAGATGAATCAGCAGTTCAGGGATGTCGAGCTCGCGGTACCGCTTGATGGCTTCAGCGAAAGCGATTTGAGATTCTTGCGCAACATGATCAAGGCCGCAGATGTTGTTGATCACATCTTCTGGAAGCAGGTGTCGGAAGAAGGTCAGTACATCATGCAAGAGTTGGTCGACGATGTGACGAATGGCGAACTTACCGAAGCCAAGGCACTGGTCAGGCGTCTTGTGGAGATTAACTACGGACACTTTGATCGACTGGATAGCCACAAGCCGTTCATTGGCCGAAACGAGAAGCCGCTCGGCGCCACTTTCTATCCGGCGAACATAGTAAAGCAGGAATTTGAGGAGTGGATAGTAGCACATCCGAAAGACAAGGAATCCTTCGAGAGCCCATACACAATCATCCGTTCAAGTGGTGGACTATTGGATGTTCCTTACTCGAAATACTATCGAGATGATCTGGCTATGGCAATTCGTTATCTATTGTCTGCTACCAAAGACACAGACAGTCCCAGCATGAGTGATTTTCTCATCAAGCGAGCTGACGCCTTCAAATCCAACGACTACCGCCCAAGCGATGAGGCCTGGGTCAAGGTTGAGGGATCCAAGTTCGAAGTGGTCATTGGTCCTTACGAGACCTATGAAGATCGGCTGATGGGCTACAAGGCCGCGTTCGAGGCCTTCATTACGGTCATAGATCAACCGCTCTCCGCCGAACTCGGTCAAGTGAGGCAGTATTTGGCGGACATGGAAAAGCAGATTCCTCTGGACGACCAATACCGCGGCTATCAGCGAGCCAGTGGTTCGCCGGTTCTGGTGGTCAATGTGCTCTATAGCACCGGCGATGGACGCAAGGGCGTACAGGCCAGTGCTTTCAACTTGCCGAACGACGAGTATGTCCGCAAGAATGTGGGCACGAAAAATGTGCTGATACGCAATGTTCAGCAAGCGAAGTTTGGTCTCTCCCTCGAGCCGATTTCCAAGGTCGTGCTCGTTGCTGAACAACAGCCGCTTTGCACTTGGAATTCCTACTTCTGGCACAACTTACTCCATGAATTGAGCCACGGGATTGGTCCGGGAATAATCAAAGTGCCATACACCCCATCAAGTGGCGATGACCCACTTGCGGCAACCCGTAACCTTCCGATGGTTGAAACCACTGTCGGCAAAGCTCTGAAAGAAACCTATGGCCCAATGGAGGAACTAAAGGCCGATGCCCTTGGCTTCTGGATGGTGGACTACTTGATCAAAGTCGGCCTTTTCCAGCCAAGCATGTCGTGTGAAACAGCAGTGATGTCCTTGGCCGGATTTTTTCGAGCGGTGCGGTTCGGAGCGGATGAAGCGCATGGGGTGAACAATCTCATGTACTACAACTACCTCAAGGCGGCCGGAGTGTATGCTTATGACCCGGCAACCGTGAGATTCACCGTCAACTTTGATAATCATTTATTTCATGCCGCGGTTACCGCGCTGGCGCGTGAGGTTCTCACGATCGAGGCCACTGGCAACTACGAGGCCGCGAAACAATTCATGGCCAAGTATGGCAAGATGCCGCCGGAGGCTCATGATGTACTCGCCAATCTCGGCGACATTCCGGTGGACATCCATCCGATCTATTCCACGGCTGAAAAACTGCGTCAGTAATTCACAGTTGCCATAATCATTTCATTGTTCTTTGTGTAACCACTCCAATGGTCACCTGTCTGTCGACAGGCAAGATCGGAGTGGTTTTTTTGTCGCATAAGTTGCCGGTAAAAATAATTTATAGTATACTAGGCCTATGTCCGAACAACCAGAAAACATTCATATTATAGAAACGCACACTACTCTGTTGGAATTGAAAAAAATTGCCGAAGAACGATTTGGTGATATGATTAAGGCCGTGGTGGATATTGAGCGCGAGATAATGGCGATTGGCGGAGAGATGCATGCTGATGAAGAGAGGATTTTATTGGAAGCTGGCTCTAGGCAAGATGATTTGTGGGGCGTTAATTTATATCCGGACGCGAGTGGTGAAGGTTTTGTAGAATTTGATTCAATGATAAATATCCGTCCGCGGCAGAATAATCGTTCGCGCGGAGTGGAAGATGAAAAGACCAAAGCTGCGATTTTGGAAGTAATTAAAAAGTTGGTCAAATGATATGGCGGAGTTTATCCCCCCACCTTCCAAGAATAGGGCATCAGATAAATTTTTCCCGAGGGATTTAATGCCCAGCGGGAAGGTGGGGGGATTTATCCATAAAGATTTGGCGGCTGGGCGTTGGTTTCAAATGTCTTTAGCTGAACAACTTGGCAATGTCGGTAGCGAGGTTGGGCGGGCGGCAAATTGGCTGGCCAAAAACGATCTTGAGCAAAGTCGGCGCGCGCTGGAACGGGCGTTTGATTTGCTGGATTTAACCATTAACGATAAACGTTGGATTGGCTCAAAGCTCAAAGAACTTTGCCGCGTTCGCGAAGTGCTAGCCGATACATTTTATGGCGACCGCGCGTATGGCGCCACTCCGCAATCCATGGAAAAATATTTTTATCATTATGCTGTCGAGGCCAGAAATGCCATGTAGATTATTACGATTACGTCCACCTAAAATGTTAGGTGGTTTTTTTGTTATTTAAAAAACGCGAATAAAAAAAGACCTGCTGGATTGCGCAAAGTTTCGCGCAAAATACCAGCAGGCAACTCCCCCGCTCTAGTGGCGGCCGCCGTAGTGACGATCATTGGGGCGCTGGGTTGTCACACGTCCTCCCTGAATGATGATGGTCGTCGTGCCCTGGGTGTTCGGTGGCTGTTGATCGCGACCACGGTCGCGGCCGTTGGCCAGAACTTTCATGTTCGGCTCAAAGTCATTTATCACCAGCAAGATACCCTTGGGTACTTGGCCGTTGAGACGGTGGGCCACGGCCGTGAAGAACACCTTTTGCAGGTAGACGATGTTCAGCCCACCCTTGCCGATGAGAACGGCGGCGCGGGGGTCCTCATTTTCCCCATCACCGATCTCGACGTGAAAAACGAGGACTCTATCAGTCTCCTCGACCTCCACTGTGTAGTCACCCCCACACTTGAGACCATACGCATCCAGTAGGCCAGTTAGAACATCCTGGGCCAGCTCTCTCAAAATCGCCGAGTCCGTTATCATTCAGCACCTCCGATAATATAGTGGCAAAGAGCTACTCCAGTCTTGGACCACCCAAGACGGAGCGCCTATTCGGGCAAAAAACAATACCCGAGAATAGCTCTAAAGGGTAGCAGAAATTAAAAAAAATGTCAAGTGCTCTCCTTGAGCCTGTTGCAAAACTCTATTTCGTCATCGCGAGCGAGCCTCGAGGCGAGCGTGGCGATCTCATGCCTATACAAAGGTGTGGGATTGCCACGTCGCTCACTCGGTTCGCTCCTCGCAATGACATAGTGGGGAGTTTTGCAATGGTCTCTTGGTAATTTTAAGTTAAATAATCACTCCTCCGCCCAGACATTGGTTTTTAGAATAAAAAACGATGGATTGGCCTTCAGCCGCGGCGCGTTCTGGTTTTTGAAAGACAACGCGGCATTGGTTTGGTTTTTTGCCAAAGATTATTTTTACTTTTTTTAACGGCGCGCGATAGCGGATGCGCGCTCTGATAATTTTGTTAGTCGGTTTTTGTCCAGCGATCCAGTTTAAGTTACCGATAATAAGTTCACGGGAAAAGTATTTTTTTTCATCTTTCGCTTGAGCAACAATTAAAGTATTTGTTTTTGTATTTTTACTCACGACAAAATACGGTCCGTTGCCAGTTTGGATGTTCATCCCATGTCGTTGGCCAATGGTGTATAACGGCAGGCCATCATGCGTACCTAGTATGTTGCCATGCGTATCTAGGATAGTTCCTTTTTTCGGCTTGAGACGTTTTTTAAGAAAATCGGCCACGTCAACTTTGCCTAAAAAACAAATTCCTTGGCTATCTTTTTTTTGCCAAGTTGGAAGACCAAATTTTTTTGCCATCTGCCGCACTTGAGGCTTGGTATAATTGCCGATTGGAAATAAAATTCGCCCTAATTGTTTTTGCGTTAAAGTCCACAAAAAATACGATTGATCTTTATTCGTGTCTTCGGCGGTTAAAAGTGAATACCCACACATAGTGTCATCCCGAACGTCAGCGAGGGATCCCACACACTTCTTTTTAATGATACGTATGGGATTCCTCGTCCCGTCGTGATGGGACTCGGAATGACAAATAATGCGCGCGTAATGCCCTGTTGCCACATAATCGTATCCCAGCGATAACGCTTTTTCCAAAACAAACCCAAATTTAATTTCTTTGTTACACATCACGTCTGGATTTGGAGTTCGTCCGGCGGCGTATTCACGCAAAAAATAATCCATGACTCGTTTTTGATATTCGCGTGTTACATCTAAAACAAAAAAGGGAATTTTAAGTTTCGCCGCTACTTGTTGCGCGTCGCGCTTGTCGTTAATCCAACATGGGTCCCCTATCTCCCATCCTGTCTTGGCCGCGTCTGTTTTTCCGCCCCAGAGTTTCAGATAAACACCCGTCACATCATAACCCCTAAACCCCTTCGGGGCCGGGCGTCCCGTGAGTTTTTTGAACTCACGGGAATTAGCCTGTTTTTTCAACAAAGCCGCGGCCACGGATGAATCAACCCCGCCCGACATTAGAACAAGAACTTTTGTGTTTTTGGTTTTGGCTTTCATAACAATTTGAGTATACACTACTTTACCCCCACACCAAAACGCCACAAGTGTAAGCCTTTGGTGTGGGGGTTTATAAAAAATAAAAGGGACACTAAGTGTGTCCCAAAGGTACAGTATTCTATAGATTATTCCTCCTTAGCGCTTTATGTCAGCGTAGCGCATGATCATGTCGCCAAGAACGTGCGGCACGAGTTCAAGCTCGTCCACTACGACGAACTCGCGAAAGCCGTGCAGGTTGCGACCGCCGGTTCCGAAGTTGGGTGCTGGAATGTTCGGATACGTCATGTTGAGCATAGCGCCATCCGTGCCAGCGCGGACACGATGAAGCTTTGCCTCAATGCCGAATCTCTTGAGCGCGTCCAAGCCCGGCTGAAGCAGGTCGCGTTTGGCGTCAATGGCGACTTCAGTGGAAACGTACAGCATCTTTGGATCAGGAGCATCCACCGAAGCGTCATACACTTTCGCGGCCACCATGGCTGTTCTGCGGATGGTATCGCCCAAGGTCGGAATTTCGCCCTGAATGAAGGTGCGCGGGTAGACCTTGACCAGTGTCTTTTCCGCCGTGCATTCGCCAGGCAACTCCTTGACACATAGTGTCTTCTGTTCCCCGGTGGTATTCATGGCGAGGAGGTGGACGAATTTGCAAGCCGCATAATGAGCCGGCTTGAGCTTCTGTCCATCAACTCCCGGGTGGGCATCATTGCCGGTGAATTTGACGCTACGGGAGTCGTCCGAAATTTGAACCTTGACTCCGAAGTCAGACGCCGCGCAGTCCGCGAAGTGTTTTACGGTATCAGCATCAAGAAGAGCGGCTTCGGGATCGAGCGTAACAATGGATTCGCTGGCCGTCCACTTGCCAAGCGCTGGCACGTAGAGAAATGATTCCTCGCCCTTGGTGGTCCAAGGTGTTGGTTGCTTTGCGAGCGCGGCCACAAAGCCGCAAGCGGCATAGTGGGCTGGTTTTTCCTGATCACCCGTGAAAACGAGATTCATCTCACTGCCGTAGAAACAGCCGATGTCCACGACATCAAGCCTCTCGCCGTCCACGGTCCAGAGAAAGTCCCACTTCTCGGCGGTTCCCGGAGGCAGAAACTTGACTCCGACTTCGCCGATTTCCTCATCAGTGCAGAACCAGAAAGTGAGCGGGCCATGATCGTAGCTGCACTTCAGCATGCTCTCAATGAGAGTCATGAGCGCGGCCACGCCAGCTTTGTCATCGCCGCCAAGCAGGGTATCGCCGCTCGCGGTGATGATGCGCTTGCCTTCAAGTCCAACAAGGTCACTCGCCGGGATGATCACGTCATCCTTTGGCAGATGGATGTCGCCGTCTTTGTAAGGATGCTGGAGTATTGGCTTGGCGCCTCCCGGGCAACCGAAGTAGGTATCCACGTGCGCGGCCAAGACAACATGCGGGGCCTTTTCACAATCTCCGATTGGCGGAAAGAAAACCAAGAATGAGCCGTCGTCGAGTGATCTGATCAAGTGCTTCGATACGCCCATCTCTATGAGTTCTGTCTTGAGCATATCGGCAAGTACGTGCTGGCCGATACTGCTTGGGTGGATCTGCTCTTTTCCCGGGGTGGGTTGGACGGAACGGGTGTCAATACGAACGTATTCAAGGAACCTTCGAGTTACGGCCTCCATGATCTCCTCCTGCGGCTAAACGCCGCTTTATACCATTGAGTACGAGCCTCTTTGGCTCGACTGAAACCATTTAAACAGATCAAAGAGTAGTTGTCAATAACAAAAAACCGCTCATTCGAGCGGCTTTGTTGTTATACTAAGTCACTTTTTATCGTGCTTGTTGTCAAATTTAACAACCTGTCCTTGCTTCATTGTTTGATGTCCGGACGATGGTCGTGATTCAGTGGATTGCTTGGTAGGAGCTGATATCGGCTGGATAGGCGCGGGGCCTGCCAATGGTTTAGGCGCGACCTCGCGCGGCGGCTCTTTTGGTGGCAATATAGTAGGTACAGGTTGCGGCTTAGACGCTGGTTTTGGTGGTGGAGAAAATAATTGTTTAGGTTGCAAGGGTGTTAATGGTTGCGGCTGGATCGGCGTGGGTTGTGGTCTAGGCTTTGGCGCGACTCCAGCACCCTTGATAGTGACGGGTCTTTGCTTTAGGGCTTCGGATAAAGAAATTGGTTTAATTTCGGTTTCGGTTTTAAGAATA
>Ga0265296_1004881_pt1 | contig 11388 bp, 8 predicted proteins | sample MunlanPumphouse1_FD_189073 | JGI IMG/M metagenome (GOLD analysis project Ga0265296, IMG submission 189073) | Groundwater microbial communities from a municipal landfill in Southern Ontario, Canada - Pumphouse #1 | ecosystem: Environmental > Aquatic > Deep subsurface > Groundwater | place: Canada...
TTTTGGAATATATGAAAAATTCTTGTCGGCAGAAGACGCTACAACTACAACTTCTCCGAATCCTTTTGCTTCTTTTATGGCTTTCTTCGCCCAAACGCCTGTTTCGAGGTAAGCGGCTTTCTTTTCGAAAAGATTAAAAGGAACCATGCAGAACTGCATACTGGCGCCACCGCCTAAAAACAGAACATGGTAGCCTTCCGGTACGCCAAGTTGTTCTTTGAATAAAGCTACGGCTTCGTCAATAATAGCCTGGAAATCCTTACTTCTGTGAGAGATTTCAAGTATCGACATTCCGATCCCGTTAAGGTCGAGAACAGCTTTTGCTGTGTTTTCAATAGCAATTCTTGGAAGAATTGAAGGGCCTGCATTAAAATTGTGAACCTTTTTCATATCTGGTATTGATTTTTATGGTTAATAAATGATATTCTTATTTTGGTCAAAATTGCAAAATATTTTTCAAATAACTATCAAAAAATGTATTGTGTAAATACTCAGCCGATTTAAAATGTTAAAAAACAAATATATGCCACAGATTACACAGATTAAAATTAATATAGTGGCTGAGTAGTTACCTTTCGAAATGTTGAAAACATTATTTATGCTTATTCTGCTCTTTTATTATTTTATTCTTGCGTTCGCGGTCTTCCCTGGTTTCTTTATGATTCCTAGCATCTATATCTTTGGTGTAAATCCATTTTCCGTTTTTAAATATAAATGCGTCAAATAAATTAGTCTCGGGATAATAAAACTGATACTGTCCGGTAAGATTCGGATCAAGCGGGGAAAGTCTGTCGAATACTATCATTTTTCTTTTTTTCTTTCCATGCAGCATGTACTGCTTTTCATATTTGAGCGACATGGTGGTAGTTGCAGCATATTCAAATATAATTCTACGATAAGTTTTCTTATTGTATCTGAAAATTGGAGCGCCAAAAACAGGCTTGTCTTTTGAATTAAAAGTTATCACATCAATGATTTTCTTTTGCGTAACTTTATTATTGCCATCCCATCCGAGAAGCGTATAATATTTTTTGCCTCCGGTTTTATTGAAAATGATCTTATAATAATGTACTCCATACCAGTTACGATTATCCAGTGTTTGTGTTTCCGGATTTTTGATCGTTTCGGAATTATCCTTTAACGGATAAATAATATATTTTTTTCTTTTATTATTCCATGCCTGGATGAACCCGAAGTATTCATACGTACAATCGGTTTTTTTTAAGTTCCAGTTAAAGATACGGAACTTATTATCGGGTGAGGTGAGCCGCGCAATAGTGATCAACGAATCAAACGGGTAATTAAAGGATTTATCGGTAATCAGGGCACTTTCAAGAAACGTAAGAAATTTGTCGTTAGCGTTGTATTTAATAAAATCATTTTCGCCGTTAAGAATAATCTTGCCGAGAACTTTTAATGAATCTTCTATTTTTACGAAGTTCTCTTGTTCTTGAGAATAAATAAAAGTTGTACGGAAAATAATAAAAAATAATATGCTTAGTTTTTTCATATTCTTTGGTCAGAGGTTATTTTAATAATTGATGTTACGCAAATTATTTGTTTGTTTGTTTGTGTCACTCAGAGCCAGCCATTGTGCCAGCCTTGCCGGCTAGGCAGGTGGACTTGTGAAGAAGCGGCTGTGTCGAAGAGTGACTATGTATTGGTCGGGCTTCGACACGTCCCGAAAAGGGGGACGGCTCTGCCTGACCTCTAAATTTAGTTCGCCATGGCGAATCATTTATTATATTTGCGTAACATCAGTTAATGATGGCAAAATTAAAATAATATTGCATTATCTGTTAAATAGGTTTTGTTAAATTCGCTTTAAATATACAATTATGCTCCATCCTGAAAAAAGGATATTACTATTTGCCGAACTGGGAAACAGACTCTTAAATTATCTAAAATGTGGCTTTCCTGTTGAATTTGAAGATGCAATAAGCCAAAGTTGCCAATGCAATCGCTGGTTCACGAACGAAAATATTGCTTTTTCGTTAAATGCGATTGCGCAAAATCTATCAAATAAAAAGCTTGAACGTTGGATCAATCCTTATAAAGGAAATTTGTCACGGAATTACCCTAAGAAAGTGGCAGTTATTATGGCAGGGAATATTCCACTGGTAGGTTTTCATGATTTTATGTGCGTACTCATTTCGGGAAATATTTTTATCGGGAAACTTTCATCTCAGGATAAATACCTTCTGCCTGCAATTGCAAAAGAAGTGATAAGTATAGAACCTTCTTTAAAAGAATTCATCTTATTTACAGAAGAGCGTTTACCGGCTTTTGATGCAGTAATTGCAACAGGTTCAAATAATTCTTCACGTTATTTTGAGTATTATTTTGGGAAATATCCACATATCATCAGGAAAAACAGGAACAGTATTGCTATCTTAAATGGCAAAGAAAGCAAAGAAGAGCTGGACCTCCTTGCTGATGACATCTTCCTTTATTTCGGGCTTGGCTGCAGGAATGTAACCAAAATATTTGTTCCTGAAGGGTATGACTTTACTATGCTGAAAAAAGCATTAGGGAAATACAAAGACGTCCTATCCATGCACAGCAAGTATATGAACAATTATGATTATAATAAATCTATTTTCCTGATTAATCAAATACCACATACTGACGTGGAGTTCTGTCTTTTAAAAGAAGATGTTTCCATTGCTTCACCAATCTCTGTCCTGAATTATGAGTATTACAGGAATATTTCCGATGTTATTAATTACATTTCTGTTAACAGGGATAAGATACAATGCCTTGTTGCCGGAGAAACTTATACAAATTATACTGTTCCTTTTGGCAAAAGCCGGCAGCCTGAATTATGGGATTATGCAGATGGTGTGGATACGATGGAATTTCTTATATCATTAAAAGGCATCTCTAAAAACTGAAAATCAGCTTTACCCCTAACCCTAAAGGGAGGCTGATTTTCAGATGTTTCACCCTTTAGGGACGGGGTAAAAAACATCTGAAAATTAGTTTTTAGAGGTTCCCTAAACAATTAAACGATTTTGTTAACAGTTAAGGCAATGATGATGTTTTTAAAGTCATTGGTCAATTGTTATTAGTAGATCCATGCAGCGGTTGCGATTTCAGAGAAATTGAAAAAATATTTTGTCAGTTTAAATTAAACTATTACCTTTGCACTTCTAATTAAAAGTGGAAAAGAAATGAAAAAAGAAATTCACCCAAAAGAATACAGACCGGTTGTGTTCAAAGATATATCAAATGATTATTCATTTATTACGCGTTCTACAGCACAAACAAAGGACAAAATAGTATGGGAAGATGGCAAGGAATATCCTCTTGTAAAGATTGAAATATCTGATACATCTCATCCTTTTTACACCGGTAAAATGAAACTTATTGACACTGCAGGCCGCGTTGATAAATTCAGGAACCGTTACAAAAAACATCTTGAAAAAGATAATACGGAAACCAAAGATACAGAGACCAAAGATACAGAGACCAAAGATACGGAAACCAAAGATACAGAGACCAAAGATACAGAGACCAAAGATACGGAAACCAAAGAATAGCAAATAGAGTGTAAATATTTCAAATCCCCCGAACTTTCGGGGGATTTTTTTCGTATAAAAATAATTGACTCATGTTACGCATACATAATAAATACATACAAAATCAATGGTCAGACAGAGCCGATTTTCCTGAAACGACAGTGGAAGGAGAATCGTGTCGAAGTCGACCATTAAGAGCCACTCTTCGACACGGACGCCATCCCGCAAATCTTTACTGTGTCCGGCTCTGAGTGACTCTTATAAATAATAATAAATAAAAAATGCGTAACATCAGTAATCGAAAATGATTTTTAATTAAAATGACCGAAATGAATTACATCCTTTTTGATAACCCCAACCGGAACGATCTTCTGCCTCTTACATTTACAAGACCTGTAGCTGATATCAGAATAGGAATACTTACTATTCGCGAAAAATGGGAAAAGCGCCTGAATGCAAAAACATCTTTACTTACCGAAGATTACCTTAGTGTCAAATACCCTATTGTTAAAGCCGCGCAGAACATCCTGATCAATGGCTCAATATGTCCGAATGATAAGCTGGTAAATCTTATAAAAAAGCTGAAATCCAACCAAGCGCTCGTACACGAAGATTACCTGATTGCTATCCATCTGAATGAGAAAGATGTCGAAAACTTTAAAAGCGCTGAAAACATTGAAGATGTTGAAACAGACGAACCGCATATTAAAATAAATAATTTGTGGGAAATTTTTTCAAAAAATGCACAGGCAATTCAGGAAGATTTCGAACTGATAACTAAAAACAGAAAATCAAAAAATCTGAGCGCTACGAATACATTGATCAATCCTGAACAGATATTTGTTGAAAATGATGCAAAAGTAGAATGTGCCGTTCTTAATGCTACTGAGGGACCAATTTATATTGGCAGCGGGGCTGAAATAATGGAAGGCTCTGTCGTCCGCGGGCCATTTGCATTATGCGAGCATGCCACCCTTAAAATGTCAGCAAAAATATATGGACCTACTACAATAGGACCTTATTCAAAAGTTGGCGGCGAAGTAAATAATTCTGTTATCTTTGGTTTCTCGAATAAAGCACACGACGGCTTTCTGGGAAATTCTGTAATTGGCGAATGGTGCAATATTGGAGCTGACAGTAATAATTCCAACTTGAAAAATAATTATGCAGAAGTGAAATTATGGAATTATCCGCAAAAGAAATTTTTACCTACCGGACTTCAATTTTGCGGTCTTATCATGGGCGACTACAGCAAATGTGGTATTAATACCATGTTTAATACAGGTACTGTCGTTGGTGTGAGCGCTAACATATTTGGACATGGATATCAACGAAATTTTGTGCCTTCTTTTTCATGGGGCAACTCATTAACAGGCTTCTCTACATTTGATATCGATAAAGCAATTGAAGTGTCAGAAAAAGTATTTGAACGCAGGAAAATGATTTTTGATGAAACAGAAAAAAATATTTTACGGAGTGTATTTGAATTAACCCGCGAATACCGCTTACTGTAATTTGGCATACACATTGACATTAGGGTGCCTCTAAAAACTCAATTGTCGTCATTGCGAGCATAGCGAAGCAATCTCATTATCAGCAAGATTGCTTCGGTCGTTCCTCCCTCGCAATGACGTATTTCATAGTTTTTAGAAACGCCTATTAGCGGTCTTTCTTAAAAAATACTATTTTCTCTGACAGTTTGACACGAAAGGAGTTTTTATAATGAATGATTTTTTATTTGAATTACAAAAATTTGATGTTCCGAATATTATTGACGAGGACGCAGAATTTATTCCATTGCTTTCTCCCGAAGATGAGGAGCAGATGAATGCTGAGGCATTACCCGATGTTTTGCCTATATTGCCATTACGCAATACTGTTCTTTTTCCCGGCGTTGTTATTCCAATCACGGTTAGCCGCGACAAATCGATCAATCTTTTACGCGATGCATACAAAGACACAAAGGTTATCGGGGTGGTTTCTCAAAAAGATGTTTCTATTGAGGATCCGGGATTTCCCGATCTGAACTCTATCGGTACAATTGCCAGGATATTCAAGGTATTACAAATGCCTGATGGCAGTTCTACTGTTATTATACAGGGGAAAAAACCATTTCGCTTAAACGAATGTGTACAAACCAATCCGTATTTCAAAGCAACTGTTTTACCTTATGAAAATGCCAAAATGCCAGTCAAAGATGATAGGTTTGAAGCATTAATTTCATCCATTCGCGACCTTGCAATACAGATTATCAGACTGTCCCCGAATATTCCGTCTGAAGCAGCTTTTGCTATTAAGAATATTGAAAGCCCTGCATTTTTAATAAATTTTGTTTCTTCCAATCTGAATATTGCTGTTGCAGAAAAGCAGAAACTACTTGATATTTCCGACCTTATCGAAAGAGCGAACCTGGTTCTTACTTATCTTACTAAAGAAATCCAGATGCTTGAGCTTAAGAATCAGATACAGTCGAAAGTAAAGGTTGATATTGACAAGCAACAGCGGGATTACCTGTTAAATCAGCAATTAAGGACCATTCAGGATGAACTTGGCGGGAATCCAAATGAACAACAGATAAATTCTCTTAAAGAAAAAGCATCAGCAAAGAAATGGAAGCCCGAAATAGCAGAGGTCTTTAACAGGGAATTGAGTAAGTTGCAGCGCATGAATCATGCTGCTGCCGAGTATTCCATACAGATGAATTATGTTGAAGTGATGGTTGAACTACCGTGGGGAGAAAAGACACAGGATAATTTCGATCTGAACAAGGTGCAGGAAATTCTTGATGAAGACCATTTCGGGCTTGAAAAAGTAAAAGAAAGAATAATTGAACATCTGGCAGTCCTTAAATTAAAAGGTGATATGAAATCGCCAATCCTTTGCCTGGTGGGTCCTCCGGGAGTCGGTAAAACATCGCTTGGCAAATCAATAGCAAGAGCGCTGGGACGAAATTATGTCAGAATGTCGCTTGGCGGACTTAAAGATGAGGCGGAAATCAGAGGACACCGGAAAACATATATAGGCGCTATGCCAGGCCGTATTATCCAAAATATCAAAAAGGCAAAGTCATCCAATCCTGTTTTTGTTTTGGATGAAGTGGACAAAGTAAGCGGAAATACTTTTAGCGGCGATCCATCTGCTGCATTACTTGAAGTTCTCGATCCTGAACAGAACATCGCTTTTTATGATAATTTTCTGGAAGTTGATTACGATCTGTCAAATGTGATGTTCATTGCAACGGCAAATACTCTTGCCACAGTGCATCCCGCATTGCGCGACAGGATGGAAGTGATTGATATCAGCGGGTATATTCTTGAAGAAAAATTTGAAATAGCCAAAAGGCACCTTATCCCTAAGCAGTTTAAAGAACATGGAGTTGAAAATAATCAAATAACTTTTTCTAAAAAGATTCTTGAAAATCTTATTGATGAATATACACGTGAATCGGGCGTGAGAACGCTGGAAAAAAATATTGCAAAGATCATCCGGCATAAAGCAAGATTTATTGCTATGGAAGAAAAATACGAGAAATGTATTTCAAAAGATGACCTTTCAAAAATATTAGGTATTTCACACTTTCAGAAAGATCGTACATTGGTTGGCGATATTCCGGGAATTGCAACCGGACTTGCCTGGACAGCAGTAGGAGGGGAGGTATTATTTGTTGAAACCAGTGTCAGTCGCGGTAAGGGCAATCTTACACTTACAGGAAATCTCGGTGATGTTATGAAAGAATCGGCATCTCTTGCTTATGAATACCTTAAATCACATTCCGATAAGCTTGGAATAGATGATACTGTTTTTGAAAAATGGAATGTACATATTCATGTGCCCGAAGGCGCCACTCCAAAAGACGGTCCTTCGGCAGGGATCACAATGTTTTCTTCGCTTGCTTCGGCTTTTACGCAACGGAAAGTAAGAAACGATATAGCAATGACAGGAGAAATTACTTTACGGGGCAGAGTTTTGCCTGTGGGTGGAATTAAAGAGAAGATTTTAGCCGCAAAGCGCGCTAATATTAAAAACATTATTTTATCTTCCGAGAACAGGAAAGATATAGAGGATATTAAGCCTGTGTACCTCGAAGGCCTGAGTTTCCAATATATCAAAGAAATGATAGAAGTAATAGATTTAGCCCTGATAAAAAATAAAGTAAAAAAACCGCTGCTTTTTGAATAAACTTTATTACACGGTTGTTATACCGATCCGCCGGCTGTGTTTTATCCCACTTACAGCATATTTATAGTTTAGTCCAACATGAGCCTACCAGCAATTCAAAGACTTGCAAAAGATCCACATTTCCCTACTGTACAAAAATCCTCAAACTATACTTATAGTCCGTTGTATGATAGACTACAATTGTGCAATTTTGCACACATGGACATAAAAGTAAAAATAGGACAACGATTAAGAGAATTAAGGAAACAAAAAGGTCTTAGTCAGGAAAAGTTTTCATTTATATGTGAACTTGACAGAACCTATATTGCAAGCATTGAACAGGGAAAAAGAAATGTTTCTATTGCGAACATTGAAAAGATTGCAAAAGCATTAGATATGTCCGTTTACGAATTTTTTAAATCAGATTTATTCAACTAATATGGACATCAAAGAATTTGAAACAATAATTTTAGCAGAGCTGAAAAAAGTTGTTGAAACAATACTCGAAAAAAATGTCGAACCCAAAATTTCTGCGAAATCAAGGGCAGGTGCCGAAATTAGCTCTTTGCTTGAAGAACAATTTGTAGCTGAAACAGCAAATCATGAATGTCTTAAAAAGTCAGTTGCTTCACCAGCAGGTGCAACTAAGCACCCTTGGGATGCGATGACATACTTCTGCATTAAAGGACATGAGGAAGTAATATGGATTGACTTTAAAGCAGTTAAAGTTTCAAGTGCCGATAGTAATCCCGACATTGGAACTCCAGATAAAATTATAGATTTAATTTATAGCGGATTTTTTTATTTGGCTTACATCTTTGTTTACTACGAAGAAACTGAATCTGGTTTAAAGTTCGTAAAAAATGCAGATAATGAATTTGTAAAAATTTATTTTTTAAAAGATATTAGTTCCACTTTTAGAAGAAACCCCAAAAATCAACTCCAAGTAAATATTTCTGCGAAACCAGTAGAACGAACAAGAGAGGACTTTATCAATATTCTATTTGAAAAAATTGAAGAAAGCCACAAAAGACAAATTCAAATTTCCACCAAAGTATTAGAGCAGATTGCTAAAGGTGACATCAAAATAAAATTGATTGAAATAAACAAACAATCGGAGGAGAAAATTAATAAGCTATAATGCTCCCTTTAATATGTTCAATTTCAGAAGCAGTCAATTCGTAATACTGATAAATAAGTGCATTGATTTTTGCAGATACTTCATTTTTCACAGAAGGACTTTCGTAAATCGTTATACACAAATCAGCAATTTGCTTTTGTAAAATTTTATCGACAGGAATAAAAATTGTTCCTAAATCTGAAATCTTTATTTGTGGTTGCTTCCCTTGTGAATACCTGATAATATTCATTTGTTGAGAGTAGTAAGTAATCAAGTCCGCATTCAGCCAACCACACAGAAAATATAAGAACTCAACTGTTTCAAGTGTATTATTTCTTAATGAAAAAACATACAAGCTATTGTTTGCGGAACTTCTTTTTAAATCAACTGTTGCAATAATTTCTTTTGCTGATTGCCTAATGTAAATTTTGGGGTTATCGTAAATTATTGTTTCGCCTAAACCAAGACGTTTTTTATTTTTTACACCTTGCTTTTCCAGTTGTATTTTTAATTCATCATTGATAGAATCTTGAAGAGGTTTATTGTAAAAAAAAGTCTTTTTAAAACTCAATACGCCATGCTTTTCTGAAAGTGCTTTTGATCCTTGGTAATATGGATAAATAAGTTTTTCATCCTTCCCTGTGCAATCGTGAAATGTAAACTTATCTTCCATATCAAGTAACATTACACATGTCCTTAGATTTTTATTTGGGAATAGCTCTAATAAAGTTTTATCTCTCTTTGAAATGATCTTATCAATGATTTGTTTAGAAATGCTACAACCATTATATCTAAATTTGTATTCGTCATTTTTATTTAACCAACTTGACTGTGGAATGAAATAACTATTTTGAGTTTTGTGGTCTTGTATTCTAACATCATTATCCTTTACACCAAGTGATTTCGAAACTTTTATTATTACTTGACCGCTTGCCACATCAAAGTCCTTAATGTTTATATGTAATTCTTCAATCTTAGTTTTTTCTAACAAATATTTTCTTGTATGCTCATAAGCAGTTTCAAAAAAAGAAACATCAATTATAAAACTTAGTTTTCCATTATCTTTAAGTAAATCTAACGAGTGTTCTAAAAACAACATAACAAGATTAATCTTGCCGTTTTTTACAGAGTTTGGAAACTGATTGTAGTTTTTTAAATAATTAACTCGTTGTTCTTCATTTTGCTTTTTATCTCTTCGACCGTATAAAGTAACATAAGGTGGATTACCAATTACATAATCAAATGTACTGTATAAAGCAGTAAATGGAGTTTCCTTGTGTTCATCAAATAAGGATGGACTTGGTGGCGCTTTGTCAGTGAAATCCCAAGAAATAGAATTAAAAGAGCCCTTGTACTCATCCCCAAAAAGATATTTATAAAGAGATTTAATATTGGAAATAGTTTTCCCGATCATTTCTTTTTGAATATCCACAAAGAAAATATTGTTTGTAATAAAACCTGAAATCAATTTTTCATCAGGAAATGCCTGATAAACATCAGAAATAAGTTTCAAAATAAAAATTCCCTGACCGCAAGACGGTTCAAGGATGCGTTTAGTAAAAATATCAGAGTTTATTTCAACAATGCTTAAAATATTTTCAACAGTAAACAATGAATTTGTAAGAAAAATGCCATTCTGTTTTCTGTGTTGTTTATCTATGTTTTGCTCAAACCCGGTCTGACTTGTTACAATCCTGTTAAGGTAAAAAGAGATTTGTTCGGACTTTATAATTTCTTTTACTAACATGACTTATTTATTTAATTGCAAAGATACTAATTGATACTTATAATCTACAATAAAACTTAAAATATTTATCAACAAAATAACCCGACACTCAAACAAGCACATTGGCAGGTCAAATCAGCCAACGCTAAATCTAAAAACCTACCAAAGAACTTGCCTTTTGCCTCCTATGCCTTTGCTGACACTAAAAACTAAATTTTTGCTAACACACGATCCAGAATTAAAATATTCGTAACTTTGACAAGGTATTTCGTTGATTGAAAAGTTTGTAAACTTTTAAATGGCCGACAAATCGCCCAGTCCATAACACGGGTAACCGTTGCACAACTCCATTCTAAAAAAAAAATATTTCAGAAATAATGCTGCCGAAATTAAATTCTTTGTTTGTATTTATTGTGATTTTATTTCTGATATCCTGCACAGGAAATCAAAATGACAACAATTCCAAATCTGTATTCCGGTATAATGAAACAGCCGGTATATCTTCGCTGGATCCTGCATATTCTAAGGATCAGGCTTGTATATGGGCGACAAACCAAATTTATAATGGATTAGTTCAATTAAATGAAAAACTCCGGATACTTCCCTGTATTGCTGAAAGCTGGGAAATTTCCCACAATGGTCTTATTTATACTTTTCATCTCAGGAGTGATGTTTTTTTTCATGATCATGAACTGTTCAAAAACGCTAAGGGAAGAAAAGTAACTGCATCAGATTTTGTATATAGTTTTAACAGAATAATTGATCCGAAAATTGCTTCACCCGGCGCCTGGATATTTAATAATGTAAATGATTCAGTAAGTAATAGCAAATTTAATTTCAAAGCATTAAATGATTCCACTTTA
>Ga0265296_1004882_pt1 | contig 11387 bp, 8 predicted proteins | sample MunlanPumphouse1_FD_189073 | JGI IMG/M metagenome (GOLD analysis project Ga0265296, IMG submission 189073) | Groundwater microbial communities from a municipal landfill in Southern Ontario, Canada - Pumphouse #1 | ecosystem: Environmental > Aquatic > Deep subsurface > Groundwater | place: Canada...
AATTTGTTAAATTTTTTAAAAAGCGCAATTAAAAATGTTATGAATGCTAATAGATAAAAATACAGACCAACCATGATAATCAAAATTATAACAAAATCATAATTAATTTTTTTATAATCATATATAATAACTATTCTTGAAAGTATATACATTAAACTAGTGTCACGTCATGCCTCAAAAGTCGGATAAAGTCGGGATAATTTTATCCTCGCATCTTCGGTTGTAAATTGCCATTTAACTTTTGCATTTTTGTTGTTTCTGCTATTCTCCCAAGCCAGTACCTCTTTTCTGACAAACTCGATGTCATCCATTCTTCTTTTTAAACACTGCCCTGTAAGCACGTTCAACTCAATTTCTGCCATATTCAACCAGCTCCCATGCTTGGGAGTATAGACAAATTCGAATCTTTCCCATAATGCTTTTGCTTTATCCGGTGGAAAAGCTTCATAAAACGATCCAGGTTCGTGTGTATTCAGATTGTCCATAACAATTTTTATTTTTTCAGTTGTTTCGTATCGATCTGCAATTTTCTCCATAAAATGAGCCCAGTCCTCCTTGGTTCTTCTTTCAGTGACTTCTACCATGCGATTTCCTGCCAATGGCTCAAAAGCTACAAAAACATTACAACTTCCACGACGCTCATATTCAGAATCATACTTTTCCGGCTTCCCTGGCGAAGCTGGAATGGGAATTCTTGTCTCTGCAATCAACTGCTTTGGGGATTCATCCATGCAGACAACAGGATTTTTTGGGTCATATGGCTGTTTATAGACATCCAGAACCTTTTCCATATTTGCAACAAAGCTGCCGTTATGTTCGGGTGGAATTACCCAGCCTTTTTTTTGCCAGGGTTTAATTTCGTTTTTTTTAGAATTCCACGGACTGCTTCATAAGAAATGCTATCAATATACTGAAGCTCGACAACCTTATCCGCTAACAATCTAAGAGACCATCTCGCATAGCCTTCAGGTGGTTCGCTGCAACTCAGTGCGACCAGGTGGGCTTCAAAATCTCCATCAGCTTTTTTTTTGTAGATGCGGCTTCCCTTTTTCTTTGTAAGAGTAGCTTCGATACCGCCCATGACGAACCGCTTCTTCACGCGATCAATCTTTCTCATACTTGTGCCCAGAACACGGGCAATTTCTTCGTTGGTTGAGCGTTCCGTCTGAAACTCACCCTCATCACATCCAAGAAGAATCTGAGCATTGAGAATTTTCTGTGATTTATGTTTGCCTTTTGAAGTGATTGCACGAAGGTCTTCGCGTTCATCTTTGGAAAGTTTTACTATATATTTCTTCATAATCCATCCTCTCTGATATATTATGAATGATATATAATATATACTTTACGACTTTACATTATTGACGTGACACTAGCAGTAAGTAAAGTAAATAATGAAAAAACAACTTTCATTAACAGAATAAAGTATTTATTAATTTTTTCAGATACCATACCGTTTCAAATAAATATAGTTCTTACCATATAAGTTTATGGTGTGTATATTTTCAAAATGATTTAGATTCAGCTGTCTTAACATTTTTAACGAAAATTCTGCAAAAATTGCGTATAATTTTTTTGTTATATTCGTTTTTCATATTGTTTCAATTTACCACCACGAATCGAATCACCCTCTAATTACATATTATTTTATATCATCATCTTCGTAATATAACCCATTTGATGAACCCAATTAAACCAGCCTCACCAAAAAGGAACAAACCATGACCAGCCGAATCGAAGTCGCTTTTAAAAAAGGAATGAAAGACGCGCTGGGCGAAGGCGTCAAAAAAAGGATAGTCGAAGACCTGCATATTAATGTGGACTCTGCCAGGACTATCGAGGTCTATACCTTTGATGCTCATCTTTCAGGAAAGGAACTGGCTCTGCTCGGAGAAAAACTCTTCGCCGACCCTGTAATCCAGGTCTTCTCATCCAAACCTATGGCAGAAGATTTTTCATGGCTGATAGAAGTGGGATTCAAGCCGGGCGTGACTGACAATGTTGGCGCGACATCGAAAAAAGCCTCTGAAGATGTGCTTAAAACCGAATTGCGAGGAGTTTATTTTTCAAGACAGTATCTTATCAGGGGAAATATCACAAAAGAAGATGCCGATAAAATTGCAGGCGGGCTTCTTGCAAACAGCCTGATTGAAAGGTGGGTAATAATAAACAACAAAGACTGGAACAAAGAAAAAGGCGTGCACCTTCCACTACCTGTAGTGAAAGGAAAACATACACCATCGGTTTCGGCACTGGAACTGGATGTCAGCGACAACCAGTTAAAGGAAATTAGCATTCAAAAACTTCTTGCCCTGAACCTTGCGGAGATGAAGACAATCCGTGCGTACTTTGCAGAAGCGGGAGTTAAAAAAGAAAGAAAAGAAATCGGTCTTTCCCTTCCCACCGATGTGGAAATAGAAGTGCTTGCACAGACATGGTCTGAACACTGCAAACACAAGATTTTCAACAGCCAGATAACTTATACTGATGAAAATGGCACGAAAGTAATAAACTCCCTTTTCAATACCTTCATCAAGCGCTCAACAAAAGAAATTAATAAACCCTGGCTAGTCTCTGTTTTTACAGATAATGCCGGCGTTATCAAATTCAATGAGGATTATAACCTCGTGATGAAGGTGGAAACGCACAACACGCCGTCGGCGCTTGACCCTTACGGCGGCGCAATCACGGGTATCGTGGGCGTGAACCGCGACCCTCTGGGCACGGGCATGGGGGCGCGGTTGATTTTCAATACCGATGTTTTCTGTTTTGCCTCGCCTTTCTATGACAAAGAGTTGCCGCCGCGGCTTTTGCACCCGAAAAGGATTTTCGAAGGGGTGAGGCGCGGCGTGGAGCACGGGGGAAACAAGAGCGGCATCCCCACGGTGAACGGCTGCATCGTTTTTGATGAGCGGTATCTTGGCAAACCCCTTGTTTACTGCGGGACAGGCGGAATAATGCCATCGGTAATAAACGGTAAGCCTTCCCACATTAAAGAGCTCAATCCCGGCGACCTGATAGTGATGACCGGCGGCAGAATCGGGAAAGACGGCATACACGGCGCTACATTTTCATCGCTTGAGCTTGATGAGAATTCGCCTGTAACAGCAGTCCAGATTGGCGACCCCATAACCCAGAAAAAGATGCTGGATTTCCTGCTTGAAGCGCGAGATTTGGGGCTGTATAACGCCATCACGGATGACGGCGCAGGAGGCTTGTCTTCATCGGTAGGCGAGATGGCGCAGCTTAGCGGAGGCTGTTTGATCAATTTAGAAAAATGCCCCCTGAAATATCCGGGACTTGACCCCTGGGAAATACTGGTTTCCGAGTCGCAGGAAAGAATGACGCTTGCCGTATCTCCGGATAAGATAGATGAATTCCTGGCTCTTGCAAAAACAAGGGATGTTGAGGCAACTGCCATAGGCACCTTCACGGACAGCGGAAAATTCCATGCAAAGTACGGCGATAAAAATGTGGCTTACCTTGATATGGATTTCCTGCACAGCGGTCTTCCCCTGATGAAGCTGAATGCACGATGGGAACCCCGGAAGTTTGATGAGCCTGTGCTTGGAATCGTGGATTTAACAGCCGCGCTCAAAAACCTCCTCTTGCGTCTTAATATCTGCTCTAAAGAATATGTTATCCGACAGTATGACCATGAAGTGCAGGGCGGCTCGGTGGTTAAGCCGCTTACAGGCGATGGTCCAAGTGATGCCGCAGTCATCCGTCCCCTCCTTGACAGCATGGAAGGCGTGGTGGTTGCAAACGGCATCTGCCCCAGATACGGTGACATTGATACCTATCACATGACAGCCTGCGCAATTGATGAAGCGGTGCGGAACCATATCTGCGTGGGAGGCTCTTTTGACCACCTTGCCGGTCTTGACAACTTCTGCTGGTGCGACCCTGTGAAATCCGAGAAAAATCCTGATGGGGAGTTTAAACTGGCGCAGCTTGTGAGGGCGAACAAGGCGTTATATGATTACACGAAAGCCTACGGCGTGCCCTGCATCTCAGGAAAGGACAGCATGAAGAACGATTATATCATCGGGAGCAGGAAAATCTCAATTCCTCCGACTGTTCTTTTTTCGACAATCGGCAAAATAGAGGATGTCAGGAAAGCTGTGACAATGGACGTGAAGAAACCGGACGACAGGGTTTACGTACTGGGTATGACGAAGGATGAACTCGGCGCTTCCGAATATTTTGCTTCTCTTGGTTTTATAGGCAACGACGTGCCAAGAGTTGATGCGGCGTCGGCAAAACGTCTGTATATCGCTCTTGAAAAAGCCATCAACGAAGGCACTGTCGCCTCGTGCCATGATTGTTCCGACGGCGGTCTTGGTGTGGCGCTTGCTGAGAGCGCATTTTCTGGCGACCTTGGCATGACCATTGAATTGACAAAAGTGCCAGTTGAGAATATCAAGCGAGCGGATACCATTCTGTTCTCGGAATCACAGAGCAGGTTCGTGGTTACCGTGGCGCCTGATAATGTCAGGAGATTCGAGGAGAATATGAAAGGGAATGTGTTTGCAGATGTGGGCGCGGTTACTTCAAGACAGGAATTCACGGTGATGGACGGGGAGAAAGTGGTGTTGAGCGCGGGAATTGATGAGCTGAAAGAGGCGTGGCAGAGGACGCTGCGGTGGTGATCAATATTGTAGTAAGTGAATATGGAAAATCTCTTCTTGAACCTGAGCTTATACCTGAATTTATCAAAAAAATCAAAGCAAGGAAAAAAGAGAAGACCATTAAGATCACGGATTTTAGCGGTCATTACGGCTTAGATTAATATGTAATGTCCATTTGCGATGAACTTGAAGCCGGACTTGCGCACTCGGAGGCGGATAGCGGGATGTTGATGTACTGTCAAAATTCGTCTGATATGCATTAAAGTACGTGGTTTGTAAGAAGAACGGAAAAATAATCCACTGACACTACAAAGTCCAACAATATAGCTTTCCATCTTCCTCCGAATATTTTTATTTATCTTAGATAATTATATAATATATCACCAGTATCCTGCCTGTTTCTGAGTTAAATTTATATACTATAATAACTGTGGTCAGCTTCCCCAATGAGAGTAAAAAATGCCTGAATATACATTATTCTTAGGTTGCATCATCCCGGCACGTTTTCCCTTCATGGAAAAATCAACACGGCTTGTTTTATCAAAACTTGGCTGCGTTCTGCACGACCTTGAAGGCGCGACCTGCTGTCCCACAAAGAGCATTATCAAGCCAATCGGAGAGCTGACATGGTATGTAACAGCGGCAAGAAACCTCGCGCTGGCAGAGAAGGCAGGACATGATTTACTCATACCCTGCAACGGCTGTTACAGCACGTTAAAATCCGTAGAAGTGGAACTGCGAATAAACCCCAAACTTCGCGAGAAGGTCAATAAAATACTGGGGTCTGCCGGGTTAGAATATAAGGGAACCATAGAAGTAAAACACCTGGTTGAAGTTTTGCATGATGAAATCGGTATCCCGAAGATTAGACAGCACATCATCAAACCATTTGACGGCATGAAGCTTGCAGCGCATCCTGGCTGCCACATGCTCCGTCCCAGTTCATCCATATTCTTCGATGACCCCAATAAGCCAAAAAAGTTCGATGCCCTGATTGAAGCTCTCGGAGCAAAGAGCATAGACTACGAGACAAAAATGCTCTGCTGCGGCGGGAACCTCAATACTGCTGATGAACCCGACGAAGCCTCGGCTTTAGCGAGAATGAAACTGCTTGAGGTCACAAAAAAAGCGGATGCCATCACGCTCACCTGCCCGTCATGTTTTATGCAGTACGACTCGCGCCAGTATCTCCTTGCGAAAAGCGGTGAAAAACTCAATGTCCCGATACTCTATTATCCTGAACTCCTGGGTCTTGCCATGGGATTCACGCCACAGGAGCTTGGCATGGAAATGCACAGGATAGACGCTGCGGAATTCCTCTCGAAGTGGGATTCAAGATACAAATATCTCAAAACGCTCAAAGAGGTATTTGACCTCCCCGCTATTCGCAAATGTTACGAATGCGGGGCATGCGTAAATGACTGTCCGGTTGTTAAGATAAACCCGGATTTCAATCCTAACGAAATTATAGGCAAGCTTCTTTCAGGCGAACTTGAGGCTGTGATAAGCTCCCATGATATATGGCGGTGCGTAGATTGTTATACTTGTTATGAACTCTGCCCGCAGAAGATGGGTATGAATAAGATATTTGATAAACTAAAGCATATAGCTCTTAAAGAAGGAAAGACTCCGAAAGGGTGGAGTGCCAGTATCGAGATGTTCAAAAAAGACGGAAGACTGGGCGAGCCCACATCCGTTCGAAAGAAACTGAAACTCCCCGAACCCCCCAGGAGCGGGGGAGAGGAATTGAAGAAATTATTGCTTATAATACAAAAAGGAGAAGAAAATGAAGTGTGACGGAATTCCATCGGGATGTGCAATATCCGGAATGATGAGTGAAGAAGGCAGACGCATTGACGGCAGCGTGATAATAAAATCCATCGCCTGCATGCACGACCGCTCAAACGGTCTGGGCGGGGGATTTGCAGCCTATGGTATTTATCCCAAGCGTAAACACCAGTACGCTTTTCACATGATGTTCGACAATATGGATGCAAAAGAAGCCACTGAAGAGTTCTTTAAGGATGCCTTCAACGTGGACAAGGACGAACCTATTCCCACGCACAGGGAAAACGGCATCAAGAACCCCCCCTTACTCTGGAGATACTTCCTTGAAGCGCCTGAGAACAAGCTTGAGTTCCTCACAGAGCGGGATTACGTCATGAAAATCGTGATGCAGATAAACTCTGAGATAGAAGGGGCTTTTGTTGCTTCAAGCGGCAAGAACATGGGCGCATTCAAGGGCGTTGGTTACCCTGAGGATATCGGTAAGTTCTACAAATTAGAGGATTACAGCGCGTACATCTGGACATCGCACGGCAGGTTCCCAACCAACACTCCGGGCTGGTGGGGGGGCGCGCATCCCTTCACGCTTCTTGACTGGTCTGTGGTGCATAATGGCGAGATATCATCCTACGGCATCAACAAGCGCTACCTTGAAATGTTCGGGTACAAACTCGAACTGCGGACAGATACAGAGGTCATAGCATATCTTTTCGACCTTCTGGTTAGGAAACATAATCTTCCGATGGAGCTTGCTGTGAAGGCTCTGGCATCTCCTTTCTGGAAGGACATAGACCGCATGGAGCCCGAGCAAAAGAAGGTTGCCACGGCGTTACGGCAGGTCTACGGGAGCACGCTTATGAACGGACCTTTTAGCATAATCCTTGGTCACAGCAGGGGCATGATGGGACTGAATGACAGAATTAAACTACGCCCCATGACCGCGGCGCGCAAGGACGATATGCTCTACATGGCATCAGAGGAATCGGCCATCAGGGAAATTGCGCCGGATCTTGACCAGGTATGGAGCCCGAAAGCAGGCACGTCTGTAATAGGTACGCTTAATGCTGAGGTGGAATAATGGAATCACAGCTTCCGGCAGAATTCGTTGTGAACGTTGATCATGAAAAGTGCCGCAAGTGCAAGCGCTGCGTGATAAATTGCAGTTTCAGCGCCATTGAGTTCAAGGACAAGGTAACGCCCAACAACAAGCAATGTGTCGCATGCCACAGGTGCACCACGTTATGCCCCGAAAGCGCCATCACAATCACAGAGAACCCGCTTGATTACAGGAATAACTACAACTGGACGCCTGAAATCAGGAAGAACATCTTAAAACAGGCTGAGAGCGGAGGCATCATACTTACAGGCATGGGCAACCCCAAGCCATATCCTATTTACTGGGACCACATGCTGATAGACGCGTGCCAGGTGACAAATCCCTCCATAGACCCGCTGCGTGAGCCAATGGAGCTTCGTACATACCTTGGAGCCAAGCCCGATAGTCTGGATTTCGAAGGAAAGAATGATAACGTCAGCCTGAAGACCGAGCTTGCGCCGCAGGTGAAGCTGGACATACCCATAGTGTTCGCGGCGATGTCATACGGCGCAATAAGCCTGAATGCCCATAAAGCACTGGCTATGGCAGCAAGGCGCATGGGCACCCTGATGAACACAGGCGAAGGCGGACTGCATGAAGACCTTGCGAGCTATACAGACAGGATTATCGTGCAGGTAGCGTCCGGGAGATTTGGCGTGACAAGCAAATACCTGAACAACAGCGCGCTCGTGGAAATAAAGATAGGGCAGGGCGCAAAACCCGGAATAGGCGGGCATCTTCCCGGTGAAAAGGTAGGCGAGGACATCTCAAAGACACGTATGATACCTGTTGGCACAGATGCATTATCTCCGGCGCCGCATCATGATATTTATTCAATCGAGGATCTCTCGCAGTTGATATATGCGATAAAGGAAGCTACCGATTACAAGAAACCCGTGTCCGTAAAGATAGCCGCGGTTCACAACGTTGCAGCGATAGCAAGCGGCATCGTGCGCGCTGGCGCTGATATTGTGATGATTGACGGGTTCCGCGGCGGGACAGGAGCAGCTCCGATGGTGATAAGAGACAACGTAGGAATACCTGTTGAGCTTGCTCTTGCGGCAGTGGACGACAGGTTGAGGCAGGAAGGCATACGCAACCGTGCCTCCATTATCGTGGGAGGAAGCATCAGGCAGAGCGCGGATGTTGTGAAAGCGATTGCCCTGGGAGCAGATGCCTGCGTCATAGGCACGGCGGCGCTCATAGCCATTGGATGCAGGGTATGCCAGAAATGCTATACAGGCAATTGCGCATGGGGTATAGCGACACAGAAACCAGAACTCGTGCGCAGGCTGAACCCTGAGGTGGCGGCAGACCACCTGTGCAACCTTCTAACTGCATGGGGTCATGAAATCCAGGAAGTGCTGGGGTCGCTTGGGATTAACGCCATCGAATCGCTGCGGGGAAGCAGGGAGCGCCTGCGCGGCGTTGGGCTTAATCAGGAGGCTCTTGACATCCTTGGAATTAAACATGCTGGGATAGGACAGTGATTATTGTGAAAATAGACGCAAAAGGCATGCATTACCGTCCGTTGAACAAAATGATCCGCGAGGCAGTTGCGAAAGGTGAAAAGGAGTTTGAGCTTGACAACGTGGGCGGGCAGAGATATATCGGCGACGGGTTGAACGAGAATGTAAAAATAACCATCAACGGCACACCGGGAAATGACCTCGGCGCTTTCATGAACGGACCAAAGATAATCGTTAATGCGAATGCGCAGGACGGCATCGCAAATACCATGAACGCTGGCGAGATAATCGTCCACGGCAATGTGGGAGATATCATAGGCTACGGCATGCGCGGCGGGAAACTGTACATCAAGGGAGATGCCGGTTACCGTGTTGGAATCCACATGAAGGAATATAAGAAGCAGATACCTGTCATCATAACAGGCGGCACTGCGGGCGACTTTTTTGGAGAATACATGGCTGGCGGGATAATGATTCTGCTTGGCATGAACGGAAAGAGCCCGATTGTTGGCGATTACGTGGGAACCGGCATGCATGGCGGGGTTATGTATATCAGGGGAAAGGTTGACCCCTATCATCTCGGAAAAGAAGTGAGCTGCCTTGAGTTGAATGATGAGGATATGAAGCTCATCAGTGGCTTCCTTAAGGAGTACTGCGAGTATTTCGGGTTCGATTTCAATGAAGTGATGAGCGGGCAGTTCACGAAGCTTGTGCCGCTGTCGCATAGACCGTACGGGAATCTGTATGTGTATTAAGTCAGAGTCGCGCCTCTGAGGCATCATATTTTATATCTGCATTTTTTCGATAAACAGGAAAGCGCCCGCGCATCAACATCTTCAAGCTTAGCGATGGCTATTATTCCAAGCAATTTTCGCAATAACGAATTTATATTACTTTGAAAATATTAAATTCTGGCGCCGATACGTCCAGAAGCAGCCTCATGGTCTGTGAGATACGGCGAGCGTACTCAAAATCAACAACGAACTGATACGAACTCGTAAGAACTCCGGTTGAGAGCTATCGGATGCGGGATAGTACCTGTGATGAAGGACACGGCGCCGATACGTCATTCAGTTTTTCCATGTTCTTCTATCCTGGTTTTAATTTAGTATATCCCTGTAATATATCAATGCTCTCACAATAAAACAGCAATTTTTACCCGAAGAAATCAGTCGACAAAGAATTCATTTGGCATTTGAAAAAGTATTTTATAGTAGTTTATCTCTTGATTGAGTCCATGGGCATTAAAGATTATATTAGGTTTATTGAGTTTAGTGAGGGCTTGGAAGAGAGCTTGGATGAGACAAATTCGTCACAGGTCAATAAGCCTACAGCTCCACCCAATCCCTTAATTGTAATAATCACTTCCCTCTTTTTAGATTATATTGATGTAGTTTTCTCAACCCCTCTCGTTCTTTCCTTCTTATTCGTATTCTTTTTCCTTTTGCTTTCATTTTTAAGTCGGGGAGGCATCGACACCTTTTTCTCAACGTTTAATTTTTTCATCCAATTTATCCCTGGCTATGCGGGCCGCAAACATTTCGATACCAATGATCTCCTTTACATTTATGGGATATTTTCATCTATATTATTTCTTGTCTGGTCGCTTCTTTGCGTTGGAACGAAAATGGTTCTACATGCGCAGTTAAATTTCCATCTATCCTTTCGAACCAAGCTAAAATTTGCAATCGTTTATTTCACGGCAGGGTGTGCTTTATTAATTATAGCTTGGGCACAAAAAGACCCGGGTTCTATCTTATCCATTCTTTTTCTCTACGTTTTTTTCCTCATAATTACTTTCTTTGGGTTGGTCGTGCATGAAATAATTCAGATTTTTCGTAAGTTCATACCAAAACCTGAACTGTAAACCGTACCTCCGCAATTTTAGCCTATAGGTAGATTATCAGAAAACAACAGATGACGGCGCCGCTCAATCGCCGCGGAGGCTGCTGCTGCCATGTTTTCACGCCTGATATTCTCATCTTTATGGCGGTGTTTATATCACTTAAAAAATATTAAACTCCCGGCGCCGATACGTCCCGGTGCAGCCTCATGCTCTGCGAGATAAGGTGGGCTTACTCAGAATCAACAGCGAACTGATACGAACTCGTACGAACTCCGGTTGAGAGCTATCCGCTGCGGGATAGTGCTGGTGATGAAGGACACGGCGCGGCGGTCGGGCAGACGGTGGAGGGGGCGGGGTGAGCGGGGAAACGATGATAGTCTATTTTTTTATTGCGACCATAGTGTTTATATCACTTTGAAATTATTAATCTCGCGGCGCCGATATGTTCCCGAAGCAGCCTCACGGTCTATGAGACGGCGGGTTTACTCAAAATCAGCAACGAACTGATACGAAATAATATGCAATTCTGGCAGTGATGGTCGTGGTCTTGCCTGTGCCTG
>Ga0265296_1004883_pt1 | contig 11384 bp, 13 predicted proteins | sample MunlanPumphouse1_FD_189073 | JGI IMG/M metagenome (GOLD analysis project Ga0265296, IMG submission 189073) | Groundwater microbial communities from a municipal landfill in Southern Ontario, Canada - Pumphouse #1 | ecosystem: Environmental > Aquatic > Deep subsurface > Groundwater | place...
TCAATGTATATTTTCTTTTAAAAAGGAGCCAGAAAATGATAAAAATAAAATTAAGGAGAAAAAATACCGGATAGGAAATTCCGAAAAATGCAATAATCCAGAAATCATCAGGACTGATATATACTGCCAGGTAGGAGAGTAAAAGGCATGCTGCAAAAATGATATTAACGAACAATATCACTTTCAAAAAGAACCGGCTTTTCCCGGCAGCCTTAGATTTCTTACTTTTCATTTACTATCAGTCGGTTTGAAACGCAATATTACAAAAAAATGTGTTTATAGATTTTTTTTTGCAATGCTGAATTTAAATAACTAAAGTTTTGCATAATTTTTTTTATTTATTTTTCCGTTCTTTCTCCTTGATGAGAAAGAACCTAAGAATCAAGAAAATCCGAAGCTGCTAACACACTTGCTTACACACGCTCGCCGGATTTTCATGCCTACCCGCTTTTCCTGCTTTGCAGGAATTCGGTTTGCGGATGTGCTAAAAATATCCTAATGCAACATTTAAAAGAACCGCTATCAATGAATCACATCAAATATATCAAACAACGAGTCATTACATTGGCAGAAAAGCTCAAAGGGTTTTCAAATTTCTCAGAGTGACTTAAAAAATTCACGCAAAACTCAATTTAAGTAATCGTTTGAGTTTACATAAACTTTTAGAAGTTAATATCTTTTTGTATTTTTGAAACTCTTAGACAAAATACCAAAATGATTACAAACGACAGTAAGTAGTTAAAGTTGAACAAAGTCAATAGTTATGGGCTATTAAAAAACATGAAATCTTGTAAATAATCGAAATTTTTTTATAAAACATGTATTTATTTTAAAAAACTCCGTACTTTTGAAAAAATTTAATTTCTAACTAAAACTATTTTGCTATGGAATACATTGAATTTAAGTACAACTCAAATGGTATTATTCATAATAGTACCTTAGACGCAATTGCAGAATTGCCAACTTTTCCAAATTTTACTTTAAAGGAAGCTTACTACATGGGGATTTAAATCCAAAAAGAACTATTCATGTTTGATTGCGACGAGCCTAATGTCATTCCTTATTCCGAAATTGCCCCATACTACGAAATTATTAAAAAGGAAGATAGTTTCTTGAAAATCATTGATTTATTGTTAAAAGAGAAAAAAATTTCAGATTTATTAGCGGAAGAGATGAAGTTTCTTTTTGGAAATTTAACTTCAGCTTTCAGTTATAAAGAAGTAAAAACTGCAGTAGATAGTTATGTTGATCATTTTTCAAAAAACGACAAATTATCTAATGAGGAAAGAATAATTTGTTGGGGATGCGCTTCCGTGGCGATATTTAGTTGTAAATATTGGAAAAATGTCGAACATAATCCTACTAATGCATGGTTTCAATTATATGATAAAGAAGAAATGCAAACAAAGGGTAAGTTTTGGCAGGTTGTTGGTGCTGTTGCTTGCGATTGTGCAGGTGTTTTGGTTGGCGGAGCTGTTGGTGGTCTTTTGGGACCGACTGGTGTAGCAGCTGGTGCAGCGTGTGTAGGTGCAGGTGCCTCCGCCGCATTTGTTAAGGCTGTGATTAAATAATAGTTGTCTAATATAGAAACGATTGTAATACAATGAAAAGTTTATTGTTTATATTAATAGTAGTAATAAACATAAATACATATAGTCAGAATGATACAGTCATATATAAAAATGACATGAAAAATTTCTACGAATTTTTAGCAAACAATAATGCTTGGAATAAGTCATTAGAAATGAATGTAAAAGACAGCATTTATTCTATATTAGAGAATGAATGTAAAAAAATATTAGATATAATTAAATTGAATCCAAAGGAAACAGAAGAAGTTGAATTATTTCCAATATATATTAGCGATGGAATTTATGCGTATGCCCCGACAATAATTAGTGAAAAACACTTTCCTGATTTTTATTATAAAACACAAGAATTATATTTATTATCACAAAAAATACAAAAACGTAAAAACGTAAACAAAGTAAATAGAATTAGTCGGCGAATAATGTTTATTATTAATCAATTATTAGAAAAAAATAAATGAGCCACTATTCCTATAAATAAATCTGATAAACGATTATGCCCGGCAAATGACAAGAAGTTGAAAAGTTGTCAAGGTTAAAAAAAATAAATAATAAAATGTTTCTATTATAGTATGAATTGATAGTATTCTGTAATTCAAAAAGTATTGCGTAGATAGATTAACAGCCCATAACACACGCTAAAAATAATAGCGGAGAAAATGCAAATTTGTAGCATTATCTCCTGTATCAACTTAATCACGGTTTGACAGTAAAGAAGCTCGCAATCCGCTACTATTCTTAGCGTTAACTGTTATGTTTTTTTTATCTTTTATTGTTTGCCGAAAACAAAAATTCCTTCTCTTCTTTTGAAAGGTTAGCGTATCCGTTTTTAGAGATCTTATCCAATATAGCATCAATCTTTTTCTGTTTTTCCGCTTTAGCTTTATTGTACTCGTCGTCAGTTAGCGGACGCTCTTTTTTATATTCAACTTTCAACTTGGGTTTGGGTTTAAAAAGATTTTTGAAGAAATTTCCAAACGGGTTGAATATACTGTAAATATCCCGATTTTTTTTCATCAGCAGAATATAGGTGAATCCCCAAAGCGCTCCACCGAGATGTGCAATATGTCCTCCGGGGTTTTCTTTTTCAATGCTCAAAATATCAATCAGGACAAGGATCAGAACGATGTATTTCAATTTGATACTGCCAAAAAGAAAAAGCCGGACTGAAAATTCAGGAACATATACCGCAATGGCAACAAGTACGGCAAGCACAGAAGCAGATGCCCCAAGCGCTACAGAACATCTGGAAATTTCGTTAAAAACCGGGAAAAAATTAAAAGCAAGAATATAAACCGTTGCTCCTGCCAATCCTCCGATTATATACGTGCTTATGAGTTTTTTACTGCCAAGGAACTGTAGAAATAATATGCCTCCGAAATAAAGCATGATCATATTGAAAAGCAAATGGAAAAAATTCTCCTGAAGAAACATATACGTGAATATTGTCCACGGTTTTTGCAGCAAGAACAGGGTATGGGAGGGTACGGCAAACCAATAGGTGAATTTTGAAACAGCAATTCCGCATATTGAAACATCAGGCGGAATCTTAAAAAGATAATAATAAAGGCTGACAAGGTTCGCCAGAATGAAAATAATAATATTCACCAGTATCAGTCGTGAAAGAATACTCCGGCTGTAAAAGAATTTTTTTATATTATCAATAAAAGACCTGTTGTACATTTTATTTACTCAAGTTTCGCATATTTATACTTTGAACAGCTTGCCCCGCACAAAAAGCGGGGTTCATAATTTGAGTTTTATTATCCCACCGAAGTATGAACCTATTACGAACCTACGAAATACGAACTTCGCAATTCGTAAGTTCGTATCTCTTTCGTACTTCGTTGGAATTAGTAAAGAATGTTAACTAATACCCGTTTGCAGTGTATTTTCAGGTAAAAGTTGAGTTATTATTACCTCCTTTAAAACGTTTTTTCCAGTATAAAATGAGAATAATACCAAACAACATACCGCCAAGGTGAGCGAAGTGTGCGACATTGTCCCCGGGATTATTAGCAATTCCTGAATAAAGTTCAATAGCGCCGTAGATAATCACAAACCATTTCGCTTTAATCGGAATTGCAAAATAGACATAAATGAGAGAATTAGGAAACAACATTCCAAATGCAAGCAAAACTCCGAAAATAGCGCCGGAAGCGCCAACGGTAGGTATATTATATAATAAATTTAGTTTTCCCATTTGAGGGTCGGCAAAGTTTTTACCTTGTTGAAAGGCATTATATCCCTCGGATAAAACACTATTAATTTGTTCTTGTGACATTTTAAGCTCAAGGTTTGATATCTGCAAATAAGTTATAAGCATTTGGATGAGAATAGCGCCAATTCCGGTAACCATATAATAAAATAAAAAACGTTTGGGCCCCCAGTAATTTTCCAGCACATTGCCAAACATCCATACGGCAAACATGTTGAAAAAAATATGTCCGAATCCTCCGTGCATAAACATATATGTAATGATCTGGTAAGGCCTGAATTTTTCAGAGCCAAAATAATGCATGCCAAGAGTGTCGGTAAGATTAATTTTGAAAGCGGACTCAAAAGCCTTAGCGGCAAGATAAAGAAGAACGTTAATAATAATAATATTCTTTACAACAGGCGGTAATATTCTGAATCCGGTAGGTCTGTATTGTTCCATTTTGTTTGTTCCTTAATTTAATCTATTCTATTCATAAAATCCTAAGCACTAAACACTAAATCCTAAACAATATCAAATTACAAATTTTCAAAATTTTAAACAAGCTACGATAATGTTTTGGTCATTTCAATTTAAATTATTGGGATTTATTTAGTGTTTAGATATTAGAATTTGTAAATAATTCAGGTTAAGTCGTCTTTATTTGAATTTCTTTTCAAGTTCATCCCTTGAAATTATCGTAACAGTGGATTTTCCGTCAAGTGATGCGTAAGGAAGTTTACAGGCAAACATCTGATCGATCAGGGAATTCATTTCTTCCTGCTGCAATATTTTGCCGTGTTTAATTGCCATGTTTTTTGCAAGAGTTTTTGCAATAATTGTATTCCTGTCAATGTTGACAATATTCTTACTAAGTTTATAGTTCTCTAACAAGCCTTCCAGTACCTGTTTTATATTGCTTTCGGGTAAATTTGCAGGAATTCCGTTTACAACATAAGAACCGGTACCAAATTCGTCAATATCAAACCCGATGGCTTTGATGTCCTCTGCAATTTCTTTCATAAGCGCTGCATCCGCAGCCGAAAATTCCACCACCTGCGGGAACAGTTGCTTCTGTTGCGTTTGAATATTTTTGTTAGAAAGCAATTCTGAAAAATGCTCAAATAAAATCCTTTCATGCGCTAATTGCTGATCAACAATCATGATCCCTGATTTTACCTGGGTCAAAATATAAGCTGCATGCAACTGTAAAAATTGTTTAGCCGACGGGTATTGAATATCATTATCCCAGTCGGGATGAATGGTTTGCTGAATCCCGCATGTGCGGGACTGAGTTATCTCAGGTAATTCCAATTGGTTGTTTGCGTGGCGGGAATATAATTTTTCCCAGTTCTCCTTATTGGTTTTGTCCTTCAGAGAAAAAGGCGGGAAAGAAGATTCTTTTTTCTTTGTATCAAAAGGATTATAATCAGGGTTGATTTTAATGGTGGGAGGGTTTACAGTTTCTCCTTTTTTTAGCGGCAAAATATCAAAACTTTTTTCAACATTAAAATCAATACTAGGGGTAACGCTGAATTTACCGAGCGACTGCTTTACGGCAGATCGTATAATAGCATAAATGTTTTTATCATCCAGAAATTTGATCTCTGTTTTCGTAGGATGTATATTGATGTCAATATCTTTGGGATCAATTTCGATAAATATAAAATATGCAGGAAAACTGTTGGCAGGAAGAAGTTCATCGAACGCCCCCAATACTGCATGATTCAGGTAGGCATGTTTGATAAACCGATTGTTAACAAAAAAGAACTGCTCTCCCCTGGTTTTTTTTGCCGATTCAGGTTTACCGGTAAATCCTGAGATGTTGCATATACTTGATTTCTGCTCTACGGGTAACAAGCGTTGATTGTAGTTACTTCCGAAAATATTGATAATTCTTTGTTTTAGATTACTCTGAGTCAGGTGACAGACTTCATTATTATTGTTATACATTTCGAATGAAATATCGGGAAAGGCAAGTGCAATGCGGTGAAATTCATCTAATATGTGGTTCGTTTCAACAGTTGTACTTTTCAGGAAATTTCTGCGGGCAGGTACATTAAAAAAGAGATTCTTCACGGAAAAAGAGGTTCCTTCATTACATTGGCAGGCTTCCTGTGATTTTACATCCGTGCCTTCAATGATAATAGAAGTACCGATATCATCGCCTATTCTTTTTGTTTTAAGTTCAACTTGTGCAATGGCAGCTATTGAGGCAAGGGCTTCACCGCGGAAACCCATAGTACGTATGTTAAACAGGTCACCGGCTTCTTTTATTTTAGAAGTAGCATGTCTTTCAAAACAAAGTCTTGCATCGGTTTCCGACATCCCGCAACCGTTATCAATTACCTGTACTAATGTTTTTCCGGCATCTTTAATGATAAGTTTGATATGCGAAGCTCCTGAATCAATAGCGTTTTCCAAAAGTTCTTTCACCGCCGAAGCCGGGCGCTGAATAACTTCTCCCGCCGCAATCTGGTTTGCAACATTATCAGGTAATAATTTTATAATATCAGGCATGAGGCAAATTTATATCATTTTTCCGAATTTTTAAGAACTTTGCAATATTTCGACTTCGCTCAATATCCATGCAAACTAATTAGTTCAGTATAACAGGAAATGAAATTTGAAGATGAGTTAACCGACTGCGTAAGTTGCCCGCGTGAATGTCATGCCGACAGGGTGAATGGAAAGCCGGGGTATTGTAAAAGCGGTTCTTCTTTTTCTATTGCTTTGATTTGTCTGCATAAGGGCGAAGAGCCTGTGATCAGCGGGGAAAATGGCATCTGTAATGTTTTTTTCCCTCATTGTAATCTGCAATGCACATTTTGTCAGAATTACCAGATAAGCCGGAATGAAGAAAAATCCGTGGCTTATGAAATGAAGTTTACTGACCTTGTGCAACGTATTGTTAAAATACTTGATACCGGGTGCAATCTGCTTGGTTTTGTTTCTCCTTCGCACTTTGTTCCGCAGATGAAAGCTGTCATTTATGCTTTGCATGAGCAGGGGAAAAAGCCTGTTATAGTTTACAATTCCAATGGCTATGATAAAGTGGAAACACTTGGATCGCTGGAGGGCATGATAGATGTATATCTCCCGGATTTTAAATATTCGGACGCAAAACTATCAAAAGAGCTTTCTGATGCTTCCGATTATCCTGTAATTGCTCTGAAAGCTATCAGAGAAATGGTGAGGCAGAAAGGTGTTTCGCTGCGACTAAATGATGACGGGCAGGCTGAAGCAGGTATTATTATCAGGCATCTTGTGTTACCCGGGTATATTGAAAACAGCAAAGAAGTATTGCGTTTGATCGCTGATGAGATTTCGCCTTCCCTTCACATTTCATTGATGTCGCAGTATTACCCTACGCCTGCAGTTATGGATCACCCGCAAATAGGCCGTTTTATTACGGAAAAAGAATATTCAGAAGTTGTGGAAGAAATGGAACGACTTGGTTTTTCACGTGGTTGGATACAGGGATACAACAGCGCCGAACACTATCGCCCCGATTTTTTTAAAGAGCATCCGTTTGAATAATAAAAGTGAGTAAAACTTTTATCATTATGTTTTGACAACAACTGAATTCAAGTCCGAAGGGCAACAAATTTTTTTTTAAAATCGTAAATAAAATATTAATTGTGCGATTATATCATAAAATATTATATTTGCACTTTAGTTAACTACATAAAATAATAATAAATGTAAATTAATTATCGCCATGATTGAGAAAGAAAAAGCATTGAGAATAACAAAAAATCTCATTGAATTCAAAGAATCGGTTCTGGATACAAAGTATCTGAAATCTCACGAAAAAGTTGCTGTAATTCACAAAGAACATGTTATAGAACTTATTGGAGGAGAAAACAGATCCCTAAAATATTTAGGGCTTGATATCCCTTTGTCAAAGAGCGAATATAAAGAGGTATACGATCTTTTTATTAATGAGATTAAAAAACGTAAAGTAAATTCGGCATCAGAAAAATTTCATGAACTTGAAAATTTTTTTGATAAAAATTAAGTTTACATAAAAGTTTTTACTCAGGTAACAACAATTTATCGGTTTGGTTATCCGCCGCGGCGGGGTTAATGGTTAATTCTGCACATGCGGGACTAACCCAAGACCATTAACCTGAAATCCGTCAGCTGACGGACAGCTATTGGCCATAAACCGAAAACCCTCTAAAAAATGTACAAACCCGCCTGCGCCTGCCCCGATGTAATCGGGGCAGGCAAGGTATCCCGTCTTTAGTATGAAATATTACGGAAGCCCCGGAAAGGCATCAACATACTGAATTTTAATATCAGGGAATACATCAACAAACTGCACTTTGAAGTCAGGGAAAACATCAACAAACTGCCATTTCCCACATTCGTCAGGAAATACATCAACTACCTGGACCTTCAGATCAGGAAATACATCAACTATCTGGACTTTTATATCAGGGAATACATCAACTATCTGGACTTTCCCATAAAGTTTGATACCGTTAAATGTGCAGTCAGATCCGATTTTTGACTTCCCTTTAGCGGCAAGATTGTTATTGGTTATTCCTGTTATCACCCAGAATATAACAGCTACAAGGGTAAAGAATAATAAAATTTTCTTTTTCATGTATTTCAGGTTTTAAATTAATAATGTTATTAAACAAAAATAATAAATTTCCATAATCAAACAACATGTTTATAATGTTCAATATTGGAACAAAAAATCAGTACCCGATCTTATCAATTTTGTTCTTCCATTCGATAAAAGGAGCAAGCGCATCTTTATGATTGATGTGGGTTGTATGAATACTTCTTTCTTCAAACGGGACATGAATCTCTTCGTAAATGAATGAATCATCAAAGTCAATATCGGCAGCATCCTTTTTAGCGGCTGCAAAATAAAGTTTTTCAGGCCTTGCCCAGTAAATTGCGCCAAGGCACATGGGGCAAGGTTCGCAGCTTGCATATATCTCACAGCCGTCAAGTTGGAAAGAACGCAATTCTTTGCATGCATTTCGGATGGCAATCACTTCGGCATGTGCAGTAGGGTCGTTGCTTGAGGTTACCAGGTTAACGCCGGCGCTGATGATCTTCCCGTCTTTTACCACCACCGCTCCGAATGGCCCGCCTTTTCCTGATTTCACATTTTCCACAGCCAGCCGGATGGCTTCCGTCATGAATTTTTCGTTGTAGGAATCCATATTTGAATTTTTATATTACTTACTTTTTACTACTACTCTTTAAAAGTCACTCAGAGCCGTCCCATTTTCGGGACGTGTCGAAGAGTGATTATTCGGTCGACTTCGACTCGCTTCTCCTTCAACTAATGTTTCAGGATAATCGGCTCTGCCTGACCTCATAAATCTGTCGTTTTAGAAACTTTGAAAAAATCAAAACAGTTTCTAAGATTTGCTTACAAACATGATAAAATAATTTCAGATGCTTTTTTAATTTCTTCCTCTGTAATGATCAGGGGTGGCGCTATACGCATGCAGTCTGCCGCGAATAAAAACCAATCAACGATCAAGCCTTTTTCAATGCACCTGCTGATGGTCTTCATGTTGGTTTTTTCATTTTCCATTTCAGCAGCCAGCAGCAAGCCTTTTCCTCTGACTGATTTTATTTTCGGATGTTTTAATAATTTTATAAAAAGCTCTCCTTTTTTTTCTGCCTGTTCGGCTAAATTTTCCTTTTGTATTACTTCCAGGTTTGCTATTGCTGCAGCGCAGCAAACGGGGTGTCCTCCAAATGTTGTGATATGCCCGAAAACAGGGTTATTTGTAAAGCAATTCATGATCTCTTTAGAAGAAATGAAAGCGCCCAAAGGCATTCCGCCGCCAAAACCTTTTGCCAGCGTGATCATATCAGGAACGATACCATAGTGTTCAAATCCAAACATTTTACCTGTTCTGCCAAATCCTGTCTGGACTTCGTCTAAAATCAGCAATGCGCCGGTTTCACTGCATATCTTATGCAGTTTTTTCATGTAGGTAAGATTGGGAACAATCACACCTGCTTCACCCTGAATGGTCTCGGCAATAACACAGGCGGTTTTTTTTGTAATAAATTTCAGGTCATCCGGATCATTGAATTTTATAAAGCGGATATTTGGCAGCAGAGGACGGAAGGCTTGTTTGAAATATTCGTTACCCATTACACTCAGCGAACCATGCGTGCTTCCGTGATAGGCATTTTTGCAAGCGATAATCTCACTGCGTCCTGTATATCTTTTGGCAAGTTTGAGCGCACCTTCTGTGGCTTCAGTTCCTGAATTAACAAAATAAGTGCAATCAAGGGATTCAGGCAATAATTCAGCAAGCATTGTTGCTAATTGTACCTGTGGAGTTTGAATATATTCACCATATACCATCAGGTGCATATACTTGTCGAGTTGATCTTTTACAGCACGAACAACCGACGGATGCCTATGCCCTGTGTTGCATACAGAAATACCGGATATCAGATCCATATATGCTTTGCCGTTTGTATCGTACAAATACATACCTTCTGCCTTTTCAATTTCGAGGGCGAGAGGTTTGTCGCCGGTCTGAGCTACATGCTGAAAAAAAAGCTGTCGTTGTGTGAGCATAAATGTTCGATTTCTTCACAATAATAAGAAAAATTTTCGGATAGAATAATTTTATCTGTCTGTGTGTTAATTAAAATTTTTCATGTACATTTGTAATTAATTATGAAAACCATAACAGAATGAAAACATTAAGAAATATCATTTTGATAAGCTTTATTGCGATTATTCTTATCCCTGTGAGGTCATTCACGCAAACCATAAACCCAGAGGAATACAATACCTGGTCGGTTGGAGTAAAATATGGTATTCTCCCATTTTATGGTGATGTAAGGCAATTGAAGTACTCCACTGACAATAAATACAGAAAAACCAACGGTGGATTTGCCTTGGAAGGGATCAAAAATTTTAACGAGATATTTGGCGCAAAATTACAATTAATTACCGGTAAACTTTCCGGCTCATCACCTAATCTGAATCTTCATTTTAACAGCAGCGTTTTTGAAGGCAGTTTGTCGGGCATGGTAAACCTGAATAACCTTATATCATATTACCCTGAAAAGGATAAAATCATCAATACCTATTTATTTGCTGGTTTTGGAATAATAAAATACAGGTCTGCTGTCAGATCTTTTGATGAAGATGCTTTTATAACAGGATATGCCTGGGACAGCTTTGGTTATTCAAAAACTACATTGGAATCTGCACTTTCGTTTCCATTTGGTATCGGTATAAAATTTAAAGCGGATACAAGATTTGATGTCGGATTCGAATTTTCGTTACATCTTACCAATACAGATAAATTAGATGCGTGGGTGGTTGAAAATTCCTATAATGACAGGTTTAGTTATGCTTCCATTAGCTTTACATATAAGATTGGAAATAAAAAAGAATATGTGGACTGGGTGAATCCTTTTAATGATACTGCAAATGCCAATGTCCTGCATGCCCGGAACAATATTGCTGTGAATGACAACACAACTATTTCGATGTAATGGACAAATAATGGTGCGTAAAAAGTGGCTCAAATATAGTTATATTGGGCATTTGAAATCATTATTTTATTTCTATGAATAAAAAGTAT
>Ga0265296_1004884_pt1 | contig 11384 bp, 8 predicted proteins | sample MunlanPumphouse1_FD_189073 | JGI IMG/M metagenome (GOLD analysis project Ga0265296, IMG submission 189073) | Groundwater microbial communities from a municipal landfill in Southern Ontario, Canada - Pumphouse #1 | ecosystem: Environmental > Aquatic > Deep subsurface > Groundwater | place: Canada...
TAGATAAGAAAATGCCTAATCAATGGAAATTAACGAATGAAAAAGATTCAATTAGTATCCGGATTGACTCGGTGTTGGTCAGGAAACATTTTGAGAATCTTGGTCTCATGTATGAAAAATCACCTTTCAAAATTACTCCGCGAAGTATCTTTATTTCTCCAAAGTCAGTAATTAGTGCTTATCTAAGGGGACTATTCGATAGCGATGGCACTATTGTTTCAAATACAGGAAGAAATAAAAAAAATATTCGAATAAGGTTGTGTTCTTCATCTCAACAATTATTAAGAGAAACACAATTATTACTAAACGATTTTGGAGTGAACTCAACAATTCTTTTAAATCGTCCCAAGGGAATTCCCGTTGGAAAGGATCATAAGTATAAATCAAACTATGATAATTATGTTTTGAGTATATATGGTTTTGATAGCTATCAGAATTTCGGTAAGGAGATCGGTTTTGAAGAAGAAGGTAAAAAACAGAGAATGACTGATTATCTTAAAGATAACAAAAATAAAACTAACAATTCTAAAGGTAATTATCTTTTGCCACACCCATTCAAAGATGAAATGATATCTGAGGAGAAATTGGGGATAAAATTCCCATTTACATTAGTACAAATAAAAAAAATAGTTAAAGGGGCAGTGTGTCCTGTTTACGATTTAGAGATCGATAATGTTAATATGTTTTCAGCTAATGGGATCTATGTTCATAATTCTATGTTTGGTTTTGCTTGCGACGAGACGCCGGAACTTATGCCGTTGCCAATTGTTTTGGCACATGGTCTGACAAAAAGGTTGGATGAAGTAAGAAGAAAAAATATTATTAAAGGTTTAAGGCCGGATGGGAAAGGACAAGTAACTGTTCAGTATGAACAGTTACCAATTTCTAATTCCCAATTTCTAATTTCTAAACAAATCCAAAATTCAAATGTTTTAAAAATTGAAAATTTAGATTTAAATAAAAATTTAAAATTAAAAATTAAAAATTCATCCCCCCTATCTCCTATTCGCATTGAAGCAATTGTCATTGCTGCCCAGCATGATCCAGACATTAAAATAACAAAACTCAAATCACAAATAATAAAACAAGTCATCGAGCCAGTTATATTTGATCCACGTTACAGGTTACACGTTACAGGTTACACGTCTGATTGGCAAAAAGAAACCAAAAAACATTGGGATAAGGTAAAGATTTTTATTAACAACACTGGGCGATTTGTGATTGGTGGGCCGGTGTCGGATACGGGAGCAACAGGAAGAAAGATTATTGTTGATAATTATGGTGGCGGTATTCCTGTTGGTGGCGGCAGTTTTTCTGGTAAAGATGCCACAAAAGTTGATCGCTCAGGTGCCTATATGGCAAGATATGTAGCAAAGAATATTGTTGCATCAGGTCTCGCAAAAAAATGCCAGGTGAGATTGGCGTATGTAATTGGTGGGATAAAACCATTGGAAATTGGAGTAGACACTTTTGGAACATCAAAGATTTCCGATGATAAACTGGTAAAGATAGTATCAAAAGTATTTGATTTATCTCCTGGTGGAATAGTAAAGGAACTTAAGCTTTTGCAGCCGATTTATAAGCAAACTGCGAGCTATGGGCATTTTGGTCGTCTAGAGTTACATCTCCCTTGGGAAAACGTCGACAAGGTCGATGAAATTAAGGCAAAAGTAAAAAGGCAAAAGGAAAAACCACAAGTAGAAAGGCAAAAGTAAAAAGGAGAAAGTATGGAGAATGGAAAAATTTACGATATAAAGAAAAGGACCTTCTATTTTTCACTAGATATCATCAGGTTTTTAAAAGTATTAGAACGAGAATACACCTGCCAAGTTATTGGCAAACAACTTTTAAGAAGTGCGACAAGCATCGGAGCAAATATAGTTGAAGCTCAAGCAGCTCCAAGTAAAAAAGATTTTGCTAATTTTTACAATATAGCGTTGAAGTCTGCGAATGAGAGCAAATATTGGCTACTATTATTGGAGCAATCCAACTTATGCGATAAAAATAAAAGTTGTAAATTATTAGATGAATTAACTGAAATATGTAATATTTTAGGTAAAAGCTTGCTAACTATGCGAGGGAAATAATAATAAGGCAAAAGGATAAAGGTAAAAGGAAAAAGTAAGGTATATTTACTTTTAAAATTTTAAGTTGTGGTTTTGCCTTTTTCGTTTTACGTTTTTACTTAATCAGGGAGTTGAAATTATGATTAAAGTTTATCCTGTAATTTTAGCGGCGGGGAAAGGGACGAGAATGAATAATGGTAATCCCAGCCCGATCCCGAAGGTCTTGTTTGCGTTGGGTGGGAAACCTATAGTAAGCTACATACTTAATACGCTTAGTCATTTGTCATTCGGTATTCGGAGTTCGTCATTGGAAAAGTCATTAGTTATTGGTCATTCGGCCCAAAAACTAAAGACGAAAGACCAGACCAATATCGACCAACTACAAACGAAAAACCAAGGACCTAATGGTTTGCGTGTAAGCAAACCATTACTTGTTGTTGGCTACAAGGCCGCAGAAGTGAAGAAAGAGTTTGGGAGTAGAGTTAGTTATGTTGAGCAGACAAAACGCTTAGGAACGGGGCATGCGGCGAAACTAGCGATAGAGAAAGTTAATATTGGTTACGAAAAGTTAACAACAGTTAACAACAGTTATGATATGTTACAAAAAAACGCAACCGTTATTAACCGTTTGCAACCGTTATTAACTGATGTTAACCTTATTCTTATAATGATGGGTGATGACTCAGCGTTCTATGAAGCGGAGACATTAAAGACGTTTATCGAGAATCATATCAAAGAAAAAGCAGTTCTATCATTTCTAACTACAAAAATTCCTGGTGTGCAGGATTTGGGCAGAGTTATTCGAAATAAGAGTGGAAATCTTATCGATATTGTCGAAAAAGAAAATCTTACTGAAAAGCAAAAAAAGATAGACGAGATAAACTGCGCCTGTTATTTGGCCGAATTATCTTGGCTTGCCAAAACAATCAAACAGGTTAAAAAACATCTTAAAGGCGGAAAAGAATATCCGCTACCTGATATTATAAAAATCGCACTCAAAAATGGTGAAAAAGTTATCGCCTACGAAATCCCGAACGGAGAGTTCGTCGGGATTAATTCGAGAGATCAATTAGAGTACGCAGAGAGTAAGTTAAAAGTAAAAAGGCAAAAGTAAAAAATTAAATCCTACGAAATACGAAAGTAACGAAATACTAAAACAGATACAAATCTAATAATCATCGTCGTCATCCTCAGACGAAGAGGATTCTTCTGGTTTTCCCTTACCTTTACCTTTGCCCTTACCCTTACCTTCATCTTTTGGTTTTTCTGGAGCTGGCTGTTTTGCTAACTCCTCATTAACTTTAATAATCTGGTTTGCAAGCATAATTTTTTTAATTATTTCGGCTAACCCCTCATCGTTTTCCGGCGCTCTATGTTGTTCGCTTTCAGGCAATAGACCATTATCCTGTAATTTTATTTGTCTAATATCGAAATCGCTTCTTTGATCAAATGGTTTATGAACTGCTCCTTCGACTTCTTCTTTCAGTTGCCCTAATTTGAATAATTCATCATCAGCATCAACTTTTTTGGGCAATTTTTCCCCTAATCCAGCTAGACCTTTTACGAATTTGTCTAAATTCTTTTCTTTAGATAATTCAGCAAATTTTTCTGATAAACCAAACTTTTGAAGTTCACTACTATCCGCCTGCAAACTTTTTATCACAGCATCTATAATATTCTCTGGTGTTTGGCTCATGCCTTGTCGTAGGGTTATCAAATCTGATTGAATCTCTAACAATTTTTGCAAGTGTCTTGCCTCAGGCGTAACTTCTCCCCGCGCTTTTTTGATAGTATCAATATATGGTTGTAGCCCCAATGCTTCTAATTTTCTTCTGGATTCAATAATCTTGGCCCTAAATGTGCGGGTTTCATCTAACACTTTTTTGATCTCAGTTTTTTCATCATCGGACAGTTCCCAACCTTTTTTTTCTTTGAAGCGTTCAAACATTTGTTCCTGAATGTATTCTCTACCTTTATCGTAACTTTCCCTGATAATCTCTTTGAGTATTTTTTTTACATCAGATTTTAAATTCGCCTTATCTATTATTGGTTCGATTTTTTCTTTTTGTTCTTCGCTCTCAGATATTTTTGATGTTTTATATTTATCAATAACAACCTCTGGCTCGGCTGATACGATTTCGGATTCATCTTCTGATTCCTCTTGTGTTTTTCTAGGTTCAAAAGCTGCTATTTTGTCCTTATAAAATATAAATGCATCTCTGGTAATTGGTTTAGTGTGCTCGTTAATGAGCATGTCTCCCTTGCTTTTTCCCGTTTCTACTAAGAGTCCAAATCTTCCAATAGCTGCCCGTTGGTCGGGTTCTAATTTATTGAGCCAATTGGGATCTTTTTGATAGTATGTATTTAAGTTATCTAAAAATTCTTTTGCGGTATCTTCACCAATTATCTTACGTAAATCACCGGTTGATACACACCAACCATCGGGATTAGAACCTTTTAAATTTTCTCCCCATTTTTCATCTACGCCCACAAACTTACCATTTACCATCATATGTTCAAAGGTTTCTTGAAGCGTGCCCTGGGATTCACGATTGGTTTTTTTCATCCATTCTTCGTTGACTTCGTCCTGGTATTCCTTAGAAGTTTTAAGGACAGCAACTTTACGATCTTTATCCCATCTATATTCAATTGGTTTAGTACCGATACGTCTTACCTTATCTGAATGTCGGCGGGCACGCTCAATAAAGGAATATGTCTCATAACTAATTTCTTGTCCTCCTGTTTTTTTAAATATAGGATCAAATTTCCAAGCATAAAGCAGAAAGCGCCAACGGGCAGCGTCTCCTGTCATGGAATCAGCTAAAATTAATCTGCGGCAGTTATCTTTATCTCCCCATTTAATTAATTCCTTGAGATGGGAATCTCTTTGGACAATGCCTTCTTCTCTGGCCATAATACGCGAAACTTCTTTAGAATCAAATTCCGCTATAGCACGTTCGTCCCAATCGATACCTTCCCGCCAAACAAATTTGCCGCTGAATTTACCACCGAATATATTTGATAATCGAAAGCGGTCATACCATTTATTCTTTCTTTCATCTTTGGGATCTTTTTTATAAATAAAATCGTAATTTATTTCAGGATCTTTTACAAATATTTTTCCATTAATGAATTGTGGATCCATCGAGGCCTTGTCCATATATTTTTCAAATTCATCATAGGCCTCGGAGTCAATTCTTTTGGCTGCATCAGGATCCATAATACAGAGAGAAAAAAACTCAGTCCAATTGGTGGAGGAATTTTTATCAATAATAAGATTTTCTTTTTCTTTTTTTTCTTGCCATACTCTTGCCATTTTTTCTGGCTTGGGGATGATTAATGAAAGCGTTTGAAGCATAAGAAAGGAAAATTTATCCATATCGGGATATTGAATAGATATTTTTTTGCCTTCCTCGGTCGTAGTGGAGATCTTTCTCGTAAAACTACCAGCATCAACTTGGATTTGAAATTTCTTTCGACCATCTTTTTCTACCATGCTGATTTCGGCGCCGCCTGTTTCCTTCGGATCATCGCCTATGTCTCTGGCAAGATATTCCAAAAGACAATGTTTCTCAAAAAACATTTTTAATTGTGGTTTGGGAGATAAAATTCGACCCATTAATACTTTAATTTCTTCTTCGCTTAAAATACTGCTTTTTTCTTTTTGGAGCTTATTTTTAGCTAATTCAAGATGCTCTAATTCTAAACTTTTGTCTTTGATAAAACCTTTAAAAGCAGAAGAATCTGGAGCATTTGCCATTTCTTTGTCTAACCCGCGTTGATAGAGTTCAATCCTTGGTTTATATTTTTTCTCAAGTTCTCTTTTTTTAGTTTCCTTTCCACTGCCATCTAACATATCAAAATATTTCTCTAATTCTTTTTGCTCTTCGGGATTAAAATTTAAGCGAGGAATCTCGAATTTACCAGGTTTTACTTCTTCCTTCTCGAGATCTTTACGCTGCTCGTCTTCTTTTTGGGTTGTAGTTAAGTTGTCTGACATATTACCTACTTTCTTAGCTATGATTGTGACAGAATTTACTCCACATTGACAGAAATGTCAATGTGGAAGGTTAATAATGGTTAAAATCAGTTAACAAAAGTTAATAACAGTTATTTTTGAATCTAGTTTTCCATTTACCTTGTTGTTTCAATCGATAAATTGAATCGATGTATCGGTCAATCATGTAGTCAGTTTTTCTAACTAAATCAGCAAGTTCATTAAAATCGTTTTCATGAATTAATTTATCTTCAAAACAATCTTCTAAATCTCCCAGAACTTCGTCCAAGGATCCTTTAGAAATTTTTATGTGATTAGTAAATGTCCCAAAAGAATCTTTTTTATATCCTTCTCGAATATTTTGCTTTGAACTTCTAATTGCATCTCTTAGTTGCCCAACGGTTTTCATATGAGTTTTTGCGAATGGTTCTGTAATTAAATAAACCTTTCTTCTAATATAGCAAATATTTTTATAAAATTGCAGTTTTTCGTAAGGTTCTTCTCTTTCGTAACTATTATTAACCATTAGTAACCTTTATTAACTGTTATTAACCTTATTTATCTTTCTCAAACGGTCCAAAGTCCAGTGGTTTCTCGGTTTTGAACTTCTCTTCAACTTTTTGGGGTGAGGGGGTAGAAGGTGGAGCTGGTTTAGGTGGCGCAGGTGTTATAGATGGAGTTGAGTTAATCGAAAAACTACTTCTTTTTTTAATAACATCCTCAAGCTCTACTTGAGCAAAAAGAAGGTTTTCCAATACGCTGCCGGCTGTTTCTAAACCCGAGGTGGTTATTGGCGGTATGGCTTCAATAGTTTTTATCTCTGCCTGTAAATGTTCGGGTAATTGCCGAACTTCTATTTGCCGATACGGCCTGATTTTTTCTACCAAGGCCTTTACTTTGTTTAATTCTACTTCTAAAAATTCGTTAGGCATTTTTTCCTTTTTTTAGTTCTGCATTCTCATGATTTTTAATGAGTTTGTCGATAGTTTGCTTACTTTTCCCCATTTTTGGGCTATATTTTTCAGCAGCTCTTTCTAAGTTTTCGTATACCTGGCTATTCTTAAAAAGTGCTTCAATAACCTTTTCCTGCCCTACATGACCGGTAGGGTGTAATTCCTTAAGTTTAGTGTGCAGCTGGGCAACTACTGTTCTATCAAGTTTTATTACTTTTCCGGATTCAGTTTTTACTATCCCTTGCAACTCTCTCTGCAGTTTACTATGTAAGTCAGTTTGTTGTTGCTCAAACATGCTTTCTATATTACTAAAATTATCGGAAACTGATTTAATTCGATGAGCAATCACAACATTATCTACTTTATCCACATTTAATGCTTCCGGGTCTTGAAGGGCCTTGGACAGATGTTCTATTACGTCTGCAGAAGTCCCAGGCATTTTTGCCCTTAAATCACCTGAATCTACACTTGTTCCCGGTTCTATTTTATATTTTGCGTTTGCTTTTACCATTGTGGTGTTGTTTGCTATAAACTCATGATCTTTTGCGAAACTACCAATTTGTTTTGCTAAAGCATGTTGGGCCTCATTGGTAAATTCACTTTCATTCAGTAATTTGTCACCAGACATAAGGGTAGCTTTAACTCTTCCTGCGAGATTCTCTTTTTGTAGAGAGGTTGTTTCTCCTGGCGTGCGGATTTTTCCGTAGTCATCTCGCAACTCTTTGCTAGTTCGTTCTCTTACTTTACCGTTCTCGGTAGTCAGCGCGGAAACTAAATAATGGTGACCTCCTGTACCATTTGCATTGCCTCTTGTGGAAAGATCTTTAACTAAACTCTCGGCTAAATTGGCCTGATCGAGCTGTCCATGCTTTCTTGCCATGGCAATATACTTTTTTTGATCTTCTGGGCTTGCTTCACCCTTAGACGCCAAAGCTAAATATGCCTCTGTGGTATCGTTAAAATCACCTTTGCCATTTAGAAACTCTCTTAATTTTCCGCTATCAGTGCTATTTCCTAAAGAAGTAGCTCGGTTGCTCATTACATTTCTTTGAGCTATTTCTGCCTCACTCATTCCTAACTGTTCTTTGCCCCACTTTAGTTTGCCTTCGGCTTTGTCCCATTTTGGCCCACTAAGTACCTGCTCCATTTTTCTTTCGCCCATACCAATTTGTCTAGCATCTTCTGCTTGTTTTTTTCTCTGTGCGCTGCTAATCATTCCTCTCCATAACCCAGAGGGTGTTAGCATTTTTTTGCTGTCCATATAAGATTCAAGATTGCGGCCAAGTCCTCCAGCCATTCTTGTTCCCAACTTCTTGCCTAATCCACCCCAAGCGGCCATGGCGGCTCCGCCCATTTTAAAGGGAACTTGGATACATAAATATAATATCACCAACCCGATAATGTAAGTTAGGGGCGAAAATTGATCGGATCTAACCATAGAGACGATTTTAAGCATTAAAAAGACGATTGGAGCCATAAAAACCCATTTGGTAAATTGACTAAACCATTGTTTAAAAAATCCTTGAGTCGAGGGCAAGGCAATGCAGATAAAAGCCAGTGGGGAGACAGCGACTATTACATAAAGAACAGCTACACGGATGTAAAGCAAAAATGCTAAAATCAAGATTCCGATTGTTGGTAGAATTGCAAAAATAAATACTACCAGAAGAGCAATCAAGGTTACACCTGATGTCATTCCAAGAAAGAAAACAGCGACGCCACAGGCCAGAATTCCCGTACCTAATAATGCTGGGTTTTGAGCGATAAGATTGCTTGGTGTTAGCCCGAGCGCATCATTTAGCGCTTTTGCCAGGACTTGTGGATCTCCTCCTACAAATGATCTTGTGACAACATCAGAAAAGTCCACGAACATTCGACAAATAAGCAAACTAAAATTGGCCAGAATAATTGCCATAATCAAAGTTGGCAATGACTTTTTTAATGCATAAGTATCGTATTGAATGTGTAAAATATTAACAAAAGCCAGGAAAATTAAAACTCCTGCCACTATCACATTAACTAAGCTTAGTGACCAGTTCCAAATATCAAAAATCCAAGTTGTTTTAGAATTCGCAGCTTTATTTTTGCCATTAGATGCCGAAATACTGGGATTAATGGCTTGGGATAAGGTAAATTCAAAAAATTTTCCTATAGAAGTACCACCGATTGCTTTACTTCCCAGGTTGGGCGCAGATGATGCAGCAGGAGAAGTCGAAGCGGTTGGAGATGCGGAAGGGGGAGCGGTAGGGCTGGCAACTGGTGATGGTGTGACTGGAGCAGGTGTTGTTTTGGGAGTTGCAGCGGGCGTTGGGGTTGGGTCAGTAGCATAAACGTTAGTAACATATAATCCAAAAATACCACTTATTAAAATGGTTAAAATAAATGTTAGTATTATTTTTTTAGTAAATAGTTTTTTCAAGTAATTCTCCTACTGGACACCGGCTGCGTCTATAAGCATACCTATAGCAAAATTTAACCAAACAGTTAAAGCATCAGTAAGGATACACATCATAGAGCAATAGCCAGCAATCACAGGTTGAAAAAATTGCAAAGTGGTGCTAGCTTCGCAGCTTGTTTTGCATTCACTGGGACCGAAGATATTTTGAGCCATTTGAAGTATAACCCCAAGCCATGATGCTGCGGCATCACCTCTTCTCTTATTTAATGCTTGATATTTTTCTACAGCTGCTATTAACCTATCTTTTATATTTTTATGAGGTGTTGTCAAAGACCCGATGCTTTCACAGTTTTGACTAGAGAACTTTTTTAATGCCTCGGCAGCTATCTTAATCTGCACATCTAGGTTATCGAAATACACTTCTTCTACATTTGGGTTGGCGATCATTACGTCGATTGTATCAGCAGTATTTCTTACAGTATCTAAGAGAATCTTGCATTTTGTTTCCAGGTCTTGACTAGAATATTCGTCATACTCCTTTTTTATAAAAGTGATAGATTTATCCCCTGCACTTCTTGCAGTAATAAGCTCGTTGAAAGCGATGATTAATTCTCCAGTTTCTAAAACAAAATTGTCATAAATTTGTTTTCCGCATTTATTTATTGCAAAATTTTGCATTAAGATGATAACCTCATTTGTATACGTAATAAAATCAGGTATTGATTTATTTACCATATTATAATTTGGTATTGTGTCAGGGTTCGATGGAGCTACTTTTTCTATTTCATGATTGAGAATACCCATGTTAAGTATATGAATCCTTATACTACTTTCAGTTCCAGCGCAATCAAAAGCTGCGACGACTTTTTTCTCTGGCATAACAAAAAACATACTAAAGATAGCGGTGATTAAGAGAATATTGATAATTTTTCTTAGCACTTGTTCCTCCTTCGTCGGAAACACTGAATACCACTGATAGATAAAATCACACTGATAGACACGGACTTTAATTTAGGCGTTTGAACCACGATTTGCGGTCGTTGGTATAAATAATTCTTTTAATGTAAAGCTTACTTCCTGCAAAATTTAACATAAATCCAAGCTCGTATTCACTATTACGCAGATAATCGTAGAGTTGATCGATCATTCTTCTTGGTAACATTTCAAGGGCCTTAATCTCAATAATTATCTTTGATTCTACCACGAAATCTGGACGATATGAGCCGATCATTTTTCCTGTTTTAGGTGAATAAATGAAGATGGATTTTTCTTTCTCAAAATTTATTTTTCTACTTTTTAATTCTTCTGCATAGGCATTTTGATAAATGGATTCTTTGTGTCCCGAGCCGAAATCTTTTCTCACCTCAATAGCTGCACCTCTGACCTGATATGACAAACTTTCGTATAAAAGATCATGTTTCATAGAAATATCCGTGTTGCTCAGTGTTTTTATCAGTGTTCCTCTGTGTTAAATGCAACGTATTTATTATAACATATAGTTGCATTTTTTTCATCACCTAAATTTTTGTAAACAATAGATAATAGCTGTTGGGTCTGGGGATAAATGGGGTCTATGTTCTGGGCCTTCAATAGAAAATCAATGGCTAAATTGTTAAATTGTTCAATTGTTTTGTTTTTGTCATTTGGATTTTTTACCCCGAGTATGCTCGAGGGGTGGATTTGAATATTGTTTAGGATTTCCCTCGACTCGAGCTCGGGACGAGAGTCGGATTTCGGATTTCGAGTTTCTTCTGACAATTTTAAATATGCATACCCTGTCAGAAGTGCGGCATCGCGATATTTTGGATCTTTCTTGCATGCAGCTTCCAATACAACTGTTGCCCAGTAGTTTTGATTATTATCGAGCATTTTTTTGCCAAGAACAGTCAATTCGTAAGCGGATTTTGGTGATTTTTCGATTGTAGATCGGAAATCATTTTCAATTTGTGTGAGCTGAGAATTATTTTTAT
>Ga0265296_1004886_pt1 | contig 11381 bp, 12 predicted proteins | sample MunlanPumphouse1_FD_189073 | JGI IMG/M metagenome (GOLD analysis project Ga0265296, IMG submission 189073) | Groundwater microbial communities from a municipal landfill in Southern Ontario, Canada - Pumphouse #1 | ecosystem: Environmental > Aquatic > Deep subsurface > Groundwater | place...
CCTGGCCCTGCCGGACGAAGGCCTGCTGATCAGCAGTACCACGGCTAAAAAACTGCAGGTCAATGTGGGTGATGAGGTGCAGGTGGAGACCCTCTTACCCCTGGGCCCCACCCGGAGCAGCAAGATAAAAATAATGGGCATTCACGAACGGTTCATAGGCGGCATGTCTTACCTCTCCCTGGAGGAGGCCAACCGGATTATTCAGGAGGACAGGCTGATCTCCGGCGCTATGCTCAAGGTCGATGCGGGGCTTGCCCCACTGGTGGAAGCGAAGCTGAACGAAATGACCGGTGTTTCTTCCATGCTCAGCCAACGGGCGATAATGGAGAGCTTTACCGAGGAGTTAGGTTACATGTTTTACTTTATATTCGTAATGGTCGCCTTCGCCATAGTACTGGGTTTTGCTATCGTTTACAACGCCTCGGTGATAAGTTTCGCCGAGCGGAAAAGAGAACTGGCTTCCCTGCGGGTGATCGGCTTTACCGTTCAAGAAGTCTCCGGCCTCCTGCTGAAAGAAAACCTGCTGCAGACACTTCTGGGCGTCGTCCTGGGCCTGCCTTTCGGTCGTTACCTGGCTGGTGTCTATATAAATGCGATGATGACAACTTCTGATGTGTACAGCACCTATTCTTTCAAGATTGTGATTTACCCGCTGACCTACGTTCTGTCAGCTTTGGGCGGAATCTTTTTCATCATGGCCGCCTATAGGCTGGCCGTCAGAGGAGTAAAAACGCTGGATCTGGTGGAGGTATTAAAGACCAGGGATTAGGGAGGAATAATATTGAAACGGAAAACGGTAATTTATCTGTTTTTGGCAGTACTGGCGGCACTGGCGCTTGCCGCCTGGTCCTACGCCAGCGGCGGTACAGAGGTTGAGACAGTCCAGGCGCGGCAGGGCGGCATTGTCCGGGCAGTAACCGACACCGGCTATGTGCAGGCTGCCAATAACTACGACATACATGCCACCCAGAGCGCCAGGGTCGTGGAGGTACCGGTGGAAACAGGCCAGGCCGTGGAGCGGGGACAAACCCTGGCGGTACTGGAAAACCTGGACCTCGCAGTCCAGATCAGCGATGTACACTCCCAGATATCCCAGTCTGCGACTGCCGCCACCGGAGCCCGGGCCGCCCTGGAGCGCCTCCAACTGGAGTTGAAGGACGCCCAAGACAACCTGGTCCGTTCGAAAGAATTATTTCAATCCGGGGTAATTGCCCGGGTGGAGTACGAAAAGGCTCAGTTACAGGTTGATATTGCCCAGCAGAATATCAGTGAACAAAACTCCCGCCTGGAAAGCGCTCTGGCTCAAGGGGCCGGTCTGAACCAGTCCCTGCAGCAGCTCAGTGCTAAAGAGCGACAGCTGGTTGTGAAAAGTCCGGTTGATGGTATGGTGATGAGTCTTCCAGTAAAACAGGAACAAATGCTCAGTCCAGGCTCCCTTCTGGCCAAAGTTGCGATATCAGATCAGTTGGAGATAAAATCAGACATTCTAAGCGATGACCTGGCAGATATAAAAATCGGCCAGAGGGTTTCTATCACGGCCCCGGTATTGGGCCAGCAAGTGCTGGTGGGCGAGGTGAAAAAAATCTACCCGCAGGCGGAGGAAAAAACCTCTGCCCTGGGAGTTATTCAGCGCCGGGTGCCGGTAATTATCACCTTGCCCGATCCAGTCCACTTGAAACCCGGTTATGAGGTGCGCGTGGCCATCGAAACCATGAGCCGGCAAAACGTCCTGATACTGCCCAGGGAGTCTGTGCGCACCAGAGAGGACGGGCAAAAAGAAGTCATGGTAGTTATCAATAAACGGATCCAGCACCAGCTGGTTAAAACCGGAATCAGCGACCAGGAAAATGTTGAAATTTCCACCGGATTGACTGCGGAAGATCAGATTGTACGGGACGCCAGCCTGGACCTGGCAGAAAAGACTAGGGTCAAATTGCCAGGTGAGAAAATGTTCTAGAATTCTTAACTTTGTCTTTCAGATTCTAATTTTATCTTTTTAATCCTACATTTTTCAGGGTTATGATCAATACTTTAATCAAACAATAATAACGGTTGCCGTCCCAATTAAATAAGGGGGTAGGCTAATGAGCAGAAGGCGTGGAGGAGCAATGTCCGAAAGGCTCAAGTACGAGTTAGCCGATGAACTTGGTGTTGGTAACGTGGTGCGCGGTGATGGAGGTTACTTCGGCAACGTCTCCTCAAAAGACTGCGGTAACCTTGTCCGGTTGGCCATTGAACGAGCCGAGCGGTCCATGACAGGGACGCGGTAGCCAAAAACGGGATGCCCTTTAATGGGCATCCCTAAATTTTTTTCAGGCGGATAAACTGCTCCAATATTTCATATGTTAAGAACAAAGGGGGCTGCCGTACTGCTTATCAACGATGCAGAAATAGCTCTGCGACTTCTTCTGGCATTCTTAATAGGAGCTGTGATCGGAACAGAAAGAAAGTTCCGTCATAAACCCGCGGGGTTAAGAACCCACGCCCTGGTGGGATTAGGCGCCGCTCTTTTTACCATTATCGGAGTTTACGGGTTTCAGGAATTTAGCGGCGCCCCGTATTTCCGCACCAATATGGACCCTGCCAGGATAGCCGCCCAAATTGTGGTCGGGGTGGGTTTTATCGGGGGCGGGCTAATTTTCCGGGAAGAAAACAAAGTCAGCGGTCTGACCACGGCAGCCAGTATCTGGCTTACAGCCGGCCTGGGAACGGGTGTAGGCGCCGGTATGTATTTTACGGTGTTCACCGCCGCCGTTTTGGGTTTCGTTGCTCTAAGGCTTAACCGTATCTTTAAAAGACTGGGTTTTGAAGAGCTGGCTGAAGAGCATACTTTTTCTTCAGACGAATAAAACCGGCCAGTATTTGTTTTGGATGCCTTTAACGTTGTTGACCACACCTTTTACCGCTATTTTTACAGGCAGACCCGACTCCAGAGCCCTGGTTTTTTGGTTTTCCCAAACATTCATCGTGTGTATAACCGCGAATACACCCTCCGCCAGGGCATTCAGGTTGTAGCCGCCTTCCAGTACCGCTACCAGAGCGCCATTGCAGCAGGTACAGGCTATTTCACAGGCTATTTCAGTCAATTTCAGAAAACCGCTGGAAGACATGTTCATCTGTCCAATAGGATCTTTGACATGGGGGTCCATCCCAGCCGATATTAAAACCAGTTCCGGACGGTAGGCGTTAGCCACAGGCAGGAGAATTTGCCGGAAAACGTATTCGTAATCAGCGTCGCCGGATCTTCTGGGAAGAGGAACGTTGATGTTGTATCCCTCTCCACTGCCCTGACCGGTCCTGTCGGCAAAGCCGGAGGCCGGGAAACTCCAGTCCCGGTGCACCGAAAAATACAAAACCGAGGGATCGCTGTAGAAAATTTGCTCCGTCCCGTTGCCGTGGTGCTCATCCCAGTCGATCACCAGAACCCGTTTCAGACCGTATCTCTTAATAGCATAGCGGGCGCCTATGGCCACATTGTTAAAAAAACAAAAACCCATGGCCTGTCCTGGTGTGGCGTGATGGCCCGGTGGTCGCACCAGGGCGAAAACAGATTCCACTTTTTTGTCTAAAACCGCTTCTATGGCCGTAAGAGTACCCCCGGCGGCAAACAGCGCGGTTTCGAAAGTGCCGCTGGAACCGCTGTTGTCACTTCCAAAACTGCCCCCGCCCCTGCTGGAAAATTCCCTTACACTGTCAATGTACTCCCCGTGATGCACCAGAGCCACTTCTTCCGTGCTGGCCGGGCGCGGCTTCAACAAGAACAGATTATCCAAGACTCCCGCATTTTTAAGAATATCATAGGTATATGACACCCTCGCGGCTTTTTCCGGATGACCACCAGTATCATGATTAAGGTAAACCGTATCGTAAACCAGACCGGTATGCAAAAAAACCACTCCCCCCAGGTGATAAGTATAAGATAGAGAAACAATTTTTACTACCGTTTCCCCCCCGGCTCACCTTCCCTTCTGCCGTAAGGAAGCGGTATAAACTGAACTGAAGGGCGCCTTTGAGCAGGCTGCGGGTAGAGGTCCATTAAAGCGTATATTTCGTCTATGAGACCTACAGTCACAGGAAGCCCCATTTTTTTAAGCTGTTCACTGTCTATGGGGTAGTCATGGGTCCAGTTTCCGCTGGACAGAAGATTGGCTAATTCCCTGGCCCGCGCCTCCTCCATCTTGTCGGAGAGCAGGTAGTACACAAATTCCCTGACCTGTTTTATAGCCTTCGCGGCAATTTCCGCCAACATCAAGGTGCGGTCGTCAATCTTGTCCTTTTCCTTTTGACGGATGACCTCCAGGATGGATATCGCTGGAAACTCACCCAATTGAGGGTCCACCGGCCCTAATACCGCGTTGTCGTCCATTGCTATCTCATCGGCGGCCAGCGCTATCATTGTTCCGCCGGACATGGCGTAATGCGGCACAAACACGGTCACTTTGGCCTTATGTCTCTGCAGCGCCCTGGCAATTTGCTCTGAGGCGAGGACCAAGCCACCAGGCGTGTGCATTAATAGATCTATCGGCATGTCATCCGGGGTAAGCCTGATGGCGCGGAGTATAGCCTCTGAATCCTCAATATTTATATACCTTGATAATGGTATGCCCAGCAAACTGAGCAGTTCCTGCCGGTGAATCAGAGTAATCAGCCGTGACTGGCGGCTTACTTCAATTTTACGCATCAATCTTAGCCTCAGCACTTCCAGTCGCTGCTGTTTTAAAACTGGTAAAAAAGCCATGAATAAGAAAATCATCCAAATGATTTCTGAAAAATTTAGCTGCATTAACCCGCCCCCTTCTTTAATTTTCCATTGTCTTCTTTGTATCTCAAATCTATCAAAAAAGCAATTAAATAATTATTAAAAAAATCTTAACATGGTTTTAACATTAACAACTTCCGGTTATGGTATGATATCAGAGAGAAACCGGCTTTAAGCCATCTGCTTGGGAGTGAAATTATGTTTCAAAGAAAAAAGGACACTTTTTTTGAGTATTTTCTGCTGGTGGTAGAAAATATCCAGTTAACTTCCCAGATTTTCCGGGAGGAAATGAACAACCTGGAAGATGCCGAAAAGTTCGCCATTCAAATCAAGGCCCATGAATCCAGGGGGGATCAATACACCCATGAGATTATTCGCGCCCTGAATAATACTTTTATCACACCTTTGGAAAGGGAGGACATCCTGGGCCTTACCATAAAGCTTGATGATGTCCTGGATCTCCTGGAGGCCTGCGCCTGGAGCTTTGACCTTTTTAATGTTACCGAAGTTGACGATTTTATGAAGCTTTTTGCCAGAAATATTGAGATGTGTACTCAGGAGATAGCCTACGCCATTAATTGCCTTGTTGAAAAAAAATTAAAGGAAATGCCCCGGCATACCCATAAAATAAACGACCTGGAGAATGTGGCTGACGACCTGCTCAGGGACAGCCTTAAAACTCTCTTTTCCACCTGCACCGACCCGATTGAAATCATAAAAAGAAAAGAAATCTATTATATGATGGAAGAGGTATCCGATGCCTGCGAGGATGTGGCTGATATTCTAGAGGGCATCATTATGCGCAATTCATAAGGGGAGCAAAATGGTTGAATCAACATTAATCATAACAGTGATCGTTATTCTGGCGCTTTCTTTTGACTTTATTAACGGTTTCCACGACACGGCTAATACGATCGCCACTTCCATTTCAACTAAAGCCCTGCCGCCCAGAATTGCGATTTTGTTATCCGCCGTCATGAACCTCCTCGGCGCCATGGCTTTCACGGGTGTGGCCAAAACAATCGGGGGTAAAATAGCCGACCCGCTCAAATTGGAACACGGCATGGTCATAGTGGCGGTAGCCTTGATCGCTGCCATCACCTGGAACCTGATAACCTGGTATTTCGGGATTCCCAGCAGTTCCTCCCACGCTCTGATCGGTTCTTTAGCCGGCGCGGTTATAACTGCCGAAGGTTTGCGCGCAGTAAATTACGCTGGTTTTTTTACAATTCTCGAAGCTTTGATCATTTCACCTCTGGTAGCGTTTGCTACCGGTTATATAATTATGAACATTATTATGGCTGTTTTCAGGAATTGCAACCCGGGTAAAGTAAACCGGAACTTCCGCACCCTGCAAATCTTTACCGCCGCCTGGCAGGCCTTCAGCCACGGCACTAACGACGCTCAAAAATCAATGGGCATTATCACTTTTGCCCTGGTGGCCGGGGGGTTTCAAGCAACCCTTGATGTTCCCGACTGGGTGAAAGTTTCATGCGCCTTGGCCATGGCTCTCGGCACATCGGTTGGCGGGTGGCGGATCATCAAGACCATCGGCACCAGGATCATCAAGCTGGAGCCGGCCAGCGGCTTTGCCTCCGACTTCTCATCGGCGTTGATTATCATTATGGCCACTTTATTAAAATTGCCGGTTAGCACCACTCACGTTATTTCATCCTCGATCATGGGAGTGGGTTCGGCCAAGCGACTTTCCTCAGTCCGCTGGACCACCGCCCAGCAGATGGTAGTAGCCTGGGTAGTCACGCTGCCCGTAACCGCCCTGTTCGCCAGCCTGACCTATTGGATCGTATCTATTGTTTTTTAACACTCACCTTAGTTGCGAAATCCCACGGTGTTTTTCCGCTAATTTAAGATATCTGCCCACTGCTCCCCGAAATCTTTCCAACTCCTCCTCTTTTATAGCCCTCACCACTCTTGCTGGCGTCCCCATGGCCAGCGTGCCCGGTGGAATCTCCTGGCCCTGCAGCACCAGGGAACCGGCCCCCACTACCGCTCCGGCACCTATGCGCACACCGTTTAAGATTATAGCGCCCATGCCTATATAAGAGTCGTCCTCAATAGTGCAGCCATGCAGCAGAACCCGGTGCCCAACCGTAACTCTTTCACCCACATAAAGAGGGAATCCAGCGTGTTCATGCAGGATGGACCCATCCTGAATATTGGTGCAGGCGCCAATGCTAACCTGATCGTAATCTCCACGGACGACGGTATTATACCAGATGCTGGCCAGCGGACCTATCTGAACTTTTCCAATCACCACAGCGCCTGGAGCTATAAAAGCGGTTTGATCGATAACAGGCTCGACGTCCTCAAACAGGTAAATCATGTCTTACTCTCCCCCTGTTTCTTTATATTTGCTCCATATCATTATCTTCCCAAAAATTCCTTGAATCAAGCTTTGTTAAAAAAGAGATATGTTTTTAAAGGTGATGAAAAAATTCAAAGAGTGCGAATTTCGCCCGGACATACTATAATAGTATTAATGTGATTTAAATTATCTTCTAGTGAGAGGGAGGTTCTTAATGCCAGTGGTCAGGACCAGCGGCAAAGCGGGATTAAATAAGGACCTATCTGTGGACGAGCTTGAGATGCTCCTGGACATCCACGACATTGTCACCTCGCATCTCGACCTGGACGAGATTCTTCAATCGGTCCACTCTTATTTGCCAAGGCTTATACCGCATGCTAAGAGTGGTATTTTTTTCTACCACGAAACAACCGGTAAAGTGACCATCCACTCCAACATTGGACTCAGCGACAGGCTCTTAAAACAGTTTGCTGAAAATATCTCCAGCCACTTTCTTTTCAAAAAACAGCTCTCAACAAAAAAAGGCTGGCGTTCCACAGACATCTACACGGTAGAAGAGATTAAAAAGCTTCCGTATTTTCAATCGGCGATGCGGCGGGAAGGAATTTTATTCGGTATCGGCGCTCCCATAATACTGGAAGGCAACTTCATCGGCACCATCCATGTTACCCGCCCGGAAAGCCGGGGAGATTTCAGCGTCAAGGACCTGCGCATGCTGGAACTGGTTGCCAATCAAATCGGTATCGCCGTTAAGAATGCCCTGACCTACGAAAAGGGTCTAAAAGAAAAAGATCTTATAATTACCGTTCTGGAACAAAAGGTAAAGCAGGCCGAGAGGTTGGCGGCCCTGGGCAGGGCGGCTGCCATCATCGCTCATGAGGTTAAAAATCCGCTCACCTCCATCAGGCTTTCCCTTTACTCGCTTGAAAAAAAATCCGCCTGGAAAATGGACATCAGCGAAGATTTGAAAATTCTCAAGGAAGCGGTTGACCGGGTCAGCAGGACTATGGAAGATCTTCTTCATTTTTCCAGTGACACATACCTCCGGTTTCAAGAAGTTGACTTGAATGAGCTTCTTAAAGATGTGGTTTCAGAATATAGAAATCAATTCGGAAAAGGCGTTATTATCGAAGCGTCCTTGAATAAACCTGTTCCCTGCATTCTGGCTGACTTTGAAAAGCTTAAAGAAATATTTGGCAACCTTCTTTCCAACTCCATTGCCGCCACCGAAGACGGGGGCACTGTGCGTGTGTCCACTAACCATTTATTCGACCAGGTTGTTGCTACAGTAGAAGATTGGGGCAGCGGTATTTCGCTCGAGATCCAGCAAAAAATATTTGAGCCGTTTTTCACTACCAAACAAACTGGTACAGGGCTGGGTCTGGCCATAGCCAAAAAAAATATTGAAGCGCACCGCGGCTCGATTAAAGTTGAAAGCGAACCTGGCTGGGGGACTAAATTTATTGTTACCCTGCCAGTTTATAATCAATCTCGGCGAGGTGTTGAAAATGATTAATGAATTCCTGAATAGTGAAATCAAGCTATTACTGGTGGACGACGACCCGCTGGTCCGCCGCAGCTTAAGGATGCTTTTTGAACTGCATGATATCTCCGTGGTAGGGGAAGCCACCAACGGTGAGGAAGCGCTGGAGGCGGTTGCGGTTCATAAGCCCACAATGGTTTTGATGGACGTTAATATGCCCAAGATTGACGGCATCAGGGCAGCCCGGATCATTAAATCAAAGCACCCGGGCATCCAGGTTATTATCCTCACTGTGAGCAACCAGCATGACAAGGTGGTTCAGGCCATCCGCGACGGATGCTCCGCCTATGTGCTTAAAGACAGCTCTCCGGAGCAATTAATCGAAATTGTTGAGAGCGTGGCTGAGGGACGTTATTTTGTTGATACCACTATTGCCAATGAGCTGCTGGTAAACCTGGTCCAGGGAACCCCCCATCATCAGACGCAAAAAGAATCGTCCCTGCTGACAATTCGTGAAAAAGAAGTGCTGCAGCTTATTGTAAACGGCCACAGCAATAAGGAGATAGCCAGCAAACTAAATATTACCTTGCGTACCGTGAAAGCCCATGTCAGCAGCATTTTGATCAAACTGGATGTCAATGACCGTACCCAGGCGGCTGTGCTCGCCATTCAGGAAAAGATGATGGAACCAAATTAGAAGGGGGTCAGGCTATTAACTTATTAACTTATTTGGCCAAATAAGTTAATAAGTTAATAGCCTGACCCCCTTCATCTGAAAAAGATGCGCCTTTTGCCAAGGCGCAGGTGAGTAGGGGGTAGTTTTCATTTTAATTTCTAAAGTCCTTGAAAGACTGTTTTATTTTTAAATAATAACACCTCCGTGTGTTTAAAATTATATAGAAAAATATTATTTCTTAATAACCCTCTTCAGGAAGTATCCCTCCGCGTCAATAACATCCCTGAGCAACCGCAGGTCTTCATCCGTAGGCTCAGCCATTTCTTTAACATCCGGCGGAATAATTAATTCAAAGTCAACCAGTTCTTGGATCTCTGCCGGCGTCCTGCCCGGTTTTACTTCCAAAAGCATCATCCTTCTGGTCGCCTGATCAAACCCAAAAAGCGCCTGGTTGGTAATTACCCTGTAAGGGCCGGAACCCATCACCCCGGCTTTTTCTCTGTAGTCAGGAGAACCGTCTCCAAAACCTATGCTGGTTACAAAGTCAAGCTTCTTAACAAATCTCCTTTTTTCCAGCGCCATAATGGCAATCGTCTTTTCGCAGTTGGCGGCCATGGCGCCTGCGCCGCCGCTTCCCGGGAACCTGATGCCTGGTTTATCATAATTGTGCCCTTCTATTGTCGAACAGATATTACCGTACATGTCAACCTGGGCGCCGCCAATAAAGGCGAAGTCCGCACAGCCTCTCTGGGTCAGTTCGAAAGCCCCACATAATCCCTTTAGGTAACAGGCTTTACGGGCAGCCCTGGTGTCACCGACGGATAAAGGCATCCCCATATCCAGAATGGGCGCCAGAGAACCTGCTTCATAAATCATATATAGGTTGGGGGCATGGGTCAACTGGGCATGCATCGCGGCAATGATCGGCAGGCCTGTGCCCACGAACACTATTCTTTCGTCCTCAAGAACTCTGGAGCCAGTATAGGCTATCATTTCAAATGGAGTGTATTCAGACATTTTTTTACCTCCTTGTATCACATTTTATTTTATTGAACAGTCTATTAGGTCAGGATGATTGGCTGGCCGCCGTCCATATCCTTGAGTTTCTTAAGGGTTTTGTAACCAATTTTATCAAGGAAATCATCATGATTTTCACAGCCATAAATGTACTCATCATAATATTTTTTCATTGCATCCTTGCTCCCGGTCTTGCGGAAATCTTCGCAAACACTTCTGAACATTTTGATGTGGTCCATATCAAACCAGTAGTTGCCGTAGCTGGCTCCAGGATGAGCCCCGTACTGTACTTCAGTTACAGTGTCCACAACCGGGAACGGAATTTCGGTGAAATTTGGATAGTTCCTTATATTTTCAGAGGGGATAATTTTCTCGGTGGTCATAATCGTGGCGTTAGCAGCCTGGGCTATTTCCGGGCATGTGCAGTGAGCCCCGAAAATCCTGGCGTTGCCGTACATATCCGCGGCTGAAGTGTGGACGATGCCCACATCGGGATGGCAGGCCGGGAGCAGGTAAACATTCTTGCCGGTAAACGGACATTTAATCATTTTGCCCCTGTTAACCAGTTCCATATCTGAACCGCCATGATCCCTAACCGGGATGAAGGGAATCCCCATCGATGCCGCTTTAAACCTTACAGACATGCCGTAATTCGTGTAATCGTCCATTTCAATTAATCCATTGGTCGCAAGGTAGCGAATCATAGGTGCTATACCGATAATTTCATACCCCCACCAAGCTAATTCGACGCGTTTTACGGAAACACGGTCAGGGTCCAGAATCATGGCACCTGCCAGTAATTCAGGGCAGATAGAATTTGACTGGAACGACAGGGTAAGATTTTTTGCCCCGTGTCTTATTATTTCATGAATGATAGCAACGGGAACCCTGGTATTGACAAAACCTCCAATGCCCAGGTTAATACCGTCTCTGACATGCTTGGCAACCGCATCTTTCAAAGGCATGGTCTTGTCTTTAAGGGCATGCGATTTATTCACCATCAATTTCCTTGATTCATCAGGTGTCGGGCCCCAGTATTTAAATTCTTTTTCCTTGTACTCCAGAGTGGAGATATTTTTGATTTTGGAACTAGCTTCGCTTAGCATTTTTTTACCTCCTC
>Ga0265296_1004888_pt1 | contig 11377 bp, 10 predicted proteins | sample MunlanPumphouse1_FD_189073 | JGI IMG/M metagenome (GOLD analysis project Ga0265296, IMG submission 189073) | Groundwater microbial communities from a municipal landfill in Southern Ontario, Canada - Pumphouse #1 | ecosystem: Environmental > Aquatic > Deep subsurface > Groundwater | place...
TAAGCTCGATCGCCGCTTCATCTGACAAGGGTCCGAGTTCCAGCGGGGCCGCAAAGAACCCACTCAGACGCTCCGAGCGAGCACGGCTAACGATTCCCCGAGATCCGCACAGGACCCAGCGAATGCCCGGGACATCGAACACGCGGTTCCGGAGGCCTTCGAGGGTTTCGCGCGCACGCTGGGACGTCTGCAACAGCTCCAGATTGTCTAGGACGCACACGACGGCGCCAGCCCCAGCCGTCGGGAAACACTTCTGCAGCTCTCCCCGAACGGCGTTCGGGAATCCAGACTTGGTGAACCCGTCCGAAGAATTGGGCTCCGAGCCCAAGCTAGCGCCCGCCCCGAACAATTGGGCTCCACCAGACGAGAACTGCGGGCTATTGAGCCATCGATTTAGCTGTTCGATGTCGGGGACTTCGAGGGCTGAACGCCGAAATGCGTCGGCGTTGTCGATCAACGTTTGAGCGACCTCTCGAAAGACCTCTTCCTCGAAGTCCGGCTGCGACTCTCCGACTTGGAAGAAACGCTGGACCGGCACGTACAGGGTTCCGGCTTCGGCCTTCACCGAAGCGAGTTGCATCCGGTAGCCAGCTACGGCGAGCATGCTCGTCTTGCCGATGCCCGCAGGCCCTTCGATGCATGGATGCGTTCCGTCCGAAGCGATCGCCCGCTGAACCGCCGCTACCTCTTTGTCCCGACCGACAAGCAATCGGTGTCCGACCTCGTCGCCAGGAAGGCGATCGTTGTCGTAAGGATTCTCCCTGAACCCAAACTGCGGCCAGATGCTGAACAGCGACATATCACCACGCTATTGCAGACGCCGCTGACACACCAGCCAGACAGCCCCATGTCGTAATACAACGATTCAGATCCTCCGAAGCACTTCCGCCCGCTTCACCTCGAACTCACCCTCCGAGATCAGCCCCGCCTGCTCGAGCTGCAACAGCTCCGACAGCGCTTCGGCCGCCGAGCGTCGCTCCGACTTGCTCGGGGCCGGCTGCGACTCCGGTATCGCCTCCTGCTCACCCGCAGCAGCCTTCGCTTGGGCGTTGACCTTCGCCGCGAACTCTCGGGCTCGCTTGCCGTGGAAGTCGGCGTTGAGCTTCTTGACGATCGAGAAGCCCTCGCCCTCGATCACGAGGTACAGCTCGCGCTTGTCCTCGCACTTCTGGAAGGCGAGGCCGGCTAGCCCCGGGAGGAGGATGCTTCGGGTGAGCGTCGAGCGGAAGGTCAGGTTGCCAGCCGTGTCGACCTGCGCCTGAGCATCGGCGACCGGACCCGATCCATCGTCGGAAAGAACTTCGGTCGGCGTTAGGCGGATGCCCTTGAACTTGTCGATCACCACCTCCCGCTGCTCGGCGAGCGCGCCCGGCATCGCCTGGCGGTCCACATCAACGGCCATCGAACCGTGCTCGCCAGCGGCACCGTTCCGCCCGACGATCTTCGTCGGCTCAGCTGCAAGCGCCTCGAACGCTGGAGCCTGCTTTGAGGCCGACGGCACTCTTGATGGCCTCGGTTCGCGCCACGTTAGGAGTCGACGCCCGCGCCCGCCGTGGCCGCGTACCGCATGATCGGCGTCTAAGCGACGTGAGGCCGCACGTCTCCGCAGGCCCGGGCTCTCGTCCGATGCGCGGCTATCCTTTGACCGGTGGGATACCCGTTCGAAGACCTCCACGACCGGCAGTTCGAGGATCTTGTCGTACAGGCTATGCGGAAGCTCTTTGGAGCCGGCGTCCAGTCCTTCGCTACAGGCGCCGACGGAGGGCGAGACGCTCTCTTCGTCGGAACTGCCGAGCGGTTCCCCAGCACAACCGCGCCCTGGGTCGGCACGACGGTCGGGCAGGCCAAGCACACCCTTGCTACGAACGCGCACTACAGCGATTCATCTTTCAGCAGCGAAGCTGATTCCTCGGTGCTTTCGACCGAGATGACGCGGATATCGAAGCTCGTACAGAACGGTGAAGTCGACAACTACATTCTGTTTGCGAACCGCCGCCTCGGCGGCGTAACAGGACCAAAACTCGTCCAGCGCATCTCCGAGTCGACCGAAATCCCAGGCGATCAAGTGTTCCTCGCGGGCGTTGAGTATCTAGATTCCCTGATACACCAGTTTCCAGACATCGAGACGCTCGCAAAGCTTGACCCCATCGACGGCCCTCTAGTTGTCCCCAGCCAGGATCTGGCTGAGATTATTCTCGCGATCGGAGACGAGCTAGACGCGCAGTCCCCGACGAGCGCCACCACACCCGTCGACCGAGTGTCATTCGTCGAGAAGAACGCACTGAACGCGATGACACCGGAATTCGCTGACGTCCTCGCAAAGCGCTATCTCGGATACACAAGCCAGATAGACGACTTCTTGGCTGAGCCCGCCAACGACGAGTCCTTGCGACGCTACGAAGCGGTCGTTGAAGATTTCCAGCTCAAGGTCATCGCAAAGCGCCAGGATCACCAAACATTCGACAACCTCTTCAATCACCTGGTCGACGTTCTGGTAAAACGCGACGGCGTTTTGAGTAGGAACCGGTGGCTTGTCCGAGCGATGCTGTTCTACATGTACTGGCACTGCGACATAGGGCTTGTCCCCGATGCTGCGTCCGAGTAAGCACGCTCACCCCGATCGAACCGTAGTAGCGGCCGCCACCGTGGTTCTGCGAGAGCTACGAAAGCGTCGCGTAGTCAGCTACGACGAACTCGTCACAAAGCTCGGCACGAACGCCGGCAACAGCGCCCACGTCCTCTTCATTCCAGCCGTAAGTCTGCTGTACCTTCTCGGGCTCGTCAGCTACCAGCCTACGGTCGACGCATTCGAGTATCGAGGACAACCGTGAGGCTGCACCGACTGTACTCCGATAAGCCGCACCTCTTTGACCCGGTCGACTTCAACGATGGCTTGTCAGTAGTCCTGGCCGAGATTCGCGTGCCTGCGAACCAAGATCTCGACACACACAACCTCGGGAAATCGACCGTAGGCGAATTGCTCGACTTCTGCCTGTTGAAAGGCAAGGACGCCGACTTCTTCCTCTTTAAGCACGCTCAGCTGTTCAGCAGCTTTGCGTTCTATCTCGAACTCAAGCTCGGCGATCAACGCTATCTCACGATTCGCCGGCGTGTCGATCCGGGTTCACGCATCGAGTTTAAGCGCAGCGGAACGCCGATCGAAGATGCCACCCGACTCTCGGACGATGGCTGGGACCACTACGACCTCCCGCTTGAACGCGCAAGGGTGTTCCTAGACGGAGAACTCGGGTTCTCAGCGCTGAGCCCCTGGAAGTTCCGGAAGCTCGTCGGATACCTCATCCGTTCTCAGAAGGACTATCTCGACGTCTTCCAGCTCAGGAAATTCTCCGGGAAGCACCAAGACTGGAAGCCGTTTGTCGCACATCTCATGGGCATGCAAGCTCAGCCCGTGGTTGACCTCTACGCAAAAAAAACAGCGCTTGAGGACACGAAGACCAAGCTATCCGCTCTCACCCAGGAATGGGGCGGGGATGAGATCGACCCGTCGCTTCTCGATGGCCTGATCTCGGTAAAGCGCCGCGACGTGGAAGCCAAGCAAGCAGCGCTTGAGGAGTTCAGCTTTCGTAGCGAGGATCAGCGGACGACCGCCGACGTCGTCGAGCGCGTGGACATCCAGATCGCCGCTCTCAACGAGGAGCGGTACAGACTCAACCAACTGCTCGAGCGAATCGACAAGTCGTTGAGCGAGCGCAAGATTTCCTTCGACCCTCAACAAGCCGAAGCACTGTTCGCCGAGGCCGGGGTAGCTTTCGGGGAGCAGCTCAAGCAGGACTACGAGCAGCTCATTCGCTTCAACCGCGCCATCACCCAAGAAAGACGCTCGGCACTAAAGCAACAGCGGAAGGATGCCGACTCCCGAGTACGTGAGATCGAGACGGCTTTGGCGGATCTGAATGCTCAACGAACGCGTTCACTCAGCTTTCTGCGGGAAACAGACTCCCTCGCGAAGTTCAAGGAGCTGTCGCGCGAACTGTCTTCCTTGCAGGCGGCGCTAGCTACCCTGGAGGCGAAGCGAGCTGCTGCCGCACGTCTGATCGAGTTGCGTCAGGAGCGCCGGACACTCGACGAAGAGTTCGGGCACGTGCAAACGGCGGTCGAGCGTGAACTCGTAGAAATCGGCCAGGATGAAACTAGCCGCTTCGCGCTGATCCGAAGGTTCTTTACAGAGATCGTGTTCGAAGTTCTCGGCGAGAATGCAGTTCTCGCGATCTCGATGAACTCACAGGGTGGCCTGGACTTCCGGGCAGAGTTCGTCGGCGAAAAAGGCGTGGCCACCAGCGGAGACCGGGGAACCTCGTACCGCAAGCTCCTTTGTATCGCCTTCGATCTCGCTGTCCTGCGGGCGCACCTCGACACCGCGTTCCCCCGATTCGTGTACCACGACGGCGCCCTGGAGCAGCTAGAGCCGCGTAAGCGGGAGAAGCTGATCGGCGTGTTCCGCAGCTACGCTGGACACGGTCTACAGCCGGCTCTGTCCCTCCTCAACAGTGACCTTCCGGCCCCGCTGGATTCGTCGCCCAGCACACTGGCCACCGACGACATTGTCCTTACGCTCCATGACGAAGGCGAAGCAGGACGGCTGTTCAAGATGCCCGAGTGGTAGCCCCCTTGTCGTGCCCTTGGCCCCAAGGGCACGGGCGGGTCGTCACGGTCGTTAGCGGCACGCCTGACAGTGCCCAAACCCCGATCCATACGAGCGATCCATCCTCGCCATCGTGCGAAAGCCCGGACCCCAAAACCCTCTACGGAACCGAAGGTCAAAGGTTCGAATCCTTTCAGGCGCGTCGGAAGAAACCCCTGCGAAAGCGAGGGTTTCGTTGTTCAGGGGACGCCGTCACATCTGGCCGTCGGACGGAGCGACCCCGCCTCGTCGACGTCTACCCGCGCACCAACGACTACCGCCCCACCTCGGCAACCCACCGGGCCGCCGGCTCGGCCGCCGCGCGATAGCGCTCATCCACCGTCACCAGTCGTGCTGCGATGACTCCAGCATCCACGAGATTCGCCTGCACCAGCGCCGCGACGAAGTTCCGGTCCTTCTCGCGAAACGCGCACAGTTTTGCGACGCACAGGTCTTCCTTGTCCAAACACCACCCCGTGAACTGCGGATCGCCGGAAGCCCCCGCCGTGTTGACGTTCTGGATTTTGACCAACCGGCCCCGCCAGCCGTCCGGAAGCGCGGCGGTCGAGAGATCGACACCATCGATGCTGAACCCGTGCGTCTGCTCGAATTGCGAGAACTCGCCAGCGACTCCGTCGATCTGATCGGCGAGCCGTTCGACCTCGTCAGCGTCGTCGGAGATCGGGAGGATGTCGACTTCCATCGACATCGTGGCGTCGCCGGGGAGCTCGTCGTCCCGGAACGTGCCCAGGATCGCCTGGGACCCCAGCACGATCACCTCGGGCCGCCCGATGATCTGGCACGCGGCCCGGATCGCGTGCTCGACCTGGTCGCGGCGCATCAGTCGACCCCGGAAAGGGCACGCTGACGGTCTTCCGAGGAGAGCAGTCCGGCCAGCGGAGAGACTTCGCGCATCTCGATCGAGCCGCGATCCAGACCGGTGAGCACCCGGTGCAACCCGAGCACGTCCTGTTCACGCACCAGGGACGTCCACCGGTCGAGGTTGCGCGCGTGGGGCTGGCCGGAGACGCCGGCGCTGAGCCGCTCGAGGTTGTGCTCGATCGTCGCGTGCCATTCCGCCAGGGTGGTCGGGGTCAGCTGCGCAGAAAGCGCTCGGTGCAACCGCCAGGAACGGCGCTCGGAGCGCGTCAGCTGAGGCTTGACCGAGCGTCGGACGACTTCGAGTCGATACCCCATGCACGACAGGAGCCGGTCCAGTTGCTTGTCGCTCAGGTCCGCCTTGCCCGAGAGGAACTGACTGATGCTGGGTTGGCGCACGCCGCTGATACGAGACAGGTCCGACTGCGTGATGCCCGTCTCCTTCATCGTCGCGCGCAAGAGATCGCCCCTGTCGACCACATTGGTCATATAGCAAATAATACTATAGGCCTCTGAAGCCGATTGGCTCGCGCCCCCGTCCCGCCGTTCGTCCCGCGTCTTCGACCCCTACCCCACCCCCGCCAAATGCTCGTCGAGCAACTCGTTGACGCGGTCGGGGACCTCGAGGGCGGCCAGGTGGGCGGCGTCTTCGATCACGACGAAGCGGGCCTCGGGGATGCCGTCGGCCACGATCTGGACCTCCGGAACGGGGAACGTCCGGTCCTCCCGGCCGGCGACGACGAGCACCGGGGCCGAGATCGTCGGCAGCAGCGCGCGCTGATCCGGTCGACGCGGCACGACGCTGGTGACCGCCCAGCGCGCGGACGCGATGTTGACGGCCAAGGCGGCTGCGCGCACGTGGGCGACGACATCGGGGCGGGTCCGCTCGCTCGTCGGGCCCAGGAACGCGTTGACCGCCGAGCCGGTCAGCGGGGGCTTGAGCCCGCCGCGCAGCCGGGCGGCGCGGACGAGCAGGCCGTACTCCAAGCGCTGGCGGTGGCCGGCCGGGGACGCGGTGCAGTTCATCAGCACGCAACTGCGCGTCCGCTGCGGCCGGGTGGCGGCGAACGTGATGCCGATCATGCCGCCCCACGAGTTGCCGACGACGTGCGCGGCGTCGATCTCCAGATGGTCGAGGATCTGCTCGATCACCTGAGCGCACTGCTCGAACGTGAACGCCGACCGCAGCGGATCGCTCGCACCGTGGCCCGGCGGGTCGACCGCGATCACCGTGTGGGTCGCGGCGAAGCGGTCGGCCTGCGCGGCCCAGAGCGATCCGGTCATCAGCAGGCTCGGCCACAGCAACAAGGCCGGCCCCGAGCCCGCAACCGTGATCGCGACGTCGCCGAGCACGGTCGGCACGCGGAGGGACGACGGTGCGGTGGGCGCGCTCACGAGCAGACGCTACCAGGGGCGGGCGGGACGCTGCCGGCGTTCAGGCAACGCCATTCACCCCTGCGGGCACGACCTCGATATACCAGGGAAATTCATACAAAACCCCTCGGCCGCGCGGCGATCGGCGGCGCATGGCCCACCGACGAACTCGTCCGCGACCGGAGAGGTTGCGCACGTGGGGCTGACCGGAGACGCCGCCGGTGAGCCGCTCGAGGTTGCGCTCGATCGATCGAGCGCGGTCCCGGGCTCAACGAATATCGGATCGTGCTCGGCGCAGCCACGGACGATTGAACCCGGTCGACGAGGAAAGTTCGGGGATGCTCACCGCCGCGGAGGCAGCCAAGGCCCAAGTCCCTCTCCGCCCTCATGGAGCCAACGGGCACTCGCGGGTCGCGCGCTGGCTCGCCGCGACGTTCCGGGGCGCGCTGGTGGTGGCGATCGTCGGGACCGTCGCCGTGGCCGTCGCCATCGCCGCCGGCTCCGATCCGGCGTACGTGGCCAACGTGGTGCAGATCATCGGCACCTCGGCCCTGTTCGTCGGCGCGTTCACGCTCCGTCGGCAACGGATGCTCAGCTCCGCCGCCGGCTATTTCCTCGCCGGGGCGTGGCTCCTGTACCTCGTGGGACTCGGGTCGTGGAACTTCGCGTGGGTCACAGGACTCTCGGCGACCAGACCGCGCGTGTGGGACGTCTGCTTCATCGCCGCGATCCCGCTGATGATCGGCGCGACGGTGGCGATGCCGTTCCGCGGCCAGGGCGTTGCCCCGGGGTTCCGCCTGCTCTGCGACGGCCTCGTGCTCGGCGGCGGCCTGCTGATGCTCACCTGGGGGCTATGGGTGAACGAGGTGCTGCACCCTGACCAGTGGAGCGTCGAGTACACCATCGGTGCGACCCAGACGGTGCTCAACTACCTGCTGCTCGGCGTCGGAATCATGGCCCTCACGCGGGGCACCCGCGAAGCACGACCGTTGCTGGCCTCGTTGACAATCGCCTACGCGACCCTCGCCGTCGCCGGAATATTCGAGGTCGCGGCGGGGTTCGACCGTATGGGATTCGACGCCCGCTGGCTCTACCTGCCGTTCACGGGCGTGGGCATCCCCCTACTGGCGGCGGCGGTGCTGACGACGCGCTCGCACTCCGCCTTGGAACTCGACCCGCAGCCCAACGGATGGCCGTCGCTGCTCCTGCCGCCCTTCGTCGCGGCCGTCGGGCTTGCCGCCCTCTTCCTGACCGCAGAGCCGTCGCACGGCTTCCCGAGCTTCATCGTCGCGGCGATCGTCGTGGCCCTGGTCGCCCGCGAGGTGATCGCTTTTGCGGAGCGTCACGCGGCTCAGCGGGAATCCGTCCACGAGATCCTTCGGGCCGAAGCACGGGAGCGACAGCGGTTCGCCGACGAGCTGCACGACGAGCTGCTCCAGGATCTGATCGTGCTGCGCTGGCGCGTCGAGGACGTCGCCGAGGCCGAAGATCCCACCCGACACGACGCGGTCTTCGCCGTGCTCGACCGCTGCCAACGCCACATCCGGTTGCTGTTGGCTGACATGCACCCGGCATCGCCTGAGAGCAGTGACCTGCGAGGCGCGATGACGCGACTGGTCGAGCGGCTGTCCATGCGCACGGACGTGCCGATCGACGTCGAAGTGCAACCCGACGGGCGGCGACCCGTCGACGCGGTGCTCGAAGCGGTCGCCCGCGAGCTGCTCGCCAACGCGATCAAGCACGCTCACGCCGCCTCGATCTCGCTACGGATCACTCAGCTCGACAACCGGCTACGGCTCACGGTCACCGACGACGGCATCGGCCCGGGCGGCAGGGAGCCGGTACGTGAGCCCGGCCACATCGGCCTGGCGTCCTGCACCATGCGGGTCACCGCAGCCGGCGGAACCCTGTCGCTCCTCCCCCGGGCCGGCGGCGGGACGACGGCCACGGTCACCGTTCCGGTCGACGCCAATCTGGAGCCGACCCACCGCTGAAACACGTCGCGGAGGGCCCGAGACGCAGGCGGGCCCGAAGGCACCACGAACGACGCTCCGAGCGTGTCGGCTGCGACCTATGGAGCGTCCGCGGGGGGGGTCGACAGACGTCCGGTCGGACCATCCGCTGCACGACGAGGTTACCCGGAGCATACCAGGGAAATTCACACAAAACCTCTCGGTCGTGCAACGATCGGCGACGCATGGCCCATCGACGAATTCGACCGCGACCGGCGGGCGCTCGTCGCCCGCCACCAACCCGCCTACCCCGCCGCCGTCCTCGATCGCACCGACCGGATCCCATGACCGAACCCCGCCGCCTCGGCCAGACCATCACCGAGTTCGAACGCTTCCTGGAGGCCACCATTCGCAGCGGTCTGCGCACGAGCCTGCTGAACAGCACCGATCACGGTGACGCCTGGCTGATCGACGTCCGCGTCGAAGCGCACGGCAAGCACGACGACGAGGTCGCCCACGTCGTGCACGAAGCCAGCATCTACCACTCGTCCGACGCCTCGACGTCGGTCACCGCGTTCCTCCGCGACCTCGCGGACGAGATCGACGGCGGGGCGCTCGCGATCGTCCAGCGGCGCGGACCGCTCGGCGCTCCGCCCGAGGACTAGAACCAGACCGCTTCTCACGCGGTCTTCGCGGCCTCGGTGCCCCCGGCGCTCGCGGGCGGAGCCGCGATCCCCCAGCCCGCGGCCCGCGCGAGGGCCGTTCGAGTCCACTCACCGATCGGCGTGCACCCTTCGCGCGCCCCGCGGCGGCGAGACGCCGTCCGCCTGCGGATGGAGGATCGCGGCCAGATCCTCGACCCCGTCGACGATCCGCGGTCCGGGGCGTGCGAAGGAGGCGTTGGCGTCGACCGCCCACACCTGGACGCCCGGGAACCGGGCCACGACCGGCGCCGCCAGCTCGGCCGCGGCGTCCAGATCGAAGCCGCACGGGGCGCAGACCACGACGTCCGGCTCGCTCCCGACGGCCTGCTCCCACGTGACGCGGACCGACTTCTCGCCGGTCCGGCCGAGCACCGACGCGCCCCCGGCGAGCTCGACCATCTCGGGAATCCAGTGCCCGGGTGCGTAGGGAGGATCGGTCCACTCGAGCACCAGGACGCGGGGCCGGTCCCGCCCCGCCACCGCCCGCCGCACGGCGTCCAGGCGCGCCCGGAGGTCCTCGACCACGACGCCGGCCTCGGCCGCGCGTCCGGTCCGCTCACCCAGCCGCCGAACGGACTCCAGCACCTCGCCGACATCATGCGGATCGACCGTCACCACGTCGGCCCGGCAGCCCAGGTAGGAGAGCGCGTCGTCGACGACCGAGACGTCGACCGCACAGACCGCGCACAGGTCCTGCGTCACCACCAGGTCGGGGTCCAGGCCGGCGAGCGCGTCGGCCTCCAGACGGTAGAGATCCTCGCCCCGGCGTTGGGCGTCGGCCACGAAGTCGTCGATCTCGCGCGGGCTCAGGCCCTCGGGCATCGCCGAGGTCGAGACGATCCGGCGGGTCCGCGCCTCGGCCGGAAAATCGCACTCGAACGTCACGCCCGCCACGTCGTCGCCGGCCCCGATGGCGAAGAGGATCTCGGTCGTCGACGGCAGCAGGGACACGATGCGCACGCGACCACGATAGTCCGGACGGCCACCGCCGATTCGCGAATCGGTCGGCCCTGTGTCGCCCGCGTCGTCGAACACTGACCCCGGCCGGCCTCGTGACCGAAGTCGCGCCCCTGGCCAACCTCACGGCGGAGGCGGGCCCGGACAGTCTGTGTTTGGAAACGCTCCGGTCCGGCCTCAGAAAACTCGCCTGGACAACGCAACCTTCCCAGGCGTACGCTCGCGCTCACCAGGTCCCATCGCGTTCGCGCTCGGTCCGTCTCGGGTCCGGCGCAGACGCCCTCACCGAAGGTCCCAAGCATGAGAACGCCCGCCCTTCTGGCAACGGTCGTTGCCGCAACCTTCGCGGTCGTGGCGCCAGCCACCGCCGCGGTCCCCGAGGTCTTCACCGACGCACCGAGTCCCGTCGCCTGCGTGACCCAGTCCACCGGCAGCAACGCCGGGCAGCGGCACTGCACCAACTCGTCCGGCCTCGCAACGGTCCCGAGCTTCGACGGCACGCCGATTGACGTCACGTTCACGTTGCCGCCGGCCCCGAGCAATGGGCCGGACGGCAACTACCCCGTCGTCGGCGTCTTCCACGGCTACGGCGGATCGAAGTTCACGCCGACCAACTCCGCCGTCCAGCGCTGGGTCCGTCAGGGCTATGCCGTGCTCTCGATCACCGACCGCGGCTTCTTCGGCTCTTGCGGCGCGCTGGTCCCGGTCAAGACCGGCCCGTGCGAGGACGGCTACATCCGGCTGATGAGCAACGCCTACGAGATCCGCGACACCCAGTACCTGCTGGGGCTGCTCGCGGACGAAGGGTTGATCAACCCGCGCAAGATCGGCGCCTCCGGCGGCAGCTACGGCGGCGGCATGTCGCTCCA
>Ga0265296_1004889_pt1 | contig 11375 bp, 13 predicted proteins | sample MunlanPumphouse1_FD_189073 | JGI IMG/M metagenome (GOLD analysis project Ga0265296, IMG submission 189073) | Groundwater microbial communities from a municipal landfill in Southern Ontario, Canada - Pumphouse #1 | ecosystem: Environmental > Aquatic > Deep subsurface > Groundwater | place...
ACACCATCTACGTGATGGAAGACTCGCGCGCGCTGGGTGCACAGCTGCGCGTGTTCCGCAGCCGGGTCTGGTTCTACCTGGGCGGCATCGGCCTGATCCTGCTGCTGCTGCAGACGGTCATCCTGCAGTGGAGCCTGCGTCCGTTGAGGCGCGTGATCACCGAGCTGACCAAGGTCCAGCGCGGCGAGACCGAGCGCATGAGCGAGCGCCACCCGCGCGAGCTGGAGCCGTTGACCGACAGCATCAATGCCTTCATCGAGGGCGAGCGTGAGAATCTCGAGCGCCAGCGCAATACCCTGGCCGACCTGGCGCACAGCCTGAAGACGCCGATCGCGGTGCTGCGCACGCAGATGGACAGCGGTGCCGGTGATGGCGCGCTGCGCGAAGAACTGGACGTGCAGCTGCAGCGCATGAACAACCTGGTGTCCTACCAGCTGGCACGCGCGGCCTCGTCGGGCCACAAGCTGTTCTCGGCACCGCTGCCGATCGAATCCAATGCCGAGGAAATCGTGCGCGGCCTGGAGAAGGTCTATGCGTCGAAGGGCGTGCTGTGCGAATTCGACATCGACCCGGCCGCACGCTTCCACGGCGAACCGGGTGACCTGCAGGAACTGCTGGGCAACCTGCTGGAGAACGCGTTCAAGTGGGCCAAGCGCCGCGTGCTGCTGACCGCGCAGCCGCTGCCGGCGCCGAACGCGCGTCGCGCCGGCCTGCTGCTGGCGGTGGATGACGATGGCCCGGGTATCGCACCGGAAGACATCGGCAAGGTGCTGCAGCGTGGCGTGCGCGGCGACGAGCGCGTGCAGGGCCACGGCATCGGTCTGTCGATCGTGCAGGACCTGATCAAGGATTACCGCGGCGAGCTGCAGGTGTCCCGTTCCAGCGAACTGGGCGGAGCCCGTTTCGAAGTGCAGCTGCCGCCGGGGCCGTAAGCCTCCGCAATCGGTACTGCCCGCCACTGGCCGGCACTACCGTATTTCGATCTTCGGCGGCTCGCCGTAGAACCGCTTGAGATGCGCAGCCACTTCCGGCAACGCTTCGGCCAGCAGATCCGGCGCAGAGAAGTGGTACTCGCTGGCCACCGCAAAAAACTCTTCCGGTGCTTCCGCCGCGTAGGGATCGATCAGCGTTTCCACGCCTGCATCCACCTGCGCACAGAACGCGTCGTACGATTTCTGGAAGTCCGCAGCCCACTCGCGTTGCCATGCACGCGGCAACGGCGGCGTGCCGTCCATCGCACCGTCCAGCCCATCCAGCTTGTGCACCATCTCATGTACGGCCACGCAGTAGCCCTCATGCGGTGCCGCCAGGTCGGCCTGCACATCGGCCCACGACAGAATCAACGGGCCGCTGTCCCACGACTCGCCGATCAGCTCGTCATCCCACTCGTGCAGTACCCCGGCGGCATCCATGTGGCTGCGATGCACGCGGAACGCATCGGGGTAGACGATCAGCTGCGACCAACCCTCCAGCCCCACTTCGCCGAACTCCAGCAGTGGCAGGCAGCACAGTGCGGCCAGCAGCACGCCATCGGCCGGCTGCAGTTGCAGGTCGCCGATCGGTGAGATGGTCTTCTCATGCAGGAAGCGCGTGGTCAGCGCGCGCAGGCGTGTACGCCGTTCGTCGTCCAGGCCGCGTAACCATGCTGCGCGGTGGCAGGCATCGTTCCAGTGTGCGTCTTCGATCGGCCGCGGCGCGGGCCGCAGCCACTGCAGCAACGACTTGATCAGCGGAACATACCCGGCAGGTAGCTGTGCCACTTCGGCGCGCGGATGCGCTGCAGTACATCGTCGTCACCGCCACCGCCGCTGCTGGTGGTAGCTGCAGGGCGTACCGGTGCCGGCTTGGCGGCAGCTGCGGCAGGCGCAGTGGTCGGAGTGCGCTGCGAGGCCGCATCGCCTGCCGAATAGACGCAGGCGCCACGGCTGTCATCAAGCGCTGCTGTGGCAGACGCCGCGAAGGGCATCGTCAGCAGGATCAGGCAATGGGCATAACGGCGCATTGACGACATCCACGTTAAGGGAGGGTGAGCTCTCGATTCTAGCCCGAACCCGGCGCCAGATTGGAAGCCCGCCGGAACCGGGCCTGGCGGGCGTCGCTGGCGGCTTTCCCGCATAATTCCGTTCTGACCTTGTGGAAGCTGCCGTGGACGACCGCCAACTGCTGGCCAAACTCGCTGCCGGTCGCCTGTCCGGCGACGCCCTGGCCCGTGAGCTGGGGCAGACCCGGGCCGCCATTTGGAAGCGTATTCAAGGGCTTAGGGCCGCCGGTGTCGACGTGGAAGGGCGTGCGGGCGAGGGCTACGGGCTGACCCGGCCGGTAGACCTGCTGGAGGCCAAGACCATCCGCGCCGGCCTGCCCAAGGACGCCGCCGCGCTGCTGCACGACCTGCAGGTGGCCTGGACGGTGGACTCCACCAACGCCGAATTGCTGCGCTGCAGCGCGCCCCAGCGCGGTGTCAGCGTCCTGCTGGCCGAGCGCCAGACCGGTGGCCGTGGCCGCCGTGGCCGCACCTGGGCCTCGCCGTTGGCCGCGCATGTGTATCTGTCGGTGCTGCGTCTGTTCGAGGGTGGGCTGGGCCGACTGGCCGGCCTGAGCCTGGTCGCTGGTGTCGCCGTGGCCGAAGCGCTGCACGACCTGGGCTACGCGCAGGCACAGCTGAAATGGCCAAACGACGTGCTGGTGGATGGCCGCAAGCTGGTCGGCCTGCTGGCCGAGGGCGGTGGCGAGTACGCCGGGCCGGCGCGCGCCGTGATCGGTATCGGCATCAACGTACACATGCCGCCGGCCTTCGCCGAGCAGATCACCCAGCCCTGGGTGGACCTGGACACGCTGGCCGGTGCATCCGTGGATCGCAACACGGTGGTGGCCGCGGTGCTGGCACGCCTGCTGCCGGCGCTGGAAGAGTTCGATCGCGAAGGGCTGGCGCCGTTCCTGCCGCGCTATGCAGCGTTCGACATGCTGGCCGGACGCGAAGTGCGCGTGCAGCTGGATGGCCAGTGGCAGCACGGTACCGCGCTGGGCCTGGCCGATGATGGCGCGCTGCGCGTGGACATCGATGGCCGCGAGCGCCTGCTGCATGCCGGCGAAGTCAGTGTGAGAAAAGCATGAGCGACTGGTTGTTCGACCTGGGCAATTCGCGTTTCAAGTTTGCCCCCTTGCATGGCGACCGCGCCGGCGACGTACAGGCCTGGGCGCATGGCGCCGAAGGCATGGCCGGACAACCGCCGCACAGCCTGCCCAGTGGTGAAACCGCGTTTGTCGCCAGCGTCGCCGCGCCGTCGCTGACCAGCGCCATGCTGGATCAGCTGCAGCGCCGCTTCGAGCACGTGCATGTGGTGCGCACCAGCGCCCAGTGTGCAGGCGTACGCATTGCCTACGCCAAGCCGGAAAAATTCGGTGTCGACCGTTTCCTGGCCCTGCTTGCCGCCGCCAAGGCGCAACGGCCGGTGCTGGTGGTCGGTGTTGGCACTGCCCTGACCATCGACCTGCTTGATGCCGATGGCCAGCATCACGGCGGACGCATTTCCGCCTCGCCGACCACCATGCGCGAGGCGTTGCACGCACGCGCGGTGCAGTTGCCGGCCAGCGGTGGTGACTACAGCGAATTCGCCAACGACACCGCCGATGCGTTGGCGTCCGGTTGCGATGGTGCCGCCGTTGCCTTGGTCGAACGCAGTGCCCGCCAGGCGCAGGCGCTGCTGGGGGTGATGCCGTCGCTGCTGGTGCATGGCGGTGGCGCGCCCGCGCTGATGCCGCTGCTGGACGGTGCCGACTACCACCCGTCGCTGGTGCTGGATGGCCTCGCCCGCTGGGCGGTGCACCAGCCCGCAGGCTAGTATCGGCGCATGCTGACCCGTGCCCTGATCGTCGTGCTGGCGATCCTCAATCTTGGTGTCGCCACCTGGTGGCTGCTGCGCGATGAGCCGGCGCGTGCGCCGTTGCCGCCGCCCCCGACCGGCGTGGCCGAACTGCGCTGGCTGCCCGGCGGGACCGATGTGGCCGTGGCTGCGCAGGCCTCGGCAGCGGCACCTACGGAAGCACTGGTGGAGCGTGAGGCCGCGCCGGCTACTGCAGTGGCCGCTGCGCCTGCGCCTGCGCCGGCAGCAGCGACTCCCCCAGCTTCCAGCAAACCCGCTGAAGCGGTGAAGTCGCCCGAGCCGGTCGCCGCCATCGCCAAGCCAGCGCCCGAACCGGTGGCCGAGAAGCCCGCAGCCCCGGCCGTACCGCCGCGCTGCCTGGCGCTGGGACCGTTCGCCGACCGCGCCGCTGCCACCGCCGCACAGGGCCGTGCGGACAACCTGCTGAGCCAGGTACGCCTGCGCGAGCAGCCCGCCGCCAGCGGCAGCGCCCGATACCGCGTGCTGCTGCCCGCCGCCGCCAGCCGCGATGACGCGCAGGCCACGGTCAAGCGCATCGTCGCCGCCGGCCTCAGCGACTACTACATCATCAGCCAGGGCGAAGAGACCAACGCCATTGCGCTGGGCCAGTACCGCAACCGCGAGGGCGCCGAACGGCGCATGGCCGCGGTGCAGGCCGCCGGCTTCCAGCCGCGTCTGGTTGCCAGTGGTGATGCCGGCCAATGGTGGCTGGAAGGGCAGCTGGCGGCTGCCGCCGAACCGGCCCAGGCGCAGCAGCGCAGCGGCGCCGCGCAGCAACGGTCGCTGGAATGCACGCGACTGCGCTAGAATTCCCAAACCACGGCGCTGCCGTCGGCGTTTCACCCCGTGCCGCTTTAGCTCAGTTGGTAGAGCAACTGTCTTGTAAACAGTAGGTCATCCGTTCGATTCGGATAAGCGGCACCACTCCGCCGGCAAGGCGACCGGCAGGAACGTCACCTGAGCCGCCGGCGCCTAGCCCAATGGATGCCGGAACGATTCCCGTTTAAAGCGGGAAAACACCGTGAACGCCTCACCGTCCAGTCGTGAACTGGCGAAGAGCTCACGTCGGTCCAAATAGCCGGGCGTGTCGCCCATCGGCACCTCGACGCGGCTTCCGTTGCTGCGGTCGATAATCTCGCAGTACCAGGTTTCGCCGCATGCCCGGCCCAGCACGCGATACACGCGTACCGCGTGCGCGGCGGAGCGCTGGCTCAGCTTCCTGACCAGCGCTCGGCTGGTGAATCCGCTCTCCAGGGTCTGCAGGCGCGCCGCTTCAATATGCTCTCTGACTGTATCAGCGCCGGGTAAGCTCAGTAGTACGTCAGTGAGCGCTTCCAGCAGCGCCTCGTCCTTGCAGTGCGCGTCCAAGGCATCGAATCGTGCGAAGTCAAAATCCTCGATGTAGCGCGAGGTCGCTCCCAGCTTACCGTCGAGAATCTCATCGTCGCCACGAGGTCCGAAGCCGATCGCAATCTTGCTGCTGCGATTCAACTCAATGCCGGGCAGGAACGCCATGAACACCTCGGCCACATGGTGTGCGGTGTGACGGAGGGGCGCCGAACCGGCCGGTTCCACGGCGAAACGGGTCGTGCTCAGGTCAAGCTTGCGGAGCTTCATTGACTGCGTCCGATGCAGTGAGATTGATATTGTAAGGCGCCGTGTCAGGTGAGGCAGATCGTCATGAACAACAAAGTACAGTTGCACGATTGGGACGCTGCTGAACACCTGCGCGATGAAGAAGACATCGCTTTTTTCATCGAAGCCGCGCTGGAAGAGGCTCCCGATGACTCGGCCTTCATCGCGTCCGTACTGGGTATCGTGGCGAGAGCACGAAACATCTCAGATCTTGCACGCACTACGGGGATCGCCCGCGAAACGCTCTACAAGATGCTGCGTGGAGAAGGAAACCCAACCATGGGCAACCTCAGCAAGCTGGCCAGATCGCTTGGGTTCCGTCTGAGTCTGGTGCCGGTCGACAGCAACGGCAAGCCAGTCAAGGCGGAGCCCAAAGCCAAGTCAGGCAATACCACTTCGAAGAAGGTGGCGTGAATCGGCACGGTTCGTGTCCGATCAACGCGTCCCCGGATCACCCGGCACCAGGTGCCGCCACGGGAACACATCCTTGGCGAAATGGCTGACATAGCCGCCCGTTGCTGCCTGGATGACCATGAACGACAGCCGTGGACGCATGGCCTGCAGCGTCTGCAGCTGCGCCACATCCAACGCGCTGTTGCGCAACCGGAAGGTATGCAGCGCATCGAAGGCATCGCTGGCGAACAAGCGCTCATAGGCCGCGAAAGGCGTGACCGCATCAGCCTCGCGCGCGTCGGCCCAGGAGAACTGCAGTTCCGTCGATTCACTGAAATCCAGCAGGCCCAAGGCAGGCAGGTTGCGTGATGCGGCGAGGTTGTCGATGAAGCGCTGGGTGTTCGAGCCACCGCCGATGCGCAGGCTGTGCAGGTGCGGCAGCGGCACCTCGAAGAACGCGGCGTCCGGTGCATTCGGCACCACCAGTTCGCTCAGATGCGGTGCCTTGGAAACGAAGCGGGCGATCTCGCCGTCTTCTTCCATGATGGTGCCCGCGCGCTGCACCAGCGACATGTTGTGGTCGGCCGGTTCTGTGGGGGAGATCGACAACGAGCGCAGGCGTGGGAGACGCACATCGCTGTCCAGCAGGGCAGTGAACTCCCACTCACGCGTGCCATTGGCCCCTTCGTCCGGGCCAGTGAACGACAGCGACATGATCGCATCGGCCACGCGCTGATCGGACAGGCAGGCCAGCGTCCACGCGAACGGCTCCTCCCATGGGTTGCCGAAGAACTCCACGTGCAGGCCGCCGTACAACGGCGCCACGGTCACCCGTTCCTGCAGCGCCGCCCACAGCGGGCATGCCGGGTCCTGGATGTCCAGTTCATGCTCGGCCGCGCTGTCCAGATTGAACGCATGGATGCGTTGCTGCAGCGCCAGCAGCTGTTGCTGCGCGTGGTCGAAGGGCAGGGCGGTCATGTGTGTGTACCTGACGTCCGTGTGATGCCCCGATGATAGCGCTGGCCCGCTTGCGGTGGTCTGCGGCCGGTGATCGGTGGCTTGATGTTCCTCACGACAGAGCAACTCCGGCAGCCCCCATACTGGTGGCCACCGCACACCTCTTGCCAGGAAGTCGACCATGCGCCACCACCGCCTGTCGTTGACCATCGCGCTGCTCGCCAGCGCCTTCGCAGCACCGGCGATGGCGGCCGTGCCCTTCTTCAACGCCAGTTGCCCGGGTGGCATCGACGTGCATGCTGACGAAGGCGGGCCGGTCTACGTGCAGGGCCGCGAGGCCACGCTCAAGCGCTTCAACGATCGCTACGTCGAGGCGCGCGATGCCAACAGCGGCATCACGCTTTCGATCAGCACCGGCGGCGACGGTGCACCGCAGGTCAGCTACACCGGGCGCGGTGGTGCCAACGGTATCTGTCAGGTCAGCAGCGGCGGTTCCCCTGCGGCCGCAGAAGGCGGCAGGCACCACCGTGATCAGGATCGCGATGACGATGCGGCACTGCCACGGGAAGTGACCTGCGAATCCACCGACCAGCGCCAGGTGTCCTGTGACATGGACACGCGTGGCACCGTGGAGATCGTGCGCCAGCTCAGCCGTACCCGTTGCGAACAGGGCAGCAACTGGGGCCTGTCGCGGCATTCGGTGTGGGTCAACGGCGGTTGCCGTGCGACGTTCCGCAATATGTCCAAGGCCGCAGCCAACGCGCCCGCGGGCGATACGGCGCTCGGCTCGTGCAACGCAAGCAAAGGCGCACAGGGCACGCTGGTGACCCAGGTGCCGGTCGGAACCGACTACCAGGAACTGATCATCGATTATCCCGACGGCCGCTTCCTGTGCATGATGCGCAACGACGGCCGGGTGCAGAGCGTGACGCCACTGCGACGTCGCGGCGGGTGAGTCACAGGTGCCAGCGCAGGACCTGCCATGCGATGGCAGGTCCTGTCCCTGCAGCGGCGCTACTGGATTTCGACGGGGTCATTGCCTCGCTTGAACTGGTAGCCGGTCATCTCCCAGCCGCCGCCATGGCCGCTGGAGGGTTCCACCCAGCGGAATTCCCACGACTGGTACGTGCCATCCGGCAGGGTGTTCTCGACCTTGTACTGTTCGCCTGGGTAGCCGCTGTCAGGCAGCTTTCCCGGAGGAGAAGGATCGGACATTCGGGCGACTGCCCCTGAAGAAAAGGCACTACGCTCGACATGGACCGTGCCAGCACCCAGAGGTGCGAATGACGGGCGGACGTGCCTGCCCACCCACGTCAGAACATCGCGGGCTTCAGGTTGGTGCCGTGCAAGTTCATCGTTGGTTACCGCGTATGTCACGCGCTGAGGTGCGGCCCAAGCACTGGTGGATGCCAAGCATGCAACGCCAACGGACAACAACAGAGTGCGGTGGATCAGGTGTTTCATGGAAAGTTCCTTCGAAGACCGAGGGTGATGGGACTGGCACCTCGCCGTTGGCGCGTGCGGGACCACTGTTCTGTCTTCACCGGACCATGGATAGAGCCGATACCGACCTGCGTGTGAAGCCTGTCCCGGGAAAGGGAATTCCTGACGCTACGCTTGGCTGAAAGGCGACCTCCGTCATCGGGGCCGCCTGGATGGGTGATCGACGGGCCGCCCTGCTGCACCGCCGCGAGTGGTGTCACATGCGTCTGGCTAGACTGTGCTTCTTTTTCGTTCGCAGGAGGCACCCATGGCCCATCATCCCGCCGTTACCCTGATCGGCGTCCCTACCGACATCGGCGCGGGCCATCGCGGCGCGCGGCTGGGGCCGGAAGCCCTGCGCGTGGCTGGCCTGCCTGAAGCCCTGGAAGCGCGTGGCGTGGACGTGCGCGACCTCGGCAACCTGGACGGCCCGCGCAACCCGTGGACCGCGCCGGTGCAGGGCTATCGTCACCTGGACGAAGTGGTGGCGTGGAACCACGCGCTGATGGAAGCCAGCTATGCCGAGCTGCAGGCCGGGCGAATGCCGATCATGCTCGGTGGCGACCACTGCCTGGGCATCGGTTCGATCACCGCCGTCGCACGCTGGTGCCGCGAGCAGGGCAAGGACCTGCGCGTGCTGTGGCTGGATGCGCATTCGGACTTCAATACCAGTGAGGTGACCCCGTCGGGCAACATCCACGGCATGCCGGTGGCCTGCCTGTGCGGCCTCGGCCCGGATGCGCTGACCAAGCTGGGCGGCACCTCGCCGGCCATCAAGCCCTCGCAGATGCACCAGATCGGCATCCGTTCGGTGGACCCGGAAGAGAAGCGCCTGATCAAGACCCACAAAGTCGATGTCTACGACATGCGCTACATCGACGAGAACGGCATGAAGCGTACCGTGGAAGCGGCGCTGGCCGGCATTGATGAGAACACCCACCTGCACGTCAGCTTCGATGTCGATTTCCTCGACCCGAGCATCGCCCCGGGCGTGGGTACCACCGTGCCGGGCGGGGTGAACTACCGCGAAGCGCAGCTGGTGATGGAGATGATCGCCGACAGCGGGCGCATGGGCTCGCTGGATATCGTCGAACTCAATCCGCTGCTGGACAACCACAACAGCACCGCCGAACTGGCCGTGGACCTGGTGGAAAGCCTGTTCGGAAAATCGACCCTGATGCGCGATTGAGAGGGCCCAGCCTGAACGGTTGGACGAACCGTTCACACGCGCTCCACGCCCCTGCCGCCAGATTGCACCTCACGCGGCAGTGTTGGCTTCGAACCAGCCTGCCGCCCCGATCAATACAACCGAACCCCGTGATTGAGCGGTGTAGCGGCAAACCCAAGGAGAAGCCCATGAAGCGCGTAGTTGCCCTGATGCTGTTGTCGATGTTCTCGGTGGCCCTGCTGGCCGGTTGCAACACCGTTGCCGGTGCCGGCAAGGACGTGCAGAAGGCTGGTGAGAAGGTTGAGGATGCTGCCAAGGGCAACTGAGCCTGAGGTGGTGCGCAGTACGGAAAAGGCCGGGATCTTCCCGGCCTTTTTTCATGCACGATTGCGGGGCGTGGATGCCGCGTGTCGATGCGTAGTGAACCATTCAAGCAGGTGAGCAGCGTTTTCATGGCCGGTTGACCGTGCTTCAACGTGCACTGCGCGATGCTGCAGCCACGGTAACAACGCCGTTGCATTCCAAGGAAGCCTCAGCAATGAACAAAGACATCATTTCCGGCAAGTGGTCCCAGCTCAAGGGCAAGGCCCAGGCGAAGTGGGGCGATCTGACCAATGACGATTTCGATGTGGCCGAGGGCAATGCCGAGTATCTGGCCGGCCGCCTGCAGGAGCGCTATGGCTGGGCCAAGGATCGCGCAGAAACCGAAGTGCGCGATTTCGAGAAGGCGATGCACAAGGATTATCCGGACTACAAGTAACCGGGCGCCGCACGCCTGCGTTCTGCCCCCACATACAACGCCCGCGCCGGAAGGTGCGGGCGTTGCGCTGTGTGGCGATCAACGTGCCGGCGGGTCGGGCACGTAGCGGTTGGGGAAGGCCTGCGGCTGGCGGTCCAAGCGCGACGGCGAATCGAGCAGGATGCCGCGTGCGCGCAGGTTGCGGGCGCTGTCGTAGCGCAGCTGCAGCACCTGTGCCGGGCTGCGGGTGGCGCGTTCGAAATCGGTATCGCGCACCGAGGAACTCTCGCGTGCACCGTGACCGGTGCCCAGCGCGGGTGACTGCGACTTGGCCGAGTAACCTTCGATGCGGCTGGCGCTGGCGTCGGCGGCCGCCGAGGCTTCGGCCGCCGCCGGTGCCGGCCCGGCGCGATCACGCAGGATCGGCTGCGGACGCGGGTACCAGCGGCGCGCCTCCTCGAACACTGCTACGCCAACCACGCCGACGTTGTCGGGGCGGCCGGTGCGGCTGGCATAGCTGCCACTGGGGCTGCTGAAGACGAACTGGGCCACCTCGTCCTGGGTCTTGCGCCAGCCGGTGATGTCCGCGCGCTGGCCGGGGTTGAGCACGTAACCGGTCTGCGAGGGATCGGCATCTTCGCCGGAGATGGCATTGACGCCGTCCACCGACAGCACCACCAGCACCCGGCGCGGGCTGTCGTTGTACAGGCGCACCGCATAGCGATGGCCGCGCTCACCGGCCACCCAGCGCTGGCCGTCGGCCGGGTAGCTGCGCAGCTCGGTGCCGCGGTCGCGGTCGACCAGGGCCACGCGCACCGGGCCGTCCTGCGGCATCGGCGGGGGCAGCGGGGCCGGGCGGAAGCCGGCCAGGGGCAGGATCAGCAGCAGGGGCAGCAGGCGTTTCATCGGGCGTCTCCAGCGGGGTTGGGTGAATGAACGCGCCGGGGGCCCTGACGGGGTTGACCGTGCGCACGGTAAACTGGCTCCGTTCATAGAAGGTTTCCGCACGCAGTCATGACGACCCGAGTCCTTACCGGCATCACCCCCTCCGGCACGCCCCACCTGGGCAACTACGTTGGCGCCATCCGTCCGGCCATTGCGGCCAGCCGCGCGCCGGACA
>Ga0265296_1004890_pt1 | contig 11374 bp, 10 predicted proteins | sample MunlanPumphouse1_FD_189073 | JGI IMG/M metagenome (GOLD analysis project Ga0265296, IMG submission 189073) | Groundwater microbial communities from a municipal landfill in Southern Ontario, Canada - Pumphouse #1 | ecosystem: Environmental > Aquatic > Deep subsurface > Groundwater | place...
GGCCACCATCTGAAAGGAAGTCTTCCCCGGCGGTTTATTGAGGTTTATGATGCCATCAATGGTGAAGCGTCTCAAATTTGACCCTATTTGTCAGGGGCATCCCCGGCGACCTGGTCAATCAATTGGAGCAAGCGGTCCCCACGCTCAATGGAATCGTCTCTCTCAAAAATTAGTTCGGGGACATAGCGGAGCCTGACGCGCGCGCCTAATTCCCTGCGCAGGAAGCCGGAGGCCGCCGCAAGCCCGGCGAATACCTCCTTCTTCTCTTCCTCGGTGCCCATTGCGCTGACGAATACTTTGGCGTGCGCCAAGTCGGGAGTGACTCTCACTTCCGTAACGGATATGACCCCTTTAATGCGGGGATCGTTGATTTGGCGGGTCAGCAAGTCGCTGATCTCCCGCCGAATAGCTTGACTTATTTGCTTTTGCCGCCGACTCATTGCTTTTCCTTGCGATAGAACTCCAGGATATCGCCAACAGCGAAATCGGTGAAGCCCTCAACGCCGATGCCGCACTCGGAACCGGTGGGCAGTTCTCTTACATCGTTTTTGAAATGCTTCAGGCTGCTGATGCTGGATTCGTGAATAAGTTGCCCCTTGCGGATGACCCTTGCCAGATTACTTCTGGCAACCTTCCCGTCTGTTACATAGCAACCGGCAATCTTGCTGGTTTTGACCTTGAACAGCGCGCGCACTTCGGCGTGTCCCTCGGTAACGTCGATATACGTCGGCTCCAGCATGCCAGTGATGGTCTTTTCCATGTCCTCAACGAGCTTGTAGATGATCTGATAGTTGCGTATCTCAACGCCTTCCGATTCGGCAAATCGCGTGGCTCTCGGCTCAGGACGGGAGTTGAATCCAACGACGATTGCCTTGGAAGCAACGGCCAGCATAACATCGCTTTCAGTGATATTGCCGGTCCCTGAATGAATGATCCTGATATGCACTTCATCGTTCTTCAGTTGGTCCAGGGATGTTCTGATGGGCTCGATGCTACCTTGCACATCGGCTTTGATTATGAGATTGATACTCTTGGTTTCCCCTGCGCGTATTTGAGAGGAGATATCGCCCAGAGTGGCGGCTTTGGGTTTGTGCGCCTGCTGCTTTGCCTGGAATCCCTCAACCAGGGCTCGCGCCTCATGTTCGCTGGCTACTACTGTAAAGGAGTCGCCGGCTTGCGGCACTGCGCTTAGCCCCATGATCTCCACGGGCGTTGAAGGCTTAGCTTCGTTAACCCGCTCGCCTTTATCATTGAACATGGCTTTGACTTTGCCCCAATGCGCGTTTTCCACCACTACTATATCGCCGGCATGGAGGGTGCCGTTTTGAACCAGCAGGGTAGCCAGAACTCCTTTGGTGTTATCCAGTTCTGCCTCTATGATTGCACCCCTGGCGGACAATTCAGGGTTAGCCTTGAGTTCTGCCAGCTCGGCCACTATAATGATATGCTCAAGCAAACTTGTGATGCCATCGCGCGTCTTGGCCGATACGGGAATGGCAATCACATCGCCGCCCCATTCCTCAACTAACAGGTTTTGCTCGGTGAGTTGCTGTTTTACCCGTTCCGGATCGGCGCTTGGTTTATCTGTTTTATTGATGGCAACGATAATGGGCACGTTAGCTGCGCGTGCATGGTCTATGGCTTCCAGGGTTTGGGGCATTATTCCATCATCTGCTGCGACAACGAGGATAGCGATATCGGTCAAGCTGGCCCCGCGAGCCCTCATCGCGGTAAAGGCTTGGTGACCTGGGGTATCAATGAAGGTGATTTCATGGCCCTCAACCGTTACCTGGTATGCTCCTATATGCTGTGTGATCGCTCCGGCTTCTTTATCGGCGACATTGCTGTGCCTGATGGCATCGAGGAGGCTGGTTTTACCGTGATCAACATGTCCCAGAACTGTAACCACAGGCGGGCGGGATTTTTGAGCCTTCGCTTCCTTCTTGGAAACATGGGCCTGCTTCGCGGGTGGTGCTGGGGCCTCTTGCTCTTTTTTCTTTGTCTCTTCCTGTTTGAGCACGGGCGTGCGGCCCAGGTCAGTTGCTACGGCGGCAGCGTCATCATAGGCAATCACATGGTTAACGCTGGCCATCAGGCCCTTCCGCATCAGGTGCTTGATAGCTTCGATAGGGGTAATACCAAGAAGATCGGCCATTTGCTTTACGGTAAGGGCGCTCGGAAGGGTAACCTCCACTTCCGGTTTCTGAGGCGCTGGCTTTCTTTTTGGCGCTGGTAGTTTTTTGCCGGTTGTTTGCTGAGTCATCCGATTCCTTTCTCCCCTCTCAATAAACCGGAGGGAAGTGTTTTGCCATAATCTGAGAGGGTAACTCGATTTTCAGAAGTAACCTCGGTCTTCAGGCAATGTGCCAGACGATCCTTGCGCCCTTTTGATGTAAGTGCCAGTTCCCAACACTCTTTCGTTTTACACAAATAAGCCCCGCGTCCTGCCTTTTTGCTCTTCAGATCTACTTCGATATCTCCCTTTGGGGTATGAACAATACGGATAAGCTCCTGTTTTGGCTTTGTTTGATGGCAAGCGATGCACGTCCTTTCGGCAATGCGGTGTTTAGTATCACCTATTTTACTTGTCATCGGGATTGTCCTCAAATCCCTCTGAGAGATCATCCTCTTGCTTATCCTCTAATATGTCTTCTAATCCGTCCTCGTCCTCAATCAGCTTGACGAGCTTGGCCTTTTTAGTGCTCTTGGGTTTTTGTTCGACGTATTTCTTTTTGCCCTTTTCTACTTTATCAGTGGCCCTGACTGCTTTGGGAAGAATGTCCTCGGCAAAACGTATTTGCGGGCCTTCCGTAACGGGTGGTCTCTTCGCAACTACTTCCTCAACAAGGACGATATCTTCAACTTCTTCCTCTGCTTCCTCAACCGCTTCTGCCGGGGTTATTTCTTCAACTATCGGAGGCAGCATTTCGGTAGCGGCAACGGTACTGGCGCTCTTTATATCGATCTTAGAGTTGGTGAGCCTTGCTGCAAGCCGGGCATTCTGGCCCTCTCTGCCGATGGCGAGCGAGAGTTGCCCATCCGGCACGATCACTGTGGCTGTAATCCCTATTTCCTCATGATTGATTATCACATTCAATGTCTGAGCCGGACTTAGCGCATTGGCGATAAATGCCCTGGTATCCCGGTCCCATTTGATGACATCTACCTTTTCGCCTTGCAGTTCACTGATGATATTCTGGATTCTGATGCCGCGAAGTCCGATGCATGAACCCACGGGATCGACTTCCTCCTGTTTTGCGGCAACTGCTATCTTTGTCCGAGATCCGGGCTCGCGGGCTATGGCCTTCAGCTCCACAACGCCGCTTGTGATCTCCGGGACCTCAAGCTCGAACAGCCGCTTCACCAGGTTGGCGTGGGTTCTCGATAGCAACAGCCGGGGGCCTTTGGTGGTTTGGCTTACTTCCAGCAGATAAACTTTGAGCCTTTGCCCTACGCGGTAATGTTCCGTTCTTACCTGTTCTGCTATGGGGAGCACTCCATCCGCTTTGCCCAGGTCAACAATGATCTGGCGGTGGTCCATCTGCTGTATTACACCGGCCAGTATCTCCCCCTCCCTGTGGGCAAACGTCCCGAATATGAACTCGCGCTCTGCTTCCCGAAGGCGTTGCATCACCACTTGTTTGGCAGTCTGCACACCGATTCTACCGGCGTCCGGCGGATGGATTTCAACCTTAATTGTTTCACCCTGATTGATGTCCTTTTGTATTTTACGGGCATCGGCCAGAGAAATCTCATGCCATTCGTCGGTTGGCGCTTCTGTAACTACTTTTTGTGCATAAACCTTGATCTCACCACTAGCGGGAAGTATGGCAACCGCAATATCGTATTTGCCGATCGATTCGTCCTTCCGGTAAGTCGATCCCAAAGCTGTTTCTACCGCTTTGAAGACTAACTCTTTAGGCAGGTTTCTCTCTGCTGCCAATTGAGTAATTGCTAACAGAAACTCATTTTTCATGCGGCGAATACTCCCCGAGCCTTCTCACTTTTCAGCACAAATTAAAAAAGTGGGTACTTCACCCACTTTCCATCATTTACGAATATAGCATGTTTTGCATTGCATTGCAATATGATTAAGGCGACACTCAAAGCAGCGGCGACATGAATACGAATACTATCAGGTTGGCAATCACCCACACTGTAACCAGCGCTCGCAGGGTCCACCGAACTTTTCGACTGGTTTGTCTTACTGAGAGCCTGAGAATTTCGGATATGGCGAATCCGAGCACAAGGCAGATTGCCCCGACGGTGGGATAGAAATAGAAGCGGAACATGACTCGGTCCGTGATTAGCACCACAGGAAACCACACCAGATACGTGCTGGCAAACCAGAGGGTGGTAAAAAGGAGGAGAGAATTCCGTCTGACCGCCCCATAGATTGAGTAGACAATCGATGGGACGATAAGAGCCCACATGGTCCAGTTGACACCGCTGGTGTAAGACGGGTTATACCAGAACGCCATGCCATCAGGGGAGGTGAGCCATGTCCAGGGATGGCTGGCATTTCCAGCGGCGATGTTGGAGAATTTCAGAGTGTTCATAGTGGTGACCATATAGTGGATGCGGTCCCACGGATAGAGAAGGTCTCCGGTGGCAAGATAATCCAGCAGGGGCATCAGGGCTATGAAGGCAACAGGGGCAGCGATCAGGAATAGGATTCCGTTTAGGTTGGCGACTGTCAAGAAAGAGGTGAGTTTTCTCTTAGAAGCATTGTCAGAGATTTCCAGGGGAAGGCTTGGGGATATCTCTAGAGGAGTGATCTCCTGTGGGTGTCCTGCAAAATCCCCTACCAAAATGGGGGAACAAAGGGGATCAGCAGAGGTTTTGGGACGGGCTTGTCTTGCCTTGATGCGAGTGAAAATCCAGTGCAGAAAAATGGCTGCACCGGCAGAGGCAGCAGAGAACTTCACCAGGGCCGATAGCGCAAGTGCTACGCCGGAGGAGATATACCGGTGGTGGAGGTAAAAGAGAAAGGCAGCCAGCATGAATGTAACGAGAAAAACATCAAGCATGGCCACGCCAGCCTGCGCAAAGCAGCTATTCTCAAAGGCTAAAAGGAATGTGGCCAGGAGAGGCACGTAGCGCCTGTTGGTCAACTTCTGGCAAACAAGATAGAAGAGGATAATTGAAGCTGCGCCGAACATAATTGGGAAGAATCGCCAGCCGAAGGAGTTATCGCCAAACAACTCGATGCCGAGCGCGATAAAGAGCTTGCCTAAAGGCGGATGCTCCAGACGCTGCAAGTCTTCCCCGTGAATGATTCTGTTTGCTTCCGGGACGTAGTGCTGTTCATCCAGGATCATCTGGTGGGGGTTGTTGATGACAATGAAGTGGAGCCCCAGCACCAAAAGCGCCAGGCCGATGGCAGCGAGATTTTCCTTTCGTTTAAACCAGTTGCGCCACATTTCAGGGTGTGTCCTCAGCTTTCTACATAGTATACACAACTAGATACCCACGGGCAAAGCCTGTGACTATTTACATATCGCATGAAAGGTGAATGATGGCCTCAACAATCAACGGATTCCGGGGGCAATCAGCACGATTGACAAACCAGATAGATTTGTTCGATGATTGAAGGACATTCTCGGTGGGTCCATCCACATGATGGGAAGACACAATGTTTAGAATTATGTCCAAACTGAGCAGGTTGGGATGGAAATGGTGGTCGTTGATAACTGCCCTGACGATCCTTTTCATTGTCTTCGTTGTTGCGCCAGCAGTCATCTATTACTCACGTGAACGTAACCCACCAAACTATAGTGACACGTCAGCTAAAGCGGCGATAACATATCTGGTCAACTACGATAGCGGTGACGGGGTTGTCAATGACAACAAGCAAACTTTGAAAGTTATCGAAACCGGGGTGCAAAAAGGCTCTGAGACTTGTTTTCATGCGGTGACAGTGTTCGACCAGTATCCAAAGCGAAAAGTCAACGCTGTTATAGTCGGTTCGGCAAAAATCACACTGGCAGGAGAAGAAATATGGCGGAGCCAGAATGACCTGCGAGCAGTATCTGAAGAAGTCATGCAGATGGATCTGCCGATTGTGAATACAGCAGTTACCAAGGTCACCTATTCGGGATATCAAAACTACCCCGGCTGGCCATATCATCTGAATGATAGCTGGACGTATGAGGCATCATACGATACAAATGTTCCTTTGCAGCCAAATTGGACCGACAAGTTCCGCGCCGATGTAGTTGCGGACAACGCAACTGTTAAAATTGGGAATGTGGAATATCGATGCTTCAAAGTTGTTCACACGCTGATCGATACCACTAACGGCACCCCCTCTGGCGGTGGTGTTGGGACTGCTATCACTGAATATTGGTACAGAGATGGCAAGTCGATCGGCCCGATCAAGATTGAAGACTCCTACAATTACAAGGGCACCGAGACCCAGATCATGATTGACGCCCCTCCGCTGCTTCCGCTGTAATGTCCTGACGCGAACGATCTCGCTCAAACAAAGCTCCGAGCCGGTGTTGCTCCTCTTTTGGGCGGGGTCCCCACAGCCGTAGCCGTAGGGTGGGGTGAAATGAAATGCAACCCACCACCCCACAGAAGCGGTGGGTTTAGCTTTGTTTTACCCACCTACTACTTGAACTCAAAAAGTTCAGGAAATCCAAGAATTAAGGCATCCCCAATCCCCTTGAGGATAAGGCGCACTCAGTGTACAATGAGGCCATGAAGTGCAGTCCTGATGCTGCCTGGCCGGAGTGTCCTGAATGAAATTCGAAAGGCCGGATATTTTCCGTCCCCCAAGCGAATGGGATAGCTATTTCCTTCCTCTAACCAATGGCTGCTCCAATAATACGTGCGCTTTTTGCGCCCTCTACGGAGAAAAACTACAGGTAAGGGAAGCGGATGACATCAAAAGCGAGATAGATGCGCTAGCCCTTTATGGGGGAACAGGAATCCGTCTCCCCGCCATCCCTGAAATAGTATATGAGATAGCGCAAGACTGGAACGGGAAAAGAGTATTCCTTCAGGATGGCGATGCCCTGGTTTATCCTTTCAGACAATTGCGGGAAGTCCTGCAATATTTGAATGAAAAGCTGCCTCAAGTGGAGCGGATCGGCTGTTATGCCACTCCCCAGGATATTCTCAGAAGAACACCGGCTGAACTTAGCGAGCTGAAAGGGCTTAAGCTATCGATCTTCTACACAGGGGTTGAGAGCGGCGATGATGAAGTGCTCACGCATATAGGCAAGGGAGTAGACCGCCGCCGGATGGCTGGGGCAGGCAGGAAAGCAAAAGAAGCAGGGATCACCCTTTCCGTCACGGTGATTCTGGGATTGGGTGGAATTGAAGGCAGTGAAAAACATGCGCGTGAAACGTCCGGCATCCTAACGGAGATAGACCCCGATTATGCCGGGGCGTTAACATTGACACTGGTGCCCGGCACCCCCATTTATGAGCAATGGGAACGCGGCACATTCCACCTGATTTCCCCTTTCCAATCCCTGGAAGAACTCAAAACGATTGTAGAAAACTCAATCTTTACCGACTGTTTTCTCAGCTCCATGCATGCCTCAAATTATCTTTCGGTCCGGGGAAGGTTACCCCAGGACTAAGGAAAAGATGCTAAGGAAATTGGACCAGGTTTTGGCGACGAGGGACCCTGCTTTGCTTCGGCCTGAACATCTCAGAGGGTTGTAAGCCCCTCAAAAAAGCAAATAGGAAAAATTGCCCGGAGGTATGCGATGAAAATAGATATCCACTATTGCACGCAGTGAAACTACAAGCCCAGAGCTGCCAGTGTGGCGGAGGAATTGCGCGAAGCTTTTGGAGTGGATCCAAACCTGATCCCCGGAAAGAGCGGCACCTTCGATGTGTTCATTGAAGGGAAGCTGGTTTTCTCAAAGTTCGATGCAGGCCGATTCCCCGAACCGGGTGAGATCGCCGGCAAACTCAAGGGATAGGATTGCAATGCCAAGGGGATGAATTTGGGCGGCTTTTGTGCTATCTTTAAAGATGTAATAAGAAAAACATATATACAAGGGGATGGTAGAGACACATTGATACACCGCATCGTTAAGAGTATTAAAAACCGACTTCTAGGCACCGGCAACAACAATACAGAGAAGACCACTCAGGATACTGCGCCAGCCCAGCAACCTATCGCTGAAGCGCAGCAACCCAGTTCTCCCCAAAAACAGCCGCGGCAACGTTCCGAGAGGCGTGCCCCTGATCAAATTCCCCCCTCAACCCCTTCCAGAGATGCATCAGGGCAAACGCCCAGACCGAGCCCGAAACCTCGCTGGGATATCTCGCAATTCCAGGTACCCCCGGCAGAGGGAAAGACTCGCTTTCACGATCTCGATCTGCCGGCAGGCGTCATGCACGCAATTGCCGACCTTGAATTTGAGTATTGCACCCCCGTTCAGGCAGAGATTCTTCCCAGAGCTTTAACCGGCTTGGATGCCACCGGCCGCGCGCAAACGGGCACCGGCAAGAGCGCCGCATTTTTGATCACCATTCTCACCCGTTTGTACCGCAAGCAACTGACCGAGAAACGGGATTCCGGCACACCCCGAGCCCTGATACTGGTTCCTACGCGGGAGCTGGCCCTCCAGGTTAAAAAGGACGCCGTTAGCCTTGGCAAATACTCAAGGCGCAATATCGTTGCCGTCTTTGGCGGAATGGATTACCAGAAGCAGAAGCAATTACTGGCAGAAAAGATGGTCGATATCGTAGTAGCTACCCCGGGCCGTCTGCTGGACTTCAAACGGCAGGGAGATATCGACCTGAGCAAGGTAGAGATTCTGATTATCGATGAAGCCGATCAGATGCTGGACATGGGATTCATACCTGATATGCGCCAGATCATACAAAGCACCCCGCCAAAAGCAAATCGCCAGACCATGCTCTTCGGCGCCACGCTAACGCCGGAAGTTATCAGGCTGGCTTCGCAGTGGACGCGGGACCCATTCATCGTCAATATCGAGCCGGAGCAGGTGGCAGTGGACACCGTGGACCAGATTGTCTATCTGGTCACAGCCCAGCAAAGATATTCCCTGCTTTACAATCTGATCACCCAGCAGAATCTAAGCCGAGTGATGGTTTTCTGCAACCGTCGGGATCAGACGCGGAGGCTGTCGGACCGGCTCAGAGCCAACGGCATCAACTGTGCGATGCTTTCAGGAGAGGTGGCGCAAACGAAGCGAATCCAGACGCTTGAGGAATTTCGATCGGGGAAAACCACGGTGCTGGTGGCAACCGATGTAGCCGGACGCGGCATTCACGTTGATAGTGTGAGCCATGTGGTCAATTATACCCTGCCTCTCGATCCGGAAGATTATGTGCATCGAATCGGACGAACCGGACGAGCCGGAGCCAGCGGCATCTCTATCAGCTTTGCCACCGAGGACGATTCATTCCAACTTCCGGCAATCGAGACGTTTCTGGGGAAGAAGTTCCAGTGTATCTATCCGGAAGACCGTTTGCTTATTTCCCCACCCCCTCCCAAGTTTATAGCCCCATCACCGCAGGAAAGGGCCCCTGCAAGTTTCCGTCCCCGCCCTCCGCTTCCCAGACGCCCGCGAAGGCCGGACGGACCACCAAGGGGAAGCAATCCGCCTTCTTCGCCTCCTCCCAGCCCTCAAGCGTAGGGAATGGCGGCAGACCTAAAGAAGCTCTGATTAAGTCCTGATCAACCCCCTAACCCCCCCGGCTTCAGGATGCAATTGCACATTCTCATTGAGGGGGATAATGGTCTTGATGGTCAGCCGACCATCGTCATAGTAGATTATCTCATCTACCAGCAAACGCAGCAATTCCCGGCGTTCATTGAAATCCATGGTTTCCAAGCCTCGGGAAAGCCTTTTTGCAAGGTCTTCCGCCTGCCTGCAGTAGCTAACGGCCTTGACCAGATGCCCGATCTGGCGTTCCAACTCATGCTGGCGTTCCTCGGCAGCAGCACGTTCGCCCTTTATCCTCTCCATCTCCTCCCGCATCATAAAGTCAGCATACATTCCCCTGCGATAACCTTCCACTAATCGCCGTTCCTCTTTGGGTATGTCTTCCAGTCTCTTTCTCACCTGAGCCAGTTCTTCCTCCAGCGCCTCGCGAGTGATCGAGTTCGGCTGAGTAAGGCGTTCCAACTCCTCGACCAGCAAATCCGGACGCTTCAAAAGCCCGGTAACCTTATCCCAGACCGCCTCCTCCAGAGGCTTTCCGCCCACAAGTCCAAGGGAACAGGGCTGAGGCTCACCCTTCTCATTGATCGGTGCCTTGAAACGAAGTCCTTTGTAGCAACGGTAGTAGAGACTGCCGTTCTGATCGGTCCATCCACCCATACTACTACCGCAGCTGTGTTTCAGTAATCCTGAAAGGAGATATTCTCTCTTGGTGTTACGCTTGGCAAGGCGCAGGTTCTCCTGTAGGCGTTTCTGCATAGCTTCAAACAGTTCTCTAGAGATGATGGCCGGGACGGCTACAGGAATCTGTTCTTCTTTAGGGCGCTCAGTCACTTTGACTCTCGGCTTTTGCCCCGGCTTGCTCGCCACCTTCTGGGACTGCCAGCGATTCTGCCACAAAGTTCCGGCGTATGCCTCATGGCTGAGCATGCGCCCTATGTTGCTAGAGCGCCAGCGTTGGCCACCCCTCGGACGAGGTAAGCCCAACCGATTCAGACGGTCGGCTAATTCGTTCAGAGATAAACGCTCCTCAATGTAAAGCTTGAAAGCCAGTCGAACGACTTTCGCTTCCTCCTCATGAATGACCAATGTCGACGTGGCAGGATCGTATCGATAACCGAAGGGTGATGCGGCCCCGCTGACGACCTTTCCTCGGCGGGCTTTCTCCATACGACCGCGGGCAGTGCGTTCCATAATAGCTCGACGTTCCCTTCCGGAACGCCACGCATCCAGGAAGGTGAAGAGCGATGCCAGAGGTCCCTTGCTGGGTATGGAGGCGTCAACCCAGACCACCTCGGCCCCAGCCTCTTGGAACTGCTGAAGGAGCTCGAACACCCTCCATTCGTCCCCATCGTTCTCAGGGCGGTACAGTCGGTCTAAAGTATACATGATAATGCCCTTGATCTTGCCAGAGCGGCCCAGTTCCAAAAGGCGCTGCACCCCGGGACGCCGCAGGTCTTTCCCTGTCCAATCCTCCTGGATAACATATTCGGGCGGGATTTCCCAACCAAGCTCAGCAGCCTTCAAAAGCCCCTTATCCCGTTGAGTATCCAGAGAGGTTCCTTCATCCCGTTGATCCGATGTGCTCACACGACAGTACACAGCTCCTCGTATCATCGTGCCTCCTTTGGCCCATTAGATGCCAATCCAATGATTGATATCATGTCACATTATTGCACTTTGTTCTGAGTTAATCCACAAGGATAGGCTTGGCA
>Ga0265296_1004891_pt1 | contig 11374 bp, 10 predicted proteins | sample MunlanPumphouse1_FD_189073 | JGI IMG/M metagenome (GOLD analysis project Ga0265296, IMG submission 189073) | Groundwater microbial communities from a municipal landfill in Southern Ontario, Canada - Pumphouse #1 | ecosystem: Environmental > Aquatic > Deep subsurface > Groundwater | place...
TCGGCGCCCACCGCCAGCACAATCGCCGCCCAGTAGGCATAGCGCACCAGGAAGCCGGCCAATGGGCTGATATAGAACTCGGCGTAGGCGCCAAAGGAGCCGGAGGTGGAATGGGCCACCGTCATCTCCGCCAGGCAGCCCATCAACAACAAGGTGATCAACGCGCCGATGGCGTAGCTGACCAGCACGCTGGGCCCGGCATAACCGATGGCGTAGGCACTGCCCATGAACAACCCGGTACCGATGGCGCCACCGATGGCGATCATGCTCATCTGCCCGGAAGTGAGCTGGCGCCGCAGGCCCAGTTCGCGATTGGTGATTGCTGCAAAGCCGTTGTCTGGCGTGGTCACGTGGCGTGCCCCTTTATTATTGTGATGGTTACTGCTGACCAAGCACCTGTAGGAGCTGGCTGTGGGAGCTGGCTTGCCTGCGATGCAGGCACCTCGGTATTGAGTCAGACCGAGGCGATTTCATCGCTGACCAAGCTCCTACATGGGTTTTGTGGTGTTCTCAGGTGACGCTGTGGCGCACTTTGAATTGTGGTTGGTCCCAGGTTTTGCCGTCGAGGATTTCGCCGAGGATTTCCACCGCATCCCACACCTCGGTAAAGCTGGTGTACAGCGGGGTAAAGCCAAAACGCATGATCTTCGGCTCACGGTAATCACCGATCACGCCACGGGCGATCAGCGCCTGGACGATGGCGTAGCCTTGCGGGTGTTCAAAGCTGACATGACTGCCGCGCTTGGCATGCTCGAGCGGGGTAATCAGGGTCAGGTCGTGGGCGGCGCAGCGGCTTTGCACCAGCTCGATAAACAGGTCGGTCAGCGCCAGGGATTTGCGGCGCAGGCTGGCCATGTCGGTCTGGGCGAAGATATCCAGGCCGCACTCGACCATCGCCAGCGAGGTGATCGGCTGGGTGCCGCACAGGTAGCGGGTGATGCCCTTGCCTGCGACGTAGTTGGACTCCATGGCGAACTGGCGGCTATGGCCGAACCAGCCCGACAGCGGCTGTGTCACCAACTCCACCAGCGCTGGGTTGACCCACACAAACGCCTGGGAACCCGGGCCGCCGTTGAGGTATTTGTAGGTGCAGCCAATGGCGTAGTCGGCGCCGGCCTGGTGCAGGTCGATCGGCACCGCGCCCGCCGAATGCGCCAGGTCCCAGATCGCCAGCGCACCGCACTCATGGCTCAGCGCGGTCAGCGCTTGCATGTCGTGCATGTAGCCGGTCTTGTAGTTGACGTGGGTGATCATCACCACCGCCGTGTCCTGGTCGATGGCTTGCGGCAGTTCCTCGGGGCTGTTCACCAGGCGCAGGGAGTAGCCCTGTTGCAACAGCGCGGCCAGGCCTTCGGCGATGTACAGGTCGGTGGGGAAGTTGCTCGCTTCACTGACAATCACTTTGCGTTGCGGCTGGCGTTGACGCTGCACGGTCAAGGCTGCGCTGAGCACCTTGAACAGGTTGATCGAGGTGGTATCGGTAATCACCACTTCAGCCTCGCCCGCGCCGATCAGCGGTGCCAGGCGATTGCCCAGGCGCTGGGACAGGTCGGCCCAGCCGGCGCTGTTCCAGCTGCGGATCAAACCGTTGCCCCACTCCTCGGCGATGACTGCTTGCGCCCGTTCCAGCGCTGCCACCGGACGCGCGCCGAGGGAGTTGCCGTCGAGGTAGATCACGCCTTCCGGCAGGGCGAATTGATCGCGCAGTGGCGCCAGCGGGTCCTGGGCGTCGAGGGTCTGGCAATGGTTTCGGCTGGTCATGGAAAGTCCTGTTTTTATAGGTGACGATGGACCAAATAATGAACGAAGATTTGCAGAATTTTCGTGCAAAGTGCGCTACAACTGGCTTAATAAGCTGTAGGAAATTCGAATTTAACCTCCAAATACGCGGATTAATTCTAAGCATGATTCTCGACGCCACCGACCTGCGCCTCCTGCATTTCCTGCAACAGGATGGCCGTATCAGCAACCAGGAACTGGCGGAGAAAGTCGCCCTGTCGCCATCCGCCTGCCTGCGCCGTTTGCGCCTGCTGGAAAGTGAGGGCGTGATCAGTGGTTATCGCGCGGTGCTCAATGCCGAGCAGTTGGGGATCGAGCTGGAAGCCATCGTCCACCTGTCATTGCGCCAGGATATGGAGGATTGGCACGAGACCTTTATCAAGAAGGTCCAGGGCTGGCCGGAAGTGGCCAGCGCCTACGTGATCACCGGCGCCAGCAACTATGTGCTGCGGGTGCAGGCGCGCAACCTCAAGCACTTCTCCGACTTTATCGTGAACCACCTGAACCGCACGGCGGGGGTGATGGATATCCGCTCGGAGATCGTGCTGCAGAAGATCAAGGACCGGGATGAGGTGCTGGACCTGGTCGTACGCAAATAACCAGGCCCACCGCAAAACCAATGTGGGAGCGGGCCTTTGTGGGAGCCGGGCTTGCCCGCGATACGGACACCTCGGTTTATCTGTAAAACCGAGGCGACTTCATCGCAGGCAAGCCAGCTCCCACAAAAGCTAGTTACCACAGTTTTAACTGCATTCAGTCTTCGAGAGCGCGCACGCGCTGCAGGCGTTTTTGCTCGACCGCTGCCACCGCTGGCTGCAATTCGAAGTCAAAGTCTATCTGCGCAAACTTGCCCTCCACGCCAAATTCACGCGCCAGCTGCTGATCCTCGCTGAAACGAATCTCGGCAATCAGTTCATCCCGGGTGGCATAGGCAAAGTCATCGTGCAGATACGGATCATCCGACAGGTTGATCTGCGTGGTCAGGTGCCGATGCCCCGGTGCCGAGATGAAGAAGTGGATATGCGCCGGCCGCTGGCCGTGGCGGCCCAGTTGATCGAGCAACTGCTGGGTCGGGCCGGTCGGCGGGCAGCCGTAGCCGGACGGGACGATGCTGCGAAAGCGGTAGTTGCCCTGGGCATCGGTCTCGATCCGGCGACGCAGGTTGAACGCCGATTGCGTCGGGTCGAACCAGGAGTAAGTGCCGCCGGTATTGGCCTGCCACACGTCCACAATCGCCCCGGCCAATGGCTTGCCGTCGACATCGCGCACCTGCCCGCGCATGAACAGCGGCACCGCCGCATCCAGGCCGTCGTCCAGCCGCGCTTCGAACTTGGACAGCGGCGCGCCGGCCACGTACAGCGGCCCTTCAATGGTGCGCGGGGTACCGCCGGACTTGCCGGCTTCCTCGTCGGCCGCGTCCATCAACATATCCAGGTAATGCTCCAGGCCCAGGCCTGCGGCAAGCAACCCGGCTTCCTGGTTCTTGCCCAGCTCATTGAGGTAGTTGACCGCCTTCCAGAACTCTTCCGGGGTCACTTCCAGGTCTTCGATGATATTCACCGTATCACGCAGGATCCGGTAGATCAGTGCCTTGGCCCGTGGGTTGCCGGCGTCATTGAGGTTGCCGCTGGCTTCTTCGAGGAAGCGCTGGGCGTGGGCAGTCTGGGACAGTCGAATGGACATGGTGCAATCCTCATCTTGTAATTATTAGGTGGCTAGACAGACTCAGCGATCATCCTCATGGATCGACGACGGATGCCGGCACAGGGCATTCACTTCGATGGCCATGTACGGATAGAGCGGCAGTTGCATCAGCAGGTCATGCAGTTCCTGCACGCTGTCGACATCGAACACGCTGTAGTTGGCGTACAACCCGGCGATACGCCACAGGTGGCGCCACTTGCCCTGCGCTTGCAGGCGTTGGGCCAGGGCCTTTTCGTCGGCCTTGAGGGCCGCCGCGCGCTCGGGGTTCATGTCGACGGGCAGGTTTACGGTCATTTTTACGTGAAACAACATCCCAGGCGTCCTCTTAATGTTTGTCGCGACGGAAGAACGCCAGGCGTTCCTCATCGATGGCCAGGCCCAGGCCCGGGGCGGTCGAGACATGCAGGTGGAAATCGCGATACACCAGCGGCTCGCTGAGGATGTCCTCGGTGAGCAGCAGCGGCCCGAACAGCTCAGTGTCCCAGGCCAGTTTGTTCAGGGTGAGAAACGCATGGGCCGAGGCCAGGGTGCCGATCCCGCCTTCGAGCATGGTGCCGCCATACAGGCCGATCCCCGCCGCCTCGGCAATCGCCGCCGTGCGCAACACTGCGCGCGGGCCGCCGTTTTTCGCGATCTTCAGCGCGAACACCGAGGCCGCACCTTCGCGGGCCAGGTTGAAGGCATCTTCGACACATTCGATGGATTCGTCCGCCATGATCGGCGCCGGGCTCGACAGGTTGAGCCGGGCCATGCCGCCACGGTTGTTGCGCGAGATCGGCTGCTCGATCAGGTCGATACCGTTGTCACCCAGCACCTTGCAAGCGCGCAGGGCCACGGCTTCGTCCCAGGCCTGGTTGACGTCGACCCGCACGCTGGCGCGCTCGCCCAGGGCCTTTTTGATCGCGATCACGTGGGCCAGGTCCTGGCTGACTTCACCGGCGCCGATCTTCAACTTGAAGATGCGGTGGCGGCGCAGGTCGAGCATCTTCTCGGCCTCTTCGATGTCTTTGGCGGTGTTGCCGCTGGCCAGGGTCCACGCCACCGGCAAGGCATCGCGCACGCGGCCGCCGAGCAGTTCGCTGACGGGCAAACCCAGGCGCTTGCCGAGGGCATCGAGCAAGGCGCTTTCAATACCGGACTTGGCAAAGGTGTTGCCACGGATGCTGCGCTCCAGGCGCAACATCGCCGCGTTGATATTGCTGGCGTCCTGGCCGATCAAGAGCGGCGCGAAGTGGTGGTCGATATTGGTCTTGATGCTGTCGGGGCTTTCGTTGCCGTAGCTCAGGCCACCGATGGTGGTGGACTCGCCAATGCCTTCGATGCCGTCGGCGCAACGCACACGAATGATCACCAGGGTCTGGTTTTGCATGGTGTGCATCGCCAGCTTGTGCGGGCGAATGGTGGGGAGATCGACGATGATGGTTTCGATCGACTCGATGGCGCAAATCGGCATGGCAATACCCGTTGGGTTCTTTATAGGTCTGGCCTGATTCTGTCGCCCATTGTTGTTGGCTTCCAATATAGAATTGGTCTCGAACAATACCCTCAAGGTATGAGAGGAACCCGTATGGAACTGCGCCACTTGCGTTACTTCCAGGTGCTGGGGGAAACCCTGAATTTCACCCGCGCCGCCGAACGCCTGCACATCGCCCAGCCGCCGTTGAGCCGGCAGATCCAGCAATTGGAGGATGAGTTGGGCGTGGTCCTGTTGGAGCGTGGCCGGCCACTGCGGCTGACCGAAGCCGGGCGCTACTTCTATGAACACGCCAATGTGCTGTTGGAACAACTGGCCAAGACCTGCGATAACACGCGGCGCATTGGCCTGGGGCAGAAGACCTGGCTGGGCATCGGTTTTGCCCCCTCGACCCTGTATGGCGTGCTGCCAGAGCTGATTCGCCGCCTGCGCAGCCATGACGCGCTGGAGCTGGAGTTGGGGCTGGCGGAGATGACGACCCTGCAACAGGTCGAAGCGCTCAAGGCCGGACGTATCGATGTGGGCTTCGGGCGGATTCGCATTGATGACCCAGCCATCGTCCAGCGCGTGCTGGTGGAGGATCGGCTGGTGGCAGTGTTGCCCGCCGGGCACCCGCTGCTGGGCGCGCCGGTAACGCTCGCGCAACTGGCCGCCGAGCCACTGGTGCTCTACCCCGGCAACCCGCGCCCCAGCTATGCCGACCATGTGATCGCACTGTTCGACACCCACGGTTTGGCGATCAAGGTGGCGCAATGGACCAATGAATTGCAGACCGCCATCGGCCTGGTCGGCGCGGGCATGGGCGTGACGCTGGTGCCGGCCTCGGTGCAGATGCTGCACCGGGCGGATATCGGCTATACGCCGATTGTCGAGGCCACCGCGACGTCGCCGATCATTCTCAGCCGGCGGATTAATGATCAATCGCCGGGGTTGGGTCATTGCCTGCAATTGGTTGAAGAGCTGATCTGAAACAGCCCAAACACCACTGATCCAATGTGGGAGCTGGCTTGCCTGCGATAGCGGTGGGTCAGCCACTGCATGTACTGACTGACCCACCGCTATCGCAGGCAAGCCAGCTCCCACATTTTGATCTGCAGTGTGTTCAGGCACCGCGCATGCGTCGGGCATCGTTGCGCTGCAAGGTCTGGCTGGGGGACTCGTCGAACAGTTTGCGGTACTCCGCCGAAAACCTTCCCAGGTGGGTAAAGCCCCAGCCCAGGGCAATCTCGGAAATGGTGCGGGTGGCCCCGTGTTCGAGAATTTCCTGGCGCACCGCGCTCAGGCGGTACTTTTTCAAATACGCCATGGGCGACAGGGCAAAGTATTTGCGAAAGGCATCAAACAGCTTGAACCGCGATACGCCGGTGGCCGCCTCCAGGTCTTCCAGGTGCAGCGCTTCGCGGGCGTTGGCGTGAATGTACTGGCGGGCACGGAGCAGATAGTGGGGCAACTTGACCCCCAGCACGTCGCGCAGCTCTTCGGAGTAGTTGTTCGGCTGGGCCAGGATCAGGCCCTTGATCAGCGAGCTTTCCAGGTCACGGGTGAAGGCGGCCTGGTCATACAGTTCGCTGCTGTGTTCCAGCTCCGCGATGAAGTGCCGCGCCATGCGCCACCACGCTGCGGGTGCGCCCTGCACCGCGTCCATCACCGACTCAAAGCGCAGCGGCGCATCAATCGGGCGCTGCAACAGGCCCTCCAGGGTTTCGCTCATTGCCGCGCGGGTAATCACCACTTGCAGCTTGCGGCAATCGCCGGAGATCGCCAGCACCTGGTGTTCATTGGGCGAAATGATCACACCCTGGTCGCGGTTGGAGATCAGGCGCTGGCCACCCTTGCTCAGCTCCTGCTCGCCCACCAGCGGCAGGCTCAGGCTGTAGCTGCTGAAGTGTTCGGCGTCTTCGATATCGATGGTCACGTCGGTGCCGTACTCAATTACCCCCAGCGTAGTGGCGCGGGACTTGAACACATTGGCACTGTGGTGGAATCGCAGGCGTTCCGGGGTGGTGGTTTCCAGCCGATGGGGCCCGCAGATGCCCGACATCCAACTGCGGGCGCCTTCAAGGTCGAAACGTTCAATGCGGATATCGCGTGTATGGCTACTCATCAGGTTGCACTCACGGCGGTTGTGGCCAGCGCGCTCTGACGGCGCGTCCGGTGGATCAAGGCAAGTTCTGCGCCACGAAGGCGGTTTACCCACTCAATGGATAACGACCGCCGACTAAGTGGATAAGAAGCCCGCTTTTGCGACCATTGCCTGGCAAGACAGTAGCCCATTGCCGCATGCCCTTGCACTGAAGTGGGTATTTGCGCCCCAACTATGCGGCCCATCTTCCCCCACTAAGCGGATAGCTGGCCGCCCCCTTGCCCGCCTCTAATGAACCACCGATTAGCTACCCAATAAAAGGTGCCTCCCATGAGTGGTGCAAGAAGCGTCGAGCAGTGGAAAACATTTATCGAAAGCTGCCTGGACTTTCGTCCGGCCGAGGGCGTGTTCCGCATCGCCCGGGACATGTTTACCGAGCCCGAGCTGTTCGACCTGGAGATGGAACTGATCTTCGAAAAGAACTGGATCTACGCCTGCCACGAAAGCGAACTGGCCAACAACCATGACTTCGTGACCATGCGCGCCGGGCGCCAGCCGATGATCATCACCCGCGACGGTGAAGGCCAGCTCAATGCGCTGATCAACGCCTGCCAGCATCGCGGCACCACCCTGACCCGCGTCGGCAAGGGCAACCAGTCCACCTTCACCTGCCCGTTCCATGCCTGGTGCTACAAGAGCGATGGCCGCCTGGTGAAGGTCAAGGCGCCGGGGGAATACCCGGAAGGTTTCGACAAGGCCACCCGCGGCCTGAAGAAGGCGCGCATCGAAAGCTACAAGGGCTTTGTGTTTATCAGCCTCGACGTGCAGGGCACCGACAGCCTGCAAGACTTCCTCGGCGACGCCAAAGTGTTCTTCGACATGATGGTCGCGCAGTCCGCCACCGGTGAGCTGGAAGTGCTGCCGGGCAAGTCGGCCTATACCTACGACGGCAACTGGAAGCTGCAAAACGAAAACGGCCTGGACGGCTACCACGTCAGCACCGTGCACTATAACTACGTGGCCACGGTGCAGCATCGCCAGCAGGTGAATACCGAGAATGGCACCGGTTCGGGCACCACACTGGACTACAGCAAGCTCGGCGCTGGCGATGCCAACACCGATGACGGCTGGTTTGCCTTCAACAACGGCCACAGCGTGTTGTTCAGCGACATGCCCAACCCCAGTGTGCGCTCCGGCTACGCCACCATCATGCCGCGCCTGGTGGCAGAACACGGCCAGCAGAAGGCCGAGTGGATGATGCACCGCTTGCGCAACCTGAACGTCTACCCGAGCCTGTTCTTTCTCGACCAGATCAGCTCGCAACTGCGCATCATCCGCCCGGTGGCGTGGAACAAGACCGAGATCATCAGCCAGTGCCTGGGGGTGAAGCACGAGTCCGACGCCGACCGCGAAAACCGGATCCGCCAGTTTGAAGACTTCTTCAACGTGTCCGGCATGGGCACCCCGGATGACCTGGTGGAGTTTCGCGAAGCCCAGCGTGGTTTCCAGGGCCGCCTGGAACGCTGGAGCGATATCTCCCGGGGCAGCCACCGCTGGGAAACCGGGTCGACGCCCAACAGCGAAGCCATCGGCATTACACCGGCGATGACCGGCACCGAATTCACCCACGAAGGGCTGTACGTCAACCAGCACCGCAACTGGCAGACATTCCTGCTGGACGGTCTCGACGCGCAAGCCCTGAAACTGCACGAGGTGAAATGATGAACGCGCAATTGCAGTACCAGATCGAGCAGTTTTTCTACCGCAAATCCGAGCTGTGCGACGCCCAGGACTGGGATGCCTATGTGCAGTTGTTTGACCCGCAGAGTGAGTTCCATTTGCCGCAGTGGGACTCCGAACACGTCTATACCCGCGACCCCAAACGCGAGATGTCGCTGATCTACTACGCCAACCGTTCGGGCCTGGAAGACCGGGTGTTCCGCCTGCGCACCGGCAAGGCTGCGTCCGCCACACCGATGCCGCGTACCTTGCACCTGATCAACAACGTGCGGGTTACCGAGCTGGCAGACGGCTGCCTGGAGGTGCGCTTGAACTGGCACACGCTGTTTTATCGGTTGGCGATGTCGGAGCAGTTCTATGGCCACGCCACCTATAGCCTCAAGCCCCATGGCGAAAGCTGGCTGATCACGCGCAAGCATGCGCTGCTGCTCAACGACACCATCAACTCGGTGCTGGATTTCTACCACCTCTGACGTTGACGTCCCCCCTTCAACTGTAGGAGCGAGCTTGCTCGCGAAAAAACCAAGGGCTGCGCGTGCATTCAGGATGCCCGCGCCATCGTTAACGTTTTTCGCGAGCAAGCTCGCTCCTACAGGTATTACCCAATCCATGGAGAACGGTGGATGAATCACAAAGTGGCCTTCAGTTTTGCCGACGGCAAGACCTTGTTCTTCCCGGTGGGCGCCAACGAGATCTTGCTGGACGCGGCGCTGCGCAACGGGATCAAGATCCCCCTTGATTGCCGCGAAGGTGTCTGCGGCACTTGCCAGGGGCGTTGCGAGTCCGGCGACTACAGCCAGGATTACGTGGACGACGAGGCGCTTTCCAGCCTCGACCTGCAACAGCGCAAAATGCTCAGTTGCCAGACCCGGGTGCAATCCGACGCGGCGTTTTACTTCGATTTCGATTCAAGCCTGTGCAATGCGCCGGGGCCGGTGCAGGTCCGCGCCACGGTGTGCGAGGTACAGCAGGTGTCGGCCAGCACGGCGATCTTGTCGGTGCAGCTTGAGCAGGGCCTGGATTTCCTGCCGGGCCAGTACGCTCGGCTGTCGATTCCCGGTACCGATAGCCAGCGCTCGTACTCCTTTGCCAACCGTCCGGGCGACCGTTTGCAGTTTCTGATCCGCCTGCTGCCGGACGGGGTGATGAGCAATTACATCCGCGAACGCTGCCAGGTCGGCGATGAACTGCAACTGGAGGCCCCTCTGGGCGCGTTTTATCTGCGCCACGTCACCCAGCCACTGGTACTGGTGGCCGGCGGTACCGGATTGTCGGCGCTGCTGGGGATGCTGGACGAACTGGCCGAGCGCGGCTGCGAGCAACCGGTGCATTTGTATTACGGCGTGCGTGGCGCTGAAGACTTGTGCGAAGCGCAGCGCATCCAGGCCTATGCCGAATCAATCCCGGGATTTCGCTACACCGAAGTGCTCAGCGACCCATCGCCGCAGTGGTTGGGCAAGCGCGGGTATTTGACCGAGCATTTCGACCTGGCCGAATTGCGGGATAGATCGGCCGATATGTACGTATGCGGCCCCCCTCCGATGGTCGAATCCATCAAGAACTGGCTGCAAGAACAGGCACTTGATGGCGTTCAGCTGTATTACGAAAAGTTTACCGAGAGTAATATCTGACCCCTCAGCAGTGAGGGGCGGGTCTGGCGTGCAGGATCAACCCTGAAAAAAACAAGTAGAAGGGAATGTTAATGGCGGATGACATGGTTAACCCGGTGGGCCTCAAGCGTGGCCTGAAAAACCGGCATATTCAGCTGATTGCCCTGGGTGGGGCGATTGGTACGGGCTTGTTCCTCGGTTCGGCCGGGGTGCTGAAGTCGGCGGGGCCGTCGATGATCCTGGGCTATGCGATAGCCGGGTTCATCGCGTTCCTGATCATGCGCCAGCTGGGCGAGATGATCGTCGAGGAACCGGTCGCCGGCTCCTTCAGCCACTTCGCCCACAAATACTGGGGCGGCTACGCAGGCTTCCTCGCCGGCTGGAACTACTGGGTGCTGTATGTGCTGGTGGGCATGGCCGAATTGACGGCGGTGGGCAAGTACATCCAGTTCTGGTGGCCGGAAATACCGACCTGGGTCAGCGCCGTGGTGTTCTTCATTGCGGTGAACCTGATCAACACCCTGAACGTGAAGTTCTTCGGTGAGACCGAGTTCTGGTTCGCGATCATCAAGGTGGTGGCGATCATCGGCATGATCGTGCTCGGCTGCTACCTGTTGTTCAGCGGCACCGGCGGCCCGCAGGCGTCGATCAGCAACCTGTGGGACCACGGCGGTTTCTTCCCCAATGGCGGCATGGGCCTGCTGATGGCCATGGCCTTCATCATGTTCTCGTTCGGTGGCCTGGAGCTGGTGGGTATTACCGCAGCCGAAGCCAGCGAGCCACGCAAAGTGATCCCCAAGGCGATCAACCAGGTGGTGTACCGGATCCTGATTTTCTACGTCGGCGCACTCACCGTGCTGCTGTCGCTGTATCCATGGGATCAACTGCTGCAAACCCTCGGCGCCTCGGGCGATGCCTACAGCGCCAGCCCGTTCGTGCAGATCTTCTCGCTGATCGGTAACGACACCGCTGCGCACATCCTCA
>Ga0265296_1004892_pt1 | contig 11371 bp, 7 predicted proteins | sample MunlanPumphouse1_FD_189073 | JGI IMG/M metagenome (GOLD analysis project Ga0265296, IMG submission 189073) | Groundwater microbial communities from a municipal landfill in Southern Ontario, Canada - Pumphouse #1 | ecosystem: Environmental > Aquatic > Deep subsurface > Groundwater | place: Canada...
CCCATTTCTGTAAGTTTTCCTTTTGCTCTTCTGTCATCTTTAATGATTCTTTTGATTTCCACATAATGCAATAGTATAGCATTATGCGGAGCTTATTGTAAAGTTATCACTGTTACACTACACTAGGTATAAAGCTTCAGGTATTGCTTATAATAATTCCATGCAACGTCAATCTTAAAAGAATACATGTCGTCAATATCCATAAACGAGCTCAAACACCCTTCGCATTTTATTTCAGGCATATTAATAAACGCCTTCCGAAATCCAATTTCATTTCCATTCAGCCAGCGGCTGTCACGGACAAGGAGATTACATGGAGCAACTCTTCCATCCGGGGAAATCGTGCAAAATAAACTTCCTCCGTGGCTGCAGATCATCTTTCTCCCCTTTCTGATAGATTCTTTTACATTTTTATAATACCTTTTGGATAAAATAAGGGTGGAGTCACCCTGTTCTTTAAGCTTTATAAGCTGGTCTAAGGTCTCCATCATAATCTTGTCATCATACTTTGCGTCCATATATCCTTCTAAATTGCTTGCATGAGACTGCTCTGAATAAAATACCGGCTGAACAATAAGCTTTACATCTAAAGATCTGGCAAGTTCCAATAACTCATTTATTTTCATGCAGTTATTTTTTGTGATTACAGAAACAAAATATACAGGGATCCCTTTGCTCCTTATTAATTCAAAGGCATTCATGACTATTTTAAAGTTTCCTTTGCCGCGCTGCTGGTCATGAATCGCCTCGGTCCCGTCGAGAGTCATATTTACACTGTTTATATTCTCCAATGCATCTATACATTTGCCTACAAGGGACCCATTTGTTGCCAGCGACACAGACAAACCCTGTTTACGGGCATACCCTGCAATCAGGGAAAAATCCTTCCTCAAGAGCGGCTCTCCGCCGGTAAAGGATATCCTGGCAGTCCCGAGTTCAACGAACTCATCTATCATCCTGCAAATCTGCTCAGTAGTCATCTCCTGCCTTGTATCGTTATAGATTCCGCAATACATACAACGCTGGTTGCATTTAAACGTTATATTAAACTGAATCGCGTGAGGGAACTTACTCTTAAGTATTTTGGCCTTTAAAAGCCGGTATAAGCCAAGGGGTATTTTGGATTTTATGCCGGATAAAGTATTCATTCAGCCCCCCTCTTAAAATACCTTTGAACAAGGGAAGCTGTAAGATAAACATCTTTTTCCCTTAAATCCTCATTTACTTCCACTACAAGGACTCCTTCCTTCAATTTTTCTGCATTTGGCAATGACCGATGATATGCCTCAAACCCTTTTTCTTTACTGCAAAGGCTAAGATATGTCGGAGCTGAATCAATGCCATAATCCAGCAGAAACCTCTTTAATCCCTCCATGTCTTCGCTGATTACAGGGAAACGCCAGTAAACATTTACAGCTCCCTGCAATCTGACAGGAATCTTTATGCCCGGCACACCCTTCAGCAATTCTCTTAACAGATCTCCGTTTTTGATTCTTGCAACTGTGCGCTCACTTGCCTTTACCAGAGAATTCAGGCCGACTGTTGCCTGGATATCAGTATATCCCAACAGGTAATCCTGCGGAAAATCTGAGAGCAGTTCATTACCCTTTAAGCCGAGAATGACCTTAACATTCCCGGAATACAGGCGATAAGTAATCATAGGACTTATTTTTTCTAATATATAAATAACGAAATATGTAAAGTAAGAAAAAATCCATTTTGAAAAAAATATTGAATAAATTATATCCTTGAGCACCAGATTTAAAAGCACATGGGATTGAGGCTTAATCAGATTTTCCCTTCTAAAAACAGCCAGACGATTTGCAAGCTCTTCGTTATTGGTGATTACCATGCCGCCGAACAGGGAAGAACATATCTTAAAATTTGTAAGGCTGAAAAAAGCCGCTTCTCCGAATGTTCCAATGGGTTGCCCCTTATATGAAGCATCGAAACACTGGGAGGCATCCTCAATAATTTTAAGGTTATATTCCCGGGCTATCTGCTGTATCTTTTCCATATCCGGAACTATACCGAAAATATAGGTCACCAGTATGGCTTTTGACCTGGGAGTAATGGATTTTTTAAGCTGTTCTATATCAAAAGAAAAGGTATCCAGTTCAATATCCACAAACACCGGTCTAAGGCCGGCCGTATGAATGCTGTTTACCATATCCGCAATAGTCAGCGGAGTCATCAGCACCTCATCCCCCTCCTCCAATCTCAGGGACTTCAGAATAAAATGCAGTGCGGTCCTTGCATGTGGAAATATAACAGCGGTCTTAGTATTGAAACGGTTCTTAAAGGCTTCCTCTAACCTTTGAGTCTGCCCTGAACATGCAAGCCTTCCAAACAATATCTTAAACAGAGCTATCAATAAAACACATAAGCTATTGGTCAGCTTTAACTTGTGAATCTTATTTGGACTTAACCAGACCCCAATGCGGTCTTTGAATGGCATATTCATCTTTGTCGCTTCACCTGCCTTCAATTGCATAGCTTACCTCTTCTTACGAGTAAAAAATTTCTACTCATTCCTATAAATACTATAATAAATGCACCCGCAGAAATAATCATTGCCGGCATTAAATATGGCACCCGATATTTAAACTCTATCTTATGCCTACCTTCTGGAACAGCAATAAATCTGGTTCCAATATATCCACGGTAAAGCTTGGTTTCGTTTCCATCAATGTAAGTTTTCCAGCCCGGACTGTATAAATCCAGAAGAGCCAAATAAGAATTTTGGTTGGCATCAGCTTCAAAAACAATATGTTCAGGTTCATCCCTTTCAAATTCCAAAGTATATTTTAAAGGCAAAGTCGCCTGTGGATAGGCTGGTACAAAGCTCTTATCTGATGTCGTAATTTGCTCTCTGACTGTTCCACCCTTTGATAAAACGTCTTTTAGATAACGATATTCTTCTGCCTGCTTGTTCAGCATTATTACTTTTGTACTTAAAAACGCCCGAGGCGTATTACTCCCTTCTTCTGCCATTAGTTCTTTGTACAATAGCTCCTGTTTTGCATGTGGATACAGGTAAACTATATTCCCCCCTCTCCTTCCTTGTGAAAAATAATATGCCTGAACAAGAGGAGAAAGCTCATAGTGAATAGCCTCTTTAATTGGTTGCTCCTCTCCCCTGAAAATATCGTTCATTGTTTTTGGAATCTCACCGGCATACACGGGTGCCGTATTAAGGGTTTGAGAATACGCAGGGAGAAATTTATACGCCATCTCCTCAGATGTTATTAATATCTCATCACTCACATATACACGCTTCCATGGATTGATATTCTTTCCTCTTTGTTTTGCCTCCTCAGCATTATTAAGCGCCTCATAAATCCACCTATTCTTCCCCTTGTTTGGCTCGCCGGAATATAAGAGTGTAATGGAAAAGGGGAATGTATTCTTGGTCTGATATGCCTCCCGGCCATCTACTGCTATTTCAACTCCGGGAATAAGTAAACCTTTTATGCTTACAAAAACGAAAATGACAACTGCAATTTTTGCGGATATATTAATTGCATGACTTAACTGAAAAAACGTTTTCTTTATCCCATCTGTCAAATAACTTACCGATTCCATAAGCAAAAAAACCTGGAAAGGAAGTTCTGCTACTGCTGCCCGGCTCGCCAGCCATGGAAATCCAAAAACATCCTGCAATAAGAAACTGCCTGTCTCTGTGATCAGGTGATATATCACCAAAACTATGACAACCCAATATTTTTTCTTGAGCCATAAACTAACCGTTCCTAACGCAACAAAGCTGGCTACAACCGGGTGCCAAAAAAAGTAGGGCATATTTGCATTAATCTGCCACCTTTGCCATGAATATTCTGCTATATAAAACCCGGCAAACAAGACAGTCAACATGGTAAAAAAATTAAAACTTCTGACACGTTTCATTTTGAAAAAATAAATTGTCAAAACCAATGCGATAGCAATAATGTCATGCCATAAAGACAGGATATCCGTTGACAGCCATCTATGAAAATTGAAATACGGCAGTCCTGTAAGTTGTCTGATTGACTCTTCTGAAAAATTAAAATATCTGCATAAAAACATCAATAATGGTTTCAGGATTAAAAATTCAACGGCAACAATCAAAAAGGCATGTATTTTGTTTATCTGAATATTTAATCTATGGGAACGGTTGATAACGCCAGCAATAACCAAGTTGCAGAGCGCAAAGATTAGGGGAACTTGAGCAATAAGACTCAGGAATATCCATCTCCATAAGCTCCCACTCAACAGTGCGGCTGGATTAAATCCTACAGAAACCCTGTCGAGGCTCAATGATGAGGAGAGTAAAAAAGGCAGTTGCCATACAATAAGTGCCACTAAAACAGAAACAATTCCTATACCCAGTGCCCATGAACGTATAACCTGTTTCCAATAGAATGACCCCACGCAAAAAAATACAATCATTATAAATATCAGACTATAGATTGTATACTGCAAATTAATGCCTGTCAGAGAAAATGCCAACAATAAGACTACCCCACTCCATTTATATAAATTCCTCTGAGTAAAATCAGCATCTATCATCTTTAATAGTGTGCCTATTGCCAAGGGGAAAGTCATAAAATAATGAATTGGAACAAAATTATAAATATAATATCTATATCCGGAAACCATTAATAAGGGCACGGAAAGCAGAGGATAATACCGTCCATAGCCTAATATCCGTCCCATCGCATAAAGAGCCGCCATCGTCAACCATGTACCAATAACATTGCAGCTATGATAGTTTTCCAGAGTTGGCTCACGGAATATAAAAAATAGCGAAAATATTGATACAGGCATAAAATTCCACTGAACAGATATCCTCCCAAACAATGAATAGGGATTCCATTGGGCAAGTGTCCCCTCCGCCAGCCTATGATAAAAATACCACCAGTGGTCAAATATTAGGGTATAATCCAGCATTCGATGTTCACGCTCATGAGACCACCAGGATAAATAGGCAAGATAGATAAAAAAAATAACTATCGGCAGTTCTTTCAATAAAACAATTGAATAGCTGTTCTTTTTAATACTATCAGTCATAATAAGCTTTTTTTATTTGCTGTGTCATCAAGCAGTACTTTAATCAGGAAAATCCCATAAATACAAAGAGCACCAACCGAGAGCCAGAACAGCTCTTTAAAATACTGGACCTTGTATCTAAGCTCAATTACATTTCTTCCGGGTTCTATCTTTATTCCCCTGAATATCCTGAATGCCTTGTAGAGATCTTTCTTATCTTTATTTACTGTTAGTCCCCAATGCGTGTTCCAGCTTTCAAATTCTATCAGTATCCCTTTTTGCTCTGCGTCTATCTCATAATATCTTCTGCTCTGCTCCGTCTGGTTTTTTAACAATGTAAACCCCGATAGAGACTGTTGGCCATTAACGGTTTGTGATAGGCTGCTGTCAGTAATTATATTCGCACTACTGACTTTCCTGTCGGCGACTTTCTCTAACGGGGTAAAGTCTTTAGTATCCTTGTCTAAATAAATAACTCTTGCGTATACATCCTTCAAGACATCCACATCTCCTGAATTAAGCCTTTCCATTACCTTGTCAAAATCTTCATTATCTCCTAAAGGTAAAATCCCAAACTTTGAATATTTCTTGTTTTTGGTAATTTCGTACAGATTCAAGTCCAGGCTCGGATAATATCCCAGCAACTTATAATTCTCCTTATCAGAAAATCCCTCCAAAGCTTTAGAGAAAGCTGAACCGACAACAAGATACTTTACCTGCATAATATCCCAGAAGAACTCGATATTCTGATTTTTGAGATATGGAGCATCAACCGCAGAAAATAAAAAAACATCATTATAGGAAATCTGCCCCTGAGAAACATTGAGCCCAGGATATATATGTTTTGTAAACACTGCATGGGGAAGGACATTTTTTATTTCTTTACTATCCAAGAGAGGTTTTTTTAATATGACATAATCAAAAAAATCTCTGTAATCTTTTGACATGCTTGACTCATATATGGCTGCATCGTGTATTTTATGGGACTGTAAATCCCCTGCCAGATATGTGAATACAGGTTCAGGGGTGAAAATCCTGTAAAAATAATCCGTCCTCTTATCCAAAGCCAGCAATTGGCTGTTCAGGGACAGGATTTCTTTTCGGTTATTTAAAGCTTTTCCTTCTCTCTCTGTGTTAACAAGATTCATGCGGTTAGGAAATACTACTTTATTGCACTGCCCATCGTAAAACTTATGATAAGAATCCTGAACCAATACGGCTAAAAGAGTTAAGAGGATGACATATTTTATGTGGTAAACAGCCTCATAATGTCCTACTTTAACACTTTTGTTTTTTAAGGCATTCAGAAAAAAGATTCCTAAATTTCTTAAGCCAAATAGAAATAAAAATGCAAATGCAGCGCTAAACGCTACAGAATCACGAGTTGGATACCATACTATTCCGGCAAAACGCATCAACGGGATTGTCAGGTGCGAACGTATCAGATATAAAACAATTAATGATATAGCTAAAATTTTTACCATCTTATTGTTTCGATAACTTTTCATGGAAAAAAATATGCACAGAACAAAAAATATCCTAACAAATGAGCTCAGTTCCAAAAAAAGATCATGGTCCATGCCTGAAATATTGTCCGGAGAGTAAAAATAGTATGACAGGAGAGAAATGCAGATGACAAACTCATCAATTCGTACAACAAAACGAGACCTTTTAAAAATGAGATATGGCAAACCAAAATATAAAAGGAGCGCCCATCTGAAATCACTTGAATTCGAAATCGGAATATAATCTACAAGGAATATGGGAACAGATGCAAATTGTATATCTGCAATAATGGAATATAATAATAAAATTGCAGCTGCTATATATATACTGTTCAGTATTCTGACAGACTTGCGGATAGATGATATCGCAACTAAAATCAATCCTACCCAGAAATATGATGAATTTTTAAACGAACGCAACAATTGCTCCCAGACAATAGTCTCGAAAGGGCTTGCTATCAGTCCCTCCTTAAACTTATTCGAAACCTTGATAATGTCATAAACAAAATAATACTGGTATAAAACAGCAACAACAGGAATAATGAACAGTATAAAGTAGAGCGAAATACGCCTCCTTAAGTTGCTTGGTCTCAATGGCCGAGTATCCATTGTAAACACGGAAACCCAGTAGATAACAGAAAGCATTATTAAATTGGTGTACACATAAGTTATATGACCTCCAATCAGCCAAAAAATGTAAACCAGATTAAAAATTAATATGGTCTTCCATTGTTCGTCTTTTATTATCCTAAAAATTAAAACCACCAGAAGCGGATAAACAAGCACTAAATTGCCTATTGTATCAGCCATCAGCCATCTTGATATAAAATTAATGCTGAAATAAACAAGCGAACCTATTAAGGATGTCAGATAGCCAAACTTCAGAAGCCTGCCGGCGTAAACAAAACTTGCAAGCAATATGATTAAGCTTAAAAATCTCACAAAATAATATGTGGAATCATTAACACCAAATAGCATGTATAAAAATGTATTTTGTGTTATGGGGTAATGACCAAAATACATTGCAGGATGCCCTCCGCCTACGTATTCATTCCAGACAGGCAATTCCCCTTTCTTCAGGGTCTCTATGAAATTCACCATAAATGACTTGTAAATTTCATATTCGCCAAGAGGATAATTATACGTACCGGTCAGTAATGGATATGTTATATAGAAAGCAATGCCTATTGTCAGTAATACGTATAGTATGTATCTAAATTTGTTCATAGAATTTGGCATATACAGGCTAAAAGGACATTTTACGATTGTCTCTCATAGAATTAAGCAGTAAAAAGATATATAACAGCAGAACAACAACAGAAAGCCAAAACAGTTCCTTGAAATACGGGACATTGTATCTAAGCTCAATTACATTCTTACCTGGTTCTATCCTTGTCCCCCTGAATATCCTGAATGCCTTGTAGATGTCCTTCGTCTCTTTATTTACTGTTATTCCCCAGTGAGGGTTCCAGCTTTCAAATTCTATCAGCATTCCTTTTTCCTTTGCATCTATCTCATAATACCTTCTGCTCTGCTCCGTCTGGTTTTTTAACAATGTAAACCCCGATAGAGACTGTTGGCCATTAACGGTTTGTGATAGGCTGCTGTCAGTAATTATATTCGCACTACTGACTTTCCTGTCGGCGACTTTCTCTAACGGGGTAAAGTCTTTAGTATCCTTGTCTAAATAAATAACTCTTGCGTATACATCCTTCAAGACATCCACATCTCCTGAATTAAGCCTTTCCATTACCTTGTCAAAATCTTCATTATCTCCTAAAGGTAAAATCCCAAACTTTGAATATTTCTTGTTTTTGGTAATTTCGTACAGATTCAAGTCCAGGCTCGGATAATATCCCAGCAACTTATAATTCTCCTTATCAGAAAATCCCTCCAAAGCTTTAGAGAAAGCTGAACCGACAACAAGATACTTTACCTGCATAATATCCCAGAAGAACTCGATATTCTGATTTTTGAGATATGGAGCATCAACCGCAGAAAATAAAAAAACATCATTATAGGAAATCTGCCCCTGAGAAACATTGAGCCCAGGATATATATGTTTTGTAAACACTGCATGGGGAAGGACATTTTTTATTTCTTTACTATCCAAGAGAGGTTTTTTTAATATGACATAATCAAAAAAATCTCTGTAATCTTTTGACATGCTTGACTCATATATGGCTGCATCGTGTATTTTATGGGACTGTAAATCCCCTGCCAGATATGTGAATACAGGTTCAGGGGTGAAAATCCTGTAAAAATAATCCGTCCTCTTATCCAAAGCCAGCAATTGATTGTTCAGGGACAGGATTTCTTTTCGGTTGTTTAAAACTTTTCCTTCTCTCTCTGTACTGGCAAGATTCATGCGGTTAGGAAATACTACTTTATTGCACTGCCCATCGTAAAACTTATGATAAGAATCCTGAACCAATACGGCTAAAAGAGTTAAGAGTACGACATATTTAAGAGACTTGATATTTGTATTGGTAAAAATCTTTCTTTTTAATATATCTGATAAATATGCTACGAAATCTTTCAAGCCAAATAGAAATAAAAAAGCAAACATAGAGCTGACAGCAACAACATCCCGCGTAGGATACCACGGAATTCCGACAAACCGCATTAACGGAATTGTCAGGTGCGAACGTATCAGATATATAAAAATCAAAGATATTATTAGAATTCTTATTATTTTATTTTTATCGAAACTTTTCATAGCAAAAAAAAGACATAAAATAAATAACCCCCTGCTAAAAACACTTAACTCCATAAAAAGATCATATTCCATCTTTGCAGTATTTTCCGGAGAATAAAAGAAGTATGAGAGGAGGGATATGTATACCGTAAAAATGACTATATCACCGATAGTCACATGTGCAGCGGAACTGGCACGGATTTTAAAAGCAAAGCGTGACAACAAGATATAAAACAGAAGGGCAATCCTGAAATCACTTGAATTCAAAAGAGGAATATAGTCAATAAAAAAAATGGAAGTTGATGTCAATTGAATATTTGTTATAATCGAATAAGACAATAATATTACAGCTATAGCCGGTATAATTTTCGGCATTTTGACATACTTGCGGATAAAAGATAGTGGGATTAAAATTGCTCCTATCCAGAAATAAGATGAGCATTGAAATGAGCGCCAGAGTTGCTCCCAGACAACAGGCTCAAATATACTAACTATCAACCCTTCCTTAAGTCTGTTGGATGCCTTTATTACATCGTAAATGAAATAATACTGATACAAAACTGCCAAAATAGGGATAACGAACAATATAAAGTATAGTGAAATATGTCTTTTTAATTTGATTGCCTTCAACGACTCTGCATCTATAACAAACACTGAAATCCAGTAAATAACAGAAAGCATTATTAACTGGATAATCACATAAGTTATAAGTCCACCGGACAACCAAAAGATGTAAACCAGATTAAATATTAATATAGCCTTCAATTGTTTCTCTTTTATTATTTGAAATATTAAAGCAAGTAGAATTGGATAAATAAGAAGATTTCCTATCGTCTCATATAAAAATAATCTCGACACAAAACCAATGCTAAAATAAACAAGCGCTCCGATTAAGGATGTCAGATAGCTAAACTTCAGAAGTTTGCCGGCGTAAACAAAACTTGCAAGCAATATGATTAAGCTTAAAAATCTTACAAAATAATATGTAGAATCATTAAAACCAAATAACATGTAAAAAAATGTGTTCTGTGTTATGGGATAATGACCAAAATACATAGCAGGATGCCCGCCGCCTACGTACTCATTCCAGACAGGCAGTTCCCCATGTTTAAGGGTATCTATGAAATTCACCATAAACGACTTGTAAATCTCATATTCCCCTAGCGGATGAATGTATTCTCCATGCAATAAAGGAGACATCAGATAAAAAGCAATAGCAATTATAAACAGTATAAATAGCAAGTGTTTTAAACTATTCATGGTATTAGTGAACAAACTGGTTTGGACAAGCCCAATTAATAAACGCGATCGCTACTTGATGCGCCATATCTGGATTATGCTTATTGCTTTTAAAAAAGCGTATATATAAATGGCGCAACAGCTGAGCCCTCAGTCAAAAAAAGCAGTGCTCCCATCAGGAGCAATATTAATATTATTGGAAACAACCAAAACTTTTTCCTCATTTTCATATAATTCCAAAATTCTCTTAAAAAAGACATTGAACCCTCCTATTTAAAAATTTACCCGGTAGAAATCAAAATGTTCTTTTCATATCATCTTTAGGATTACTTGGGAGCTTTTTTATCCAATGCGATGTTTTATTTGTTTTATGAGCAAATTTTTCCAAATCTATTTTAAACGCCTTTTTAACAATTCCCAGTGGTGTTAAAACAAAATAGAAAATTAAAGATAAGATGATAAAAGAATTAATCTTGCCGAGAATCGTACCAAGTCTCATCCATACCCTGTAAAAAGGCAATAAGATTTTGGGCAGAATAACTGCTAAAAAAATCAAAATTATGGCAGGAACTATCATAAAAAAATTCGAATCTTTGCCCTTTAAAATCGGCGACAATCCTAAGGCTAAAAAAATGCAGCCTACAATTAATCCAAATTTTCTAAGTTCGGATTTTTCAGTCAAGGTTAAACTCTTTTCGCCAGTCCTTATCATCTTTCAGTTCCTTCTGCGCTTTCTTGTCCAGGATAAAATCTTCCAGTACCAGATAATCCATTTCTGTCCGCATAAAACACCTGTATGCATCTTCTGGGGCACAAACAATCGGCTCTCCACGAACATTAAATGATGTATTAACAATAACTGCACAGCCTGTTTTTTCCTCAAACTTTTTTATTAATGCAT
>Ga0265296_1004893_pt1 | contig 11368 bp, 10 predicted proteins | sample MunlanPumphouse1_FD_189073 | JGI IMG/M metagenome (GOLD analysis project Ga0265296, IMG submission 189073) | Groundwater microbial communities from a municipal landfill in Southern Ontario, Canada - Pumphouse #1 | ecosystem: Environmental > Aquatic > Deep subsurface > Groundwater | place...
TCGTCCAGGAAGGGTGAGTTCTTTCCCAGCAGCGTGAACAGCGCAACGGTGCGCCGGGCGCGGGTGAGGGCGACATAGAACAGTCGACGCTCTTCGCTAAGCGGGTAGGTGTCGCCGGTGGGCATCGCCAGCGACAGCACCGGATCGTCCGAACGCAGGCTGGGGAAGCCACGGTTGACCATGCCCGGCAGGATTACGTAGTCGGCTTCCCTGCCCTTGGAGCGATGGGCGGTGAGAAACTCGATGTCCATCGTGCTGCCGAAGGCGCTCTTCCAATCGGCAGGCACGACGCTGCGGTCGGACCGGTAGCGGCCGAGCACGAACACCGAGACGCGGCCGTTTCGACCGCGGGGAATCTCGCCGGCGAGCAGTTGCTGGTGCAGTGCCGCCAGGTACTGCCGCACCCCGTCAGGCACCTCGTCGCGCTTGGCGAGCTGGAAGGCCAGCAGTACCGGCCCGTGCGCCGGGGTAACCGAGCGGACGACCTTGTCGATCTGGGCTGGATTCCTGCCGATGAAGCGGCTTGAGATGTCGCACAGGGCTTGCGGGCAGCGGAAGGTCTGCTCGAGTTTGAGCACCTGGCCTTGCCCCATCCAGTCGCGGAAGCCGGTCATGACCGAGACGTCGGCGCCGGCGAAGCGGTTGATCGACTGCCAGTCGTCGCCGACCGCAAACAGGAACCTGCCGGGCTGCTTCACCAGCGCGCGGCAGAGGCGGGCACGTGCGCGGGACGCGTCCTGGAACTCGTCGGCCATCACCAGGTCGTAGGGCGATGCATACCGGTCCTGCTCCAGCAGGCTGGCCGCCATGTTCAGCATGTCCTCGAAGTCGATGCTCTTCTCGTCGGTCAGGGCGTTGTCCCACGCCTGCATTACCGGGCCGGCGATCTCCAGGAAGCGGCGGTGGCGTTCCTTGAAGTGGTCCTCGGGCATCTGCTGCAGGCGGGCGGCCATGTCATCGAGCGACAGGCAGTTGCTCTTGGCATGGGCGATGAACGTGCGCATCAGGCCGATCAGATCCGAATCGGGCATCGGCTTGGCGCCGTCGTCGGGCAGCTCGCGATCCGGATTGGGGTCAAGCGCCACGCGGGAGGCGCTGAGCCGGTCGGTAAGGTAGTCCAGGGCATGGCCACTGCGAAGCCCGAAGGACGTGGTTTCGGCCAGTGCGGTACCGCGCCGGGCATGTTCCTCGCGTTTCCAGACCATGCCGTCCATGTAACCGGCGAAGTGCCGGGGCGGTTGGCCATTGGCATCCAGCGCGAAATGCTCGTGATACAGAGCGGCGTCGGGATAGTAGAAGTCCGGCCGGTACTGGCGGTGGGCGTCGGTGGCGGTATCGAACTCGTACGGACGTTCGTACTCGTAGCTCACGCCGTTGTAGAACAGCCAGTCGGCAATGACGCACTCTTCCATGCTCTTGACCCGATCGCCCTGCAGCGTGCGGATGTAGGGCTTGCCTTCGCGGTCGTAGCCATCGGCCAGCATGTCCTCGCCCAACGGCGGAAGGTCGCGGCCGAACACCAGCCGGAACATGTCCCACTGGGTGCGGAAACGGGTGGAGCGGTCCTTGAGGTCGTCCACCAGCTCGGTGAGCTTGTGAAAGCCCTGCGCGGCGTCGACGGCCCAGGCGGGAATGTCCGGCTTGCGACCGGTGGCCTTGGCAATGATGGCCAGGCCCAGTGCATGGAACGTGCGGGCTTCGACCACGGTGTCGGCCATGCCCAGACGGGCGAAGGAGCGCTGAGCACGTTCCTGCAGTTCGTTGGCGGCATCCTTGTTGAACGCCAGCATGACGATCCGTTCGGGCGCGACGAAACCGCGGTCAATCGCATAGGCAGCCTTGGCGACCATCGTGGACGTCTTTCCCGAGCCGGCCGATGCGACGACCTGCACCCGGTTGTCAAAGCAGATCACCGCACGGGCCTGCTCTTCAGTGAGCGGCTGGCTTTCGACCTTGTCCAGGAGGTCTTTGGCCAGGACCAGTTCGCGGGTGGTCATGCCCTCGTTGGCGTGGGCGATCACCGCCGGCCAGTCCAGTGTCCAGTCGTGCAGGGCAGACAGGGCGCGCTGATGGGCTGGGGACTGCAGGTCGCCGTGTATCTCCGCGTCGAGGAACAGCGGTTCCAGATCCGGCGCGGCCACGGGCAGGACGGGCCGGGCGTCAAGGAGGGCGGCCTGCTCTTCGTGGGTAATCCACCGACGGCCGCGGTCGCCCGCGTCGATCAGGGCGCGGGCAGCGCCCAACCAGGTGAGGATCTGGCCCAGCACCGTGTCGAACAGCGCTTTGCGCTCACGCCTGCGGCGTTCGTGAAGCACTACGTCGATGGCCGAGGCGAGCTGGACACCGTGGGCGTTCGGCAGGCCATCGACGGACAGCCAGGGGCCCGCATCGCGCTCCACGGCCACGCGCGACCAGAGCACACCCGGCATCACCTGCACCCGATGCGCATCCGTGAGGAACTCCCGGTGACGCTGCCCATCGATGCTGAGCTCGACGTGGTCGCCGTCCAGGCGAAGCCACCAATGCGGGGATCGAGTCAGAAGCCTGCCCCAACCAGAGGGGCGCCAATCGATTGCCATCCTTGATACTGCCTGCGTGCGTGGGGTACTGGCCCAGAGCGGGCCTCTATCGGGCTCCATGATAGAGCAGGCCTTCTGTGCACGCTTGTTTCGATAGATGGACTGCGGGAATGACCGGCCGTGTGCCAGCGTTCATGAACCGTACGGCACCCGAGGGGCCAAACACGCGACGCGCACATACCGGTCACTGATCTGCCACGCACGCGCCGGTATCTATGGACGCTCCATCCTCAACGGTGTTCGACCATGCAGGCCCCCGCCATCGCGACTGCCCCTGTTGACATGGATCGGCGCGCTGGACACGCAGCCCCCGCGCTGGAGGCTGATGCCCGCGACGTGCTCGCGCGGCAACCGTCGCTGCCGCTGCCCGGGCGCGGCCACACGCTGGAGCGCTGGCGCGCCCTGGGGGCCATTGCTGCGCGCGATCTGTGCGTGTCCAAGGTGATGGAGGCCCACTACGACGCGCAGGCGATTCTGGCCGACCTGCACGCGCCGCCGTTGACGGAAGGCGCGCTGGCGGCGGTGTGGGCTGCCGAAGGGCCGCAGGCGACGTTGTCGTTCGATCCCGCCACGGGCACCGTCAGTGGCAGCAAGCCGTGGTGCTCCGGTGCCGGCTTGGTGGATGAGGCGCTGGTGACGGCGCGCTGCCAAGAAGGCACGCAGCTGGTCCGCGTGCGCGCCGATGCGAAAGGCATGCACCCGCAACCGCTGACCTGGCACGCAACCGGCATGGGCGGCATTCCCAGCGGTACCGTGCAGTTCGCCGCCGTCCCCGCCGAGCCGGTCGGCAAACCGGGCACGTACCTGTCCCGGCCGGGCTTCTGGCACGGTGGCGCGGGCATCGCGGCGTGCTGGTACGGCGCGGCGGTGGCGCTGGCTGCACCGCTGCAGCGCTCGCCGCGTGTGAGCGGCGATGCGCAGATCGCCGCGCTGCTCGGTCGGGTCGACATGGGCCTGCAGGCGTCAGCGGCGCTGCTGCGTGAGCTGGCGACATGGATCGATGCCATGCCTTCCCAGCCGCACCAGGCCGATGTGATCCGTGTGCGCAGCGTGGTGGAGCGTACCTGCGTACAGGTGCTGGATGCGGTGGGCCGCGCGCTCGGACCGGCACCGATGTGCCTGGAGGCCGGGCACGCCGCGCGCTGGAGCGACCTGACGGTCTTCATTCGACAAAGCCACGGCGATCGTGACTGGGCCGAACTGGGGCGAGCCGTCCACGCCCAGGAGGGACCGTGGACACTGTGACCGTGCCCATCAGCGGGCCGGGCAACCGCGAGGTCGACTGGGACCGCAGCGGCTGGCTGCGCGCGCTGCCCGACAGGGAGGCCGGCGCGCTCTTGGCCGACATACGCCGGCTGGTGGTGGTGTCGCCCCATCCGGACGATGAAGTGCTTGGTTGCGGCGGCCTGATGCAGGCGGCGCTGGACCAGGACATCGATGTGCACGTGGTGTCGGTCACCGATGGCGAGGCCTGCTATACCGACCAGCCCTTGTGGCCCGCCGCGCGACTCCGCGATGCACGCCGGCGTGAGCTGGCCGATGCCATGCGGCTGCTGGGCATGGATGCCACGCATGTCACCACGCTGGCGCTACCCGACGGGGCTGTTGCCACACATGAGGCGGACCTGGCCGCGGCGCTGGCCGCGCAACTTGTGGCTGGCGATCTGCTGGTGGCGCCGTGGATCCACGATGCGCATCCGGACCATGACGCGACCGGACGGGCCGCGCTGGCGGCAGCAGCATCCCGTGCCGTCAACGTGCTGCAGTACCCGGTCTGGGCGTGGCACTGGCTCGACCCGCACGCAATGACGGCGCCGTGGTCGGCAGCCGCCCGCATTCCGCTCAGCGCCACCTTGCTGCGCCGCAAGCAGCGCGCGTTGGACGCGTTCGCCACCCAGACCGGCGCCGTTGACGGACTGGCCTGTGCACCCATTCTTCCCGAACACGTCACGGCGCGCTTCCGCCGTCCTTTCGAGGTGTTGATCGGATGAGCACGGCGGCCTATTTCGATGCGTTGTACCAGCAGCCGGACCCGTTCCACTACCGCAGCCGGTGGTACGAGGCCCGCAAGCGCGCGCTTACGCTGGCCTGCCTGCCGCGAAGGCGATACGCCTGTGCGTGGGAGCTGGGCTGCTCCAACGGCGTGCTTACGGCAGCGCTGGCGGCGCGGTGCGACGCGCTGCTGGGGACAGACATCAGTGCCGATGCGCTGGCCGACGCGGCGGTATCGACGCGGGCATGGCCGCAGGTGCGCCTGGAGCGGGCCACCCATCCGCAGGACTGGCCTTCCGGCCGCTTCGACCTGATCGTGGTCAGCGAAGTCGGCTACTACCTGCCGTCATCGGCGCTGCAGCAGATGGCGCGGCAGCTGCGCCACAGCCTCACCGACGATGGCCTGTTGCTGGCCTGCCACTGGCGGCCACCGTTCGACGCGGCACGCAGCACCACCGAAGACGTGCACGGCGCGCTCTCGGAACACCTGGTGGAAGCGTTTACCTATCAGGACGCCGATCTGCTGCTGCAGGGGTGGAGTGCACGCGCCACCAGCGTTGCTGCGTGGGAGGGGCTGCGGTGATCGCCGTGATCGTACCGGCACACAACGAGGCGCCGGTCATTGCACGTTGCCTGGCCTCGGTCCGGCTTGCGGCCGCCCACCCTGGCCTGCGCGGCGAGGCGGTGCTCACGGTGGTGGCACTGGATGACTGCAGCGACGACACCGCCTCGATCTGCGCCGACCAGGGGGGTGCAACGGTGGTGGTGGACGCCCGCTGCGTCGGCGCGGCACGGGCGGCGGCAGCGACCGTGGCGCTCTCCCACGGCGCGCGCTGGATCGCCAGTACCGACGCCGATTCGGTCGTGCCTGCGGATTGGCTCTGGCAGCAGACCCGCTGCGGCGCGGATGTGTTCTGCGGCGTGGTGGACGTGGTGGACTGGCTGGACTATCCCGATGCCGTGCGCAGGGCCTTCGCCTGCCGCGAGCTGGCCAGGGACGGACACGCGCATATCCACGGCGCCAACCTGGGCATGCGCGCCACCGCCTACACGGCAGCCGGCGGGTTCGCGCCGCTGCGCACCGGCGAGGACGTCGCGCTCATCCACATGCTCGGCAACACCGGTGCGACCATCGCCTGGCTGGCACGGCCCGTGGTGGCCACCAGCGCACGCCGGGTGTCGAAAGCGCCGCAGGGGTTCAGTGGATTCCTGCGCGCGCTGGAGCGGGAAGTGAGGGAGGCGGGGGCGGTGCTGGTGCCGACGAAGGCACTCCGGCACGGGTAAGGTTGTCCACCAGAAATCAGGGCAACACGCCCTGCAGGTAGCGTTCAATCACGTAACTGAAAGGACGCTGCCGGTGGTCGCGCAGCACGGCGCGCACCTCCAGCACAGTGGCCTGCGGGCCTTCGCCACAGTCGGGCCAGCAGGTGGCATCACCCAGCGTCTGGCGCTGGAAGCCAAGCGGCTTCACCACGCGTCCAAATGGTTCGTCGCTGCCATCCAGCGTGGCATTCATGGCGGACGTGAGCAGGTCGGGGACATACCAGTTGTCCGCTTCGGACAGCACGCGGGTGCCGCAGACCAGGCGCACACGGCGGTAGCGCAGCGGCACATCGGCTTCGACCTGCAGCGCTTCGCGCACTTCGGGCGGTGCATCGCGCACGACACCCTCAACGCGCACCGCCCGTACCTTCGCCGTGTCGGCGAGGCCCTGTTCGGCGCACCAGGTCTCCAGCGTGCTGGTCGCGCTGTGTCCCGCCAGCAACCGCGCGTGCAGCGCCTGCACCAAGGCCGTGCGCGAGGCCAAGGACGCTGTGGCGGCCGGCGAGGCCGGCGAGCCGCCTGTCGCGAAGGCGGCCACGGGCGCTGCAGCGAGCAGCGACGCGGCTTGCCAACGAAGACGGGCAGTGCGGTCGAACGGGCCCATCGTGATCCACCGTGAAAGAAGACGTCAGTTTACCCGGTCCTGTAGCGCGACCCGGCAATACGCGCGTGGATCTGTCGCACCGGTCGTCAAACCGGACGCCGGCGGCCGGACACATGGTCATTGCCGGGAACATGCCAGCGCCAGGGGAACGTCGTGGCGCGGCGGATGCCGATGCGCGGGCCGACACCAGGCTGCGAGGGCGGCGGCATGCCATCGCTGACGATCCGGATGGGCCCGGCGCTGTCGGTCAGATCGGTGCCGTCCAGTGCGCCGGTGATGCCCAGCGCCTGCGACAGGCGACCCGGCCCACTGGCCAGGTCACGATCGCGCCGGGCGGCGACCCGGGCCTGGCGCATCCGATCGATCCCCGCCAGCGGCGCCAGCGCCCGCAGCAGTACGCCCCAGCCCTGGCCGATGTCGCCGCAGACCGCATTGGCGCCCCAGTGCATGCCATAGGTGAAGTAGACATACAGATGCCCGGCCTCCCCGAACATCGTGCGCGTACGCGGGGTCATGCCGCGGAACGAATGCGCGGCCGGATCCTGGTCGCCGGCGTAGGCCTCCACTTCCACGATGCGCCCGGCACGTCCGTCGTCGCGCAGCAGTATCGTGTTGAGCAGGTCCGGTGCCACCTCGGTGGGGTGACGCTGGTAGAACGCGCGGGGCAGGGGTGTCCACTCAATCATGCGGCCCCCGCTGCGCGACGGTCCGATTCCGCATTGGGGGTCTCCTCGGTGGCCTGGGTCGCAGCATGCGCGTCGGAGCGTCGACAGGGGATCAAGCTGCCGGTCGTCACGTTGCGCTCGCGCTGCGTTCGCAGCTCATGAGCCGATGTCCCGTCAATCTGGCGGCGGTCCAGAACGGGAGCAAACCACCGATGATGAAACCGATGCAGGACCAGAACGCCCCGATCGCGCTCGATGGGCGCTGTTTCGCCTATGTGTTTCCGTGCGCGTGGGAGGACTACGGCAAGATCGGGTTCTCGCGCGATCCGCTGGCGCGCATCGGCGCGCTCCACCATCGCTGGTTCGAGTTCTTCGATCTCGACGCCGGCGTGTTGATTGAAACCGAGACCCAGCGCGACGCGCGCGATGTCGAGCTGGCGCTGCGCCGCCCGCTGAAGGCGCATCGCGCGCCGGCACCGCTCACCGTGCAGGACAAGGCCGGTGGCAGGACCGAGTGGGTACGGGGTGCCAACGATCTCCTGCGACTCGCCGTGCAGGCGCTGGCCGAGGGCGGTCACCGGATCCACCCGCTGCGCGCCTGGCTCGCCGCCGCGATGCTGGCGCGCGCCGACGGGTTGTTCGACTGGTCGGCTGCGGTGCTGCCGGAGGAACCGGTCGCGCGCGATGCCTTGTCCGTACGCGCGCAGGTGCTGCTGCGCGACGCCCTGGATGCCCACGTGGCGCTGGGGATTGATCTGGAGGGGCGTGTGCCGCCGCACGTGTGGTCCTGGTACCGGCCGGCGTAGCGCGGAACAGGTGCCTTGTTGGGCGCGCAAGGCGCTCATATAGTGCCCCCTCACAAGGGGGAAACATGGCCGACAACGGATCCGCTCCATCGTATGACCTGACCACGGCTGCGGGTATTGCCGCCGCCGGCATGGCGCTGAGCGTATTGACACCGCTCGGGCCGCTGGTGGCAGCGGCCGCGCTGGCACGGAAGTTCTTCAAGCCCAGCGTGGAGGTACAGGCGCAATCCGCAGCGGACCTGATCAAGGCGGGCGCCGAGAACAACGTGGACGAAATGGAGATCACGCTCAGCGAAGAAGCAGGGCTGCACATCAAGTCGGCGCATCCGGAGGTACCCATCAAATTGACGATGGGCAAGTCCGGGACGGTGACGATGAAGGTCAAGTACCGGTCGCCCCCGGCGACGGCCTGATCGGTACCGGGCGGTCCCGGTACCGACACGGGGGCACACCCCGCCTGGCGGGCGTGAATCCGGCGGGCGGATCGACCGCTACACTGCCGGTTCCGTGACGATTCCGGTGGGGTGCCATGCAGTCGGTTGTTCCCGGAAGCGTTGCCCATGCGCTTGCCCGCCAGGCGTGCCGCGATATCGAGCAGGCGTTGTCGCCGGGCGGGGACGCGCATGAATCCGTGCACGCCGCACGCAAGGCGATCCGGCGCCTGCGGGCGTTGCTGGCGCTGCTGGAACGCACCGACCTTGCGCTGGGTGACGCCGATGCCATGCTGCGCCGGCTGGGGGATGGCCTTTCCGGACTGCGTGACGCGCACGTGGCCGTGGAGACGGCGGCGCTGCTCGCCGCCCGCGCACCCACTGCGCCGTGGCCGTATGTGATCGGGCGCCTGCAGGCGCGTCGCGATGCCTGGTTGCGGCGCGCGCTGGCCGGCGATCCGGCATTCGGTCGCCGGCGTGATCGGGTCCGGCGGGTCGGCGCGCTGCTGGATGCCCAGCCCTGGGCCGCGATCACCCTGTCGCAGGTACGGGCCGGCCTTGCGCGCAGTGCCAACCGCGTGCGCAAGGCGGAGCGTCGGGCCCATCGACATCCGGAGCCGGAACGGCTGCACCGCTGGCGGCGCAAAGTGCGGCGCCTGCGCATGCAGGTGGAAGCCATGCCCTACCTGGATGCGCACCTGTCGAAGGTGCCGCATGTGCGCGGCGGAGGCGGTGAAGCCAAGGCCCTGCACCAGCTCAGCACTCAGCTGGGCTGGCAGCAGGACCTGCGCATGCTGCGGAACCTGGTGCGGGTCATGCCGGGCGTGACGGACCGCAGGCAACTGCTGGCGCAGATCGATCAGGCGCGGAGCAGGCCGGTCGCCTGATCGCCGTGCCGCTCAGCGCTCGCAGGGCACGGCGAGCGCGCGTGACTGGCGCTCGACCAGCATTGCCACGCCCCACAGCAGCAGACCGCCCAACGCCGTGGCAGCGCCGACATAGCCGGTGGTGGCCGGACTGAGGCCGGCACCGATGGCCATGCCGCCAAACCACGGCCCCAGCGCGTTGGCGGTGTTGAAGGCGGCATGGTTGGAGGCGGCCGCCAGCGTCTGTGCTTCTCCGGCCACGTCCATCAGACGGGTCTGCAGCACCGCTGCCAGCGCGCCCATCGTGCCCACCGCGACGATCATCGGGAAGATGCTCCACACCGAGCGCGCCGCCAGCGGGTAGAGCAGCAGCACGATCACCGACCACACCAGCACCACGGCAGCTGCACGGAAGTGGAACCGGTCCACGAGCCAGCCACCGGCGACGTTGCCGATGATCGCGCCGATGCCGAAGATGCCCACCGCGACCGGCATCCAGGATTCGGCCAGGCCGGTGACCTGCACCAGCGTCGGCGCCAGGTAGGTGAAGACGCAGAACATGCCGGCAAAGCCGATGGAGCCGATCGCCAGCGCCAGCCACACCTGCGGGCGGTTGAAGGCGCGCAGCTCGCGCATCGGCGAGGTTCGCTGCTCGTCAGGGTCGGGCAGCAGGAAGCGGGCGATCATCGCCACCGTGGCGATGGCCAGCACGCTGACCAGCGCGAACGCGGTGCGCCAGCTGAGCATCTGGCCCAGCCAGGTGGTAAGCGGGTTGCCCACCAGGATCGCGACGGAAAGGCCGAGCAGGACCTTGGACATCGCCGATCCACGCTGGGACGGCGGGCTGATCGCGGCTGCCACCAGCATCGCCACACCGAAGTAGGCGCCGTGCGGCAGGCCGGCGACAAAGCGCGCCAGCAGCATCGTGCCGTAGTTGGGCGCCAGCGCGCTGGCCAGGTTGCCCACCGCATAGAAGCCCATCAGCGCCAGCAGCAGGGAGCGTCGCGCAAACCCGGCACCGGCGAAGGCCAGCACCGGCGCGCCCACCACCACGCCGATGGCGTACGCACTGATCAGGTGGCCGACTTGCGTTTCGCTGATCGACAGGCCGCGGCTGATCTCCAGCATCAGGCCCATGCTCGCGAACTCGCTGGTACCGATCGCAAAGCCGCCCAGCGACAGCGCAAGCAGGATGAAAGTGCGCTCGCGCGGGGTCAGGCGCGCAGCGAGGGAAAGGGCGGGAGAGCTCATTGGGCAGCGGGAGGCAATGCGGTACGGTCCGTAATTGTACTGCTGCGCCGCAACATCCAGCCCGGTCAGGAACGACGGCGGCGCCCGGTTCAGCACCGGGCCATATCGGCCGGCAGCCGGCAAAAGTGCCGCGCAGGCCGCGATCGCCGCGTTCGTGGGTCAACGGGGCGGCAACGGCCGGCGGTCCTCCGCCGATACGGGACGCAGCTTTCCGCCTGCAGGACAGGGCGCGGCGATGGCGATGCCGATGGAAGGGCTGCCGTTCCGGGGTCGCAGGTCGTGCGGCAGGTATCACGCGGGGAAACCGTTCGTGGCTGCGCCGGGGCAGCGCATGACGTTCCGTCCCCGACCCACCGATGTCACCGATCGCGTGTGGCACGGAAACGACCGGCGCATGGACGCTTCCTGCGCCTCACGCGGCGACACCCGACGCCGGGCCCGCACGGTACGGGCATCTCCGGCATTCGTGCGACAATGGTGGACAGGCGCGCAGACGCGCCGACAGGGGGGCTATGACTACCGGCACGCGTTTTCCAACAGTGATCGGTTTCGATCTGCCCGGCCAGCAGGACGCGCCAGGCGGGTCGCGGGTCATCATCACCGCGATCCTCGACGGCGTACCGCCCGACGATTGGATGCTTGCCTTCCACCGTGAGGCAGGCTGCGGCCTGCGCGAGACCTTTGCCGTCGAGCAGATCCGTCTGGTGGGCGAGGGGCTGCACTTCGTCGGCGCCATCACCGATGCGCGCGGTCTGTCGGCGGCGGTGCGTGGTCTGGTCGAGCGGGTGACGGCGCAGGTGCTTGATCGCCGTCTCGCCGTGCTGGACAACCTCGTCGATGAGTCCAACTGG
>Ga0265296_1004894_pt1 | contig 11367 bp, 11 predicted proteins | sample MunlanPumphouse1_FD_189073 | JGI IMG/M metagenome (GOLD analysis project Ga0265296, IMG submission 189073) | Groundwater microbial communities from a municipal landfill in Southern Ontario, Canada - Pumphouse #1 | ecosystem: Environmental > Aquatic > Deep subsurface > Groundwater | place...
CGAGGCACGAAGTGCCGAAGCAATCCTATAAAAAGGCTGCTTCGTCGCTGTCGCTCCTCGCAGTGACACGAATACTTCCAAGAGCTGAACTATTACACATAAGTCGTTTGGCCGAACTGATCCAGCACTAATTTTAGGCTGGTTTAGCAGTAAAAATTAGTGCTGGATTTAATTCGCGCATTAACTTACTCGCACTGGCGTGCTCGTAAGTTAAGCGCTCATTAAAGATGATAAAACGAAATAGCTATATTTGCGCGTTGGATATAGGCTCCAGCAAAATTTCCGCCTGTTTAGCGGTAGTCCGCAAGAAACGGATCAGCGATATTTTCTTCGAGGATATGCCGGTAAGGGGTATAAAGGAAGGCGTGATTACCGATTCCATAGACCTGGTGAATAGTGTTAGCATTGTGCTGAAAAATTTAAAAAATAAATCCCGAGTAAACTTTAAATCCGTGTGCGTGAATATCTCCGGCAGGGATATAGTCAGCCGCCACAGCCGGGCGATTATGCCGCTTGCCGAGCGGGGCAATAAAGTAATTACCTATTTGGATATCCGCAAGGCTAATGAACAGGCGCGCATATTAGGTGCAAATCTGGAGGAAGAAATAGTCCAAGTGATCCCTTCCGGTTATGCGATAGATTCCAAAAGCAATATTAATAACCCGGCCGGCTTATACAGCCACCGGTTGGAGGCGGACCTGTTTTTGGTTTGCGTAAAACTTACTCATGTGCAGAGCCTGAACCGGGTGATTAATCAGGCAGGTTACGAGATAAAGGGGCTTTTTTTCTCCGGGGCAGCCACTAGCATTGCGGCCTGCGGCGAAGAGTTCAAAAATGGCACAGGCATCTTTTGCGATATCGGCAGCGATATTACCGAGATCCTGATCTTTAAATCCGGCCTGTTAAAGGATATCGAGATCCTTGCTTTGGGCGGCAACAGCCTGACTGAGGCGCTTAAGGAGGAATTAAAAATCCCTTTTGAGCTGGCAGAAGATATTAAGCGCGCGCACGGCATAATCGGCAACGCCGCGGAGATCGCCGAAGACAAAGAGATCCTGGTAAAAAAGAGCACTTTTTATAAACCGATCAAACAAAAGATAGTTGCTGAGGCGATTACTAATTCCGCGCTCAGCGCCTGTCAAAAGATAAAAGAGGCAATAGAAAAGAAGCTCTCCTGTTATGAAGTGGACAATTTTGTAGTTTGCGGAAGGGCGGTTCTGCTGGAAGGCTTTATTGAGACTCTGGAGAATACCCTTTCTACTCCGGTAAAAGTCGGCCGTATTGCCAGCCCGCTTTTATCCGGCATAAAGGAACGCCCGGAATTATCCGGGCAGAAATACTTAAGCTATCTTACTGCTTTGGGTATACTTGCAGAGAACCTGCAAGATAATTTAGGCAATAAAACCGGCGCTACCGGCCCCTCAGGAAATTTCTTCTCCCGCATTGTCAATCGGCTTAATTCTGTTTATCAGGAATACTTTTAATTCCTTCGTATCAAATTAAGCGGGTACTCTTTGGTGTCATTGCGAGGAGCGAAGCGACGAAGCAATCCCAAAAAAAGAGATTGCTTCACCCCTTTGGGGTTCGCAATGACACACTCCTGAATTGCACAAGCGATACCGATGCACAAGCGATACCGATTGACCGTCATTGAATTCTTATGTATAATATGCTCTAAGTTGACACTTTGTGTTGTGCAAAAAGTGTCAACTTAAGAGAGGGTTGCTGCCGATGGTCAGGGATAACCTCGAAAAAGTTGAAAGAGAGATTGCTGTTTCTTGCGCGAAAGCAGGGCGCCAGAGGCAGGAGATTACCCTGGTAGCAATCACTAAGGGCAGGAGTGTCGAGCAAATCCAAGAGGTAATTTCTTGCGGCATCAGCGATATCGGCGAAAACAGGGTTCAGGAAGCGCTGTTAAAATATAACGATAAGCGCTTGGCTAACAGCGCTCGGCTTATAAAATGGCATTTAGTCGGCCACCTGCAGACGAATAAAGTAAAAGAAGCGGTGAGGATTTTTGATTTGATTCATTCCGTAGATAGCCTGCGCTTAGCAAAAGAAATAGATAAACAGGCGGCGAAAATCAGCAAAACTCAGGATATCTTAATTGAGGTAAAGACTTCACCTGAAGAAACTAAATTTGGCATTAATCCAGATGAACTGCCGCAGTTTGTTAAAGAAATCGCGCAGCTGAAGCATATCAGCGTAAAGGGCCTAATGACTATTGCCCCGATGGTAGATAATCCTGAAAAAACCCGCATTTATTTTCGGCGTTTACGAATGTTGTTAGAAGAAGTTAATTTACTGTCGACTATTAACTATCGGCTATCGGCTATTTCAATGGGGATGAGCGATGACTTTGCAGCGGCAATTGAAGTTGGTTCTACCATGGTTCGTATCGGAAGGGCGGTTTTTGACTGATGATTGGCATAATCGGCTTCGGGAATATGGGCTCGGCAATCGCACAACGTATTAAGGCAGAATACAGGGTTACAGTTTTCGATAAAGACAAAGCAAAAACTAAAAGCCTGCAGGATATTCAATCTGCCGCTAGTATCGCCGATTTAGTCAAAAATTCTGAAACTATTATCCTGGCGGTTAAGCCGCATGATTTTGAGCATGTTCTAAGGGAAATTAAAAATTTCGCCTTAGGAAAATTAATTATTTCCATTGCTGCAGGTATCAGCACCAAACATATAGAGGGGGTTTTAGGAAATGTCCGGGTTATCCGGGCGATGCCGAATCTGGGGGCAGGAATCGGAGAGTCGGTAACTTGTTTATGCCGGGGCAAAAATGCTTCTGAAGAAGACCTGGATTTTGCCCAGCAGCTTATTTATTACTTAGGGGCAATCCGTCAGGTGCCGGAAAAATTGATGAATGCCGCAACTGCTATCTGCGGCAGTGGGCCGGCTTATGTTTTCGATTTTATCGAGGCAAATTCACTGCAGGCTGATAATCTACCCCAGCATGCAATTGAGGATTTGATCAAACGCTTAGAGCGTGCGGCAGAAGCCGTTGGATTCGAAGATGAGGACGCCGGTTTCCTTGCTTTTAATACCGTCAATAGCAGCATTAGTTTGCTGAAAAAAACAAAACTTCCTGCCGGAGAATTAAAAAAACAGGTAGCTTCCAAAGGCGGGACTACGGAAAAGGCATTAGAGGTTTTAAAAAAGGGCGGTTCTTGGGAAGAGGCGGCGCTTGCCGCCTTAAAGAGGGCGGAGGAGTTGTCCGGCGGCTATTTATAAACTTAAAAAGTAATGGAATACCTGTTCGCGCACGAAATTTTTTGCCGTGCCCTGCGGTTTACGTCTCGCTTCCGCTCGCAAGATAGCATTCGGCAAGGCAACTCGCTTTAGCTCGACGTAATTCCTTGGGCACAAATGCCCAAAAAATTTCCAATTGTGCGCTCACAGGTAATTCCATTACTTATGCGTAAACAAATAGTATATAATTTGAGTAGGAGGGATAAGATGGGGCGCATCGGCATTATCGGAGGAAGCGGTTTATATAAAATAGAAGGGTTTAAAAAAGTAAAGAGGGTTTTAATTAAGACTCCTTTTGGCAATCCTTCAGGAGAATTCGTCTTGGGCAGCTTAAGCGGACGCGATGTAGTCTTTGTGCCGCGCCATGATATAGGGCATAGTATCTCGCCTAGCCACATTAATTATCGCGCTAATATTTACGGCATGAAAAAGCTGGGAGTGGAGCGCATAATCTCAATAAGCGCCTGTGGCAGCCTTAAGGAAGAATTAAAGCCGTTGGATTTTGTGGTGGCGGACCAGTTTGTCGACCGCACTAACCACGCCCGGGAGATGAGTTTTTTTGAAAAAGGGATTGTCGCGCACATTGTCTTTGCCCACCCGGTTTGCAGCGAGCTAGCCGGAGTGGTCTATGGCGCCGGGAAAAAGCTGAATTTAAATATGCACAAAGGCGGCACCTATATTAATATGGAAGGGCCGGCGTTTTCTACTCTGGCTGAATCAAGGCTTTACCGCAGCTGGGGTATGGATATTATCGGTATGACTAATATGCCGGAGGCAAAATTAGCCCGCGAGGCGGAGATTTGTTATTCCACGCTAGCCTGTATTACCGATTATGACTGTTGGCATCCCGGGCATGAATCGGTAACCATAGACCTGGTGATTCAGAATTTGCTGAAGAACACGCAAAACGCCCTGCGGTTGATTTCTCAAGTAATCAAGGACATGCCGCAGCAGAGGTCATGCGCCTGCTCCACAGCGCTTAAATACGCGATTGTTACCGACCCTAAGAAAATTTCGGAAAAAACGAAAAAGGACTTGAAAATAATCATCGGGAAGTATATTAATTAGTTATTACTGAAGAGAGCTGCTGTAGTTGCCCAATTCATTGGGCCCGATAAATCGGGCAACTACAATACATGGTATAAACAAAGAGGTTTTTTAGCATGGAATATAAAGATACATTGAATTTGCCCAAGACCGATTTTCCCATGAAGGCTGGCCTGCCTAAGCGCGAGCCGGTATTTCTGGAAGGGTGGCAGAAACAGGATATTTACCGTTTAATCCGCCAGAGGTCTTTGGGCAAGGAAAAATATATCCTGCATGACGGCCCGCCTTATGCCAACGGCGATATCCATATCGGGCATGCCCTGAATAAAACCTTAAAAGATATCATTGTCAAATATAAAACCATGCGCGGTTTTGATTCTGCCTATGTGCCGGGATGGGACTGCCATGGCCTGCCGATAGAGCATAAGTTATTCAAGGAATTAAAAATAAATAAACTGCAGATTTCGCAGATTGAATTCCGCAAGCAGGCCGGCGATTACGCCCTGCAGTTTGTTGCCAAACAAAAAGAGCAGTTTAAACGGCTGGGGGTTTTTGCAGACTGGGAAAATCCCTACCTGACTTTAAGCAGGGACTATGAAAGGAAAATTGTTGAATCATTCAGAGAGTTATTTTTGCAAGGCTATATCCAGCGCGGCTTAAAGCCGGTGAACTGGTGTTTTAAGTGCGAGACTGCCCTGGCTGAGGCAGAGGTAGAATACGAGAATCATACTTCGCCTTCGGTTTATGTGAAATTTAAGCTCGAGGATAAAGAGGGCTTTTTGGCGGATAGCTATTTACTGATTTGGACTACGACACCCTGGACTTTGCTTGCCAATATGGCGGTGGCAGTGCATCCGGATTTGGTTTATTCCTGCGTAAAATGCGCTGTGGGAAATTTGATTATTGCTAAGGATTTATTATCCGTTGTATTAGCGCAAGGCGGAATCAACCAGCACGAGTTGATTAAAGAATTCACCGGCAGGCAGCTGGAAGGCTTAATTTATAAACATCCCTTTGGCTTAAGAAAAGGCAGGGTGGTTTCGGGAGAGCATGTTTCCAAAGAAGAGGGCACCGGCTTAGTGCATATTGCTCCCGGGCACGGCGCTGAAGATTATATCCTCGGGGTAAAATATAAACTGGAAGTAGTAATGCCGGTGGACGCGCAAGGGAATTTTGATCAAACTACCGGTGAATTCGCCGGCATGAATGTTTATGACGCCAATAAACTGATTATTGAAAAATTGATTAACTTAGGCGCATTGTTTTTCCAAGTAAAACTGGAGCATTCTTATCCGCATTGCTGGCGCTGTAAAACCCCGGTGATCTTCCGGGCGACAAAACAATGGTTCCTGATGATTGACCATCTGGGTTTAAGAAAAAAATTACTGCGGGAAATTGAATTAGTGCGCTGGATTCCCGAAGCAGGCAAAGAGCGCCTTGCCGCGATGGTAGAGCTGCGCCCGGATTGGTGCCTATCGCGGCAGAGGTATTGGGGGGTGCCGCTGCCGGCCTTGCGCTGCGAAAACTGCCGCGAAGAATTTTTTGACGCCCGGGTTATCGATAAATTCATTGCATTTATAGCACTTGAAGGCTCTGACAGCTGGTTCCAGCGGGAGGTTGAGGATTTCATTTATCCGGGCCTGAATTGCCCGAATTGTAAAGAGAATAAATTTTCTAAAAATACGGATATCCTGGATGTCTGGTTTGATTCCGGGGTAAGCTGGCAGGCAGTCTTAAAACAGAGGCAGGAGTTAGGCGGCATTCCTTGCGCCTTATACTTAGAAGGCTCTGACCAGCACCGCGGCTGGTTTCAGTCTTCGCTTATACCGGCTGTGGCTATCGAGGGGAAAGCACCCTTTAAAGCGGTGCTTACCCATGGGCATGTAGTTGACGGCGCAGGCAGAAAGATGTCCAAGTCATTAGGGAACGTTACCAGCCCCCACGATATTATCAAAGATTACGGCGCGGATATCCTGCGTTTATGGGTGGCTTCCAGCGATTATCGGGAAGATATCCGCATTTCCAAAGAAATGCTGGCGCGATTATCGGAGGCCTACCGGAAAATCAGAAACACGATTAAATTTATCTTAAGCAACCTTTACGATTTTGATCCGGCCCGGGACAGGGTTAGCCCGGAAAAGCTAAAAAAAATCGACCAATGGATTTTATTCAGGCTGCAACAGATGCTGAAAAAAGTTTCCAGCGCTTACGAAAGCTTTGATTTTCACGGCGCTTATAAAGGGATTTATGATTTTTGTAACGAAGACCTGTCGATGTATTACTTAGATATGATTAAGGGCAGGCTTTATACTGCGGCTGCCTCCTCTGTAGAGCGCCGCGCGGCGCAGAGCGCGATTTATGAAGCGTTGAATATCATAATAAGGGTTTCCGCGCCAATCTTAAGTTTTACCGCGGAAGAGGCCTGGCAATATATGCCGCATACCATGGAAGATAAGGCTGTTATTAGCGTGCATCTTCTGGACTGGCCCGGCGAGACGGCAGAAATTAACTTGGCAATAGAGCCCGAATTAAAACCGGCGCTGGAATTAATTCCGGAAATCGCCAAGGCTTTAGAACAGATGCGCGGCCAGGGGATAATCGGCAGTTCTTTTGACGCGCAAATAAATCTATTGACAAAAGATGAAATTCGTTATAAAAGTTTAATAAGTTTAGAGCAGGAACTGGCGGAGATTTATAAGGTTTCGCAGGTAAGTATCCTGAAAACCGATAACCTTGAGGGCGAAGTTGAGGTTAAGGTAGATATTGCCCTGGGGCAAAAATGCCCGCGCTGCTGGAATTACAGCCAGGTAATCGGCCAGTCGCAAAAGCACCCCCTTCTCTGCAGCAGCTGCCTTGTGGTGCTTTCAAAACAGGAGTAAGGAAAGTGAAAAAAAAGCTGAGCAAAAAAGAGCTGAATGATTTTAAGAAATTGATCCAAAAAACCAAGGAGAGTGTCCTCGACGGGATAAAGCATATTTCAGATGATACGCTGAAGAAATCCCAGAAGGATGCATCGGGAGATATGTCCGGGTATTCCTACCATATGGCGGATGTCGCCACCGATACCTACGACAGGGAATTCTCTTTAGGCATTGCCTCCAACGAGCGCGGCATTTTATACGAGTTAGACGACGCCGCCAAGAGAATTGAAGAAGGGACCTTCGGTATCTGCGAAGAATGCTCAGGCCCAATCGCCAAAAACAGGCTCAAGGCAGTCCCGCAAGCGCGCCTCTGCGTAAAATGCCAGGAAAAAAAGGAGAAAAAGTAGTTGCCGTCGTTTTAGTAATTCTTGCCTTGGACCAGCTCAGCAAAATCCTGATTGTAAAGAATCTTTTCCTCGGGCAGTCTCTGCCTGTCATTAACGGCGTATTTCATTTAAGCCTGGTGCATAACCGGGGCGCTGCCTTCGGAATCCTGAATAATCTTACCCCTTTATTTATTTTGACATCGTTAGCCGCGGTAATTTTAATTTTTGCCTCGCTGAAAAAAAACAGGAGTATAAGTTTAGAGAACTTCGCCTTGAGCCTGATTCTGGCGGGGGCATTGGGAAACCTTATTGACCGGATATTTTTAGGTTACGTAATTGATTTTTTAGATTTTCGCGTCTGGCCGGTGTTTAACGTTGCTGACAGCGCTATTACTGTCGGAGCAATACTATTGGGATGGAAAATTTTGTCGCCAAACACTAAAAAAGCCAACTAAGTTAACGCTTAAAAAACTTCTTTGTTCATACCATGTATTGTAGTTGCCCGATTTATCGGGCCCAATAAATTGGGCAACTACAGGAGTTTTTCAGTAATAACTAAACTATGCATCCTATCATCTGCACGATTGGCCCTTTCACGCTTTATTCCTATGGTTTGATGCTGGCAATTGCTTTTTTAGCCGGCAGCAGGCTTGCCTGTATTCAGGCAAAGAAAGAAAAAATTTGCCCGGATGCTGTTTTTAATCTTTTATTTATCGCTTTTTTTAGCGGGATTATCGGAGCCCGCATTTTTTATATCGCAGGGCACCTTGCCGACTATCTGGCTGACCCTAAAGAAATCTTTATGCTGCAGCACGGCGGCTTATCCTGGTTTGGCGGCTTGCTTTTTGGCATTATCGCGGCGGTTTATTATTTAAAAAAACATGCTCTAGCGAAATATAAAATACTGGATTTAATCGCTCCTTTTATAGCTTTAGGCCAGGCTATCGGCAGGCTCGGCTGTTTTTTAAACGGCTGCTGTTTTTCCAAGGCAGGGGTGGCAATCCAGGCGCAAATAGTTTCATCATTTCTATTGCTGGCGATTTTTGTTTTTTTAAGGTTCTTGCAGGATAGGCCGTATAAACCGGGGCAGGTATTTTTTAGTTACCTGTTATTATATTCCATAAAAAGGTTTTTTGTCGAGCTTCTACGCGGGGACAATCCTCCTTTTGTATGGTCTCTGACGCTGTTTCAGCTCTTCAGTATCGCGCTATTCTTAATCTCCGCCTGGAGGCTTATCAGGATAAACAGGGCAAAATAAATGCAACAGCATACTCTCAAAGTTTCCTTGGAAGATGCCGGAAAACGCTTAGATATTTACCTGCTGGAATTTTTTCAGCAGCAAAATATGGGCTTATCGCGCACCTTTATCCAGAAACTACTCAAAGAAAACCAGGTTACCAGTAACGGGGTTGTTGCAATTAAGGCGCACCATAAGGTTAATAGCGGCGATGAGATTATTGTCAGCATCGGGGATAAAAAAATAAATACCCTGGAGCCGGAAGATATCCCCCTGGAGATTGTTTATCAGGACGCGGATGTCGCGGTGATCAATAAACCCGCGGGCCTGGTGGTGCATCCGGCGCCGGGCAATTACGCGCATACTTTAGTCAACGCGCTGCTCTATCACTTTAAAGAACTCTCAGATATTAACCCGCTGCGGCCGGGGATTGTGCACCGCTTAGATAAAGATGCATCCGGATTGCTGGTAGTTGCCAGGAATAACCGCGCCCACCTGATTCTGGCCGAGCAATTTTCCGCGCATTCGGTTAAGCGTAAATATATTGCTATTGTAAAAGGTAAGATGGAGTTTGACCAGAATATGATTGAATTACCCATTGCCCGGCATGCTTTGAAAAGAAAAAGCATGGCAGTGTCATTCAGCAAGGCGGCCAAATATGCCAAGACCTATTATCGCACTTTAAAACGCAGCAAAGATTATAGCGTGGTAGAGCTAGAGCTTTTTACCGGCAGGACGCATCAGATCCGGGTGCATTTGGCGTTTTTAGGCCATCCGATTTTAGGGGATAATAAGTACGGCAAGCACGATGCTTTCCCGCGCCTGGCGCTGCATGCTAAAAGTATTGGTTTCCTGCATCCGTCAAGCGGAAAATTCGTGGAATTTTCTTCCGAGCTGCCCAAAGAGTTCAAAAATTTCGTTCTCTTGGCTGCGCTATAGGAGGACTATGGAAAAGATAGCGGGAGCGTTAATCAAGCTAGAGTAAGGCAAAAAGAGCTTTTTTTATGGTAAAAAAACTTGCATAATCCCAAAAATTTAGTATAATTGCCATAGATACGTATTTAACATTTAGCGCTATATGGAGAGAAAACTTAAACCAATATATGTCCAGCAGTTCCTTCAGGCGAAAGGCGTCCGGCTTTTTTCTCCAGTGGATTTTCAGCGTCTCTTTGGCGTGTCTTTGCGGGCGGCCCAGGAGTTCATCAAAGACCACCATGTTGACCTTTTCTTTAAGATAAGAAACGGACTCTACGCGTTGCGTACGGACCCGCCGGCAGAAGAGGCTATCGCCAATCGGCTCTATGCCCCAAGCTACATCTCTTTTGAGTATGCGCTCTCCCGCTATGGCATCATTCCAGAATCCGTCTATGCTATAACATCGGTGACGACGCGGATTACCCGGGAGTTTATTGTCAATAATAAATCCTTTACATATTCCCGGATTAAGAAACAGGCCTATCGTGGTTATAAAACAGAAAAAATGGGAGGAGTGACTGTTCTTATTGCGGAGCCGGAAAAGGCTCTTGCCGATTATCTCTACTTCGTCGATCTTAAGCGAAAAACCCTTAACGAACGCCTTACTACTCGCAAATTGAATAAAAAAACAGTGATAGAATACGTAAAACTTTTCGGCAGAAAAAGCCTGCTGAAACTGGCTAAGGAAATTCTATGATTGAGAAAAGACAAGTGCAAAAATTAACCGAACGCTGGCAGACAACGTCTGATAACGTCATCCGTGAATACTTTCAGCAGTTATTTCTTTCGTATCTGTATCAAGAGAAAGGCTCTGACAGCCTGTTTTTTAAAGGGGGTACGGCGCTGCGTATCATCTGGCAGAGTCCGCGATTCTCCGAAGATCTGGACTTTACCGGAGTAAATGTTTCAATCAAAGGCATCGAGGCCTTGATGGAGGGAGCACTTGCCAAGATAGAGATGGAGGGTATTCAAGCTGAAATCATTGAGTCGAAAAGCACATCCGGTGGATACCTGGCGATATTCCAATTTGAATCCGGCGAACATAAAAACAGTATTCAGGCCGAAGTCTCTTTGCGCGATGGCAAAAAAGGACTCGGAACAGCGGCGCTAGTCCAGTCTGATCTCGTTATGCCTTATACGCTTATTCATCTTCATGAGAACCTTCTTGTTGCCGAAAAAATCCAAGCTTGCCTTACCCGCGGCAAAGCGCGGGATTTTTATGATCTTTATTTTATCCTTCGCAGCCGCATGGCTTTTAAGGAAGCTTTTATTCAGGATAAACAATTGAAGTCGAAAATTCTGAAAGTCATAAAATCCGGAAAACTGGATTTTAAACGCGAGCTCAAGGCATTTCTTCCGGTTAGCCAGCATATGGTTATCAAGGGTTTTCCGGAAACGTTGATCGCGGAAATCGAACGCAACGTGGCATATAAATGATTGACAGACAAAAATAAATCGGTGCGTTTTTGCGATGCCATGATATAATTAACGTAAATGGAGGAAAGATTGATTTCTAAGCAAGCAAGCAAGCAAGCAAGCAAGCAAGCAAGCAAGCAAGCAAGCAAGCAAGCAAGCAAGCAAGCAAGCAAGCAAGCAAG